>Ga0055530_10003199_pt1 | contig 9598 bp, 8 predicted proteins | sample Araplavi_mTSA_r2_FD_55009 | JGI IMG/M metagenome (GOLD analysis project Ga0055530, IMG submission 55009) | Arabidopsis root microbial communities from North Carolina, USA - plate scrape MF_Cvi_mTSA_r2 | ecosystem: Host-associated > Plants > Roots > Endosphere | place: USA: North Carolina... | reverse complement strand
CCGGCCCCATGCTGCGCGGCAGCGGCATCGCCTGGGACCTGCGCAAGAAGCAGCCGTACGACGTGTACGCGAAGATGGACTTCGACGTGCCCGTGGGCACCAACGGCGACACGTACGACCGCTACCTGGTCCGCGTCGCCGAGATGCGCGAAGCCAACAAGATCATCCAGCAGTGCGTCAAGTGGCTGCGCGCGAACCCGGGTCCGGTCATCACCGACAACCACAAGGTCGCTCCGCCGCCGCGCGTGGACATGAAGTCCAGCATGGAAGAGCTGATCCACCACTTCAAGCTGTTCACCGAAGGCTTCCGCGTGCCGGAAGGCGAGGCCTATGCCGCGGTCGAGCACCCGAAGGGCGAGTTCGGCATCTACATCGTCAGCGACGGCGCCAACAAACCCTACCGCCTCAAGATCCGTCCGCCCGGCTTCGCGCACCTCGCGGCCATGGACGAGATGTCGCGCGGCCACATGATCGCCGACGCCGTCGCGGTCATCGGCACCATGGACATCGTGTTCGGCGAGATTGACAGGTAATCCCATGAGCTCCACCGACGCCACCCCCTCGGCCGCGACCCTCGCGCGGTTCGCCCGCGAAGTCGCGAAGTACCCGGCCGACCAGCGCCAGTCGGCCGTGATGGCCTGCCTCGCCATCGTNCAGCAGGAACAAGGNTNCGTGTCCGCCGAAGCCGAACGGCAGATCGCCGACGTGCTCGGCATGCCGCCCATCGCGGTGCACGAGGTCACCACGTTCTACAACATGTACAACCAGGCGCCGCGCGGCACGTTCAAGCTGAACGTCTGCGCGAACCTGCCGTGCCAGCTGCGCCACGGCCAGCAGGCGCTCAACCACCTGTGCGAGAAGCTCGGCGTGGAAGAGGGCGGCACCACCGCCGACGGCCTGTTCACGGTGCAGAAGAGCGAATGCCTCGGCGCCTGCGCCGATGCCCCGGTGATGCTCGTCAACGACCGGCAGATGTGCAGCTTCATGACGACCGACCGCCTCGACGAACTCGTCGACACGCTGCGCTCGGCCGTCAAGTGAAAGAGGGCCCCGGCATGCAACCCCAGCTCGACCTCTCCAAGTTCCAGGCCAAGGGCGTGGAAACCTGCTTCCACGGCCGCCACATCGGTCCGCAGATCTACGCCGGCCTCGACGGCAAGAACTGGTCCCTCAAGGACTACGAAGCCCGCGGCGGCTACCAGGCCCTGCGCAAGATCCTGACCGGCGGCGACGGCGGCGAACCCATGACGCCCGACCAGGTCATCGCGGAAGTGAAGGCCTCGGGCCTGCGCGGCCGTGGCGGCGCCGGTTTCCCGACGGGCCTCAAGTGGAGCTTCATGCCCCGCCAGTTCCCGGGCCAGAAGTACCTCGTCTGCAACTCCGACGAAGGTGAACCGGGCACGTGCAAGGACCGCGACATCCTGATGTACAACCCGCACATCGTCATCGAAGGCATGGCCATCGCCGCCTTCGCGATGGGCATCAGCGTCGGGTACAACTACATCCACGGCGAGATCTTCGAGGTGTACGAACGCTTCGAGGCCGCGCTGGAAGAAGCGCGTGCCGCCGGCTACCTCGGTGACAAGATCCTCGGTTCGGCCCACAGCTTCCAGCTGCACGCCGCCCACGGCTTCGGCGCGTACATCTGCGGCGAAGAAACCGCGCTGCTCGAGTCGCTCGAGGGCAAGAAGGGCCAGCCGCGCTTCAAGCCGCCGTTCCCGGCGAGCTACGGCCTGTACGGCAAGCCCACCACGATCAACAACACCGAGACGTTCGCCGCGGTGCCCTGGATCATCCGCAACGGTGGCCAGCCGTACCTCGAGATCGGCAAGCCGAACAACGGCGGCACGAAGATCTTCTCGGTGGTGGGCGACGTCGAGAACCCCGGCAACTTCGAGATCCCCCTGGGCACGCCGTTCTCGAAGCTGCTCGAGCTCGCCGGTGGCGTGCGCAAGGGCCGCACGCTCAAGGCCGTGATCCCCGGTGGTTCGTCGGCCCCGGTGCTGCCCGCGAACATCATGATGGACTGCACGATGGACTACGACGCCATCGCGAAGGCCGGCTCCATGCTGGGCTCGGGCGCCGTCATCGTGATGGACGACTCGCGCTGCATGGTCAACAGCCTGCTGCGCCTCTCGTACTTCTACATGCACGAGAGCTGCGGCCAGTGCACGCCGTGCCGCGAGGGCACGGGCTGGATGCACCGCATGATCGAGCGCATCGCCCACGGTGAAGGCCGCCCGGAAGACATCGACCTGCTGAATTCGGTCGCCGACAACATCCAGGGCCGCACCATCTGCGCGCTGGGCGACGCCGCCGCGATGCCGGTGCGCGCCATGATCAAACATTTCCGCGACGAATTCGTGCACCTGATCGAGCACAAGACGTCCACGGTTCCCGCCTACGTCTGAGCGGAAAGCCAAGGCGACACACGACATGATCGAAATCGAACTCGACGGCAAGAAGGTGGAGGTCCAGGAGGGCAGCATGGTGATGCATGCCGCCGACAAGGCCGGCACCTACATCCCGCATTTCTGCTACCACAAGAAGCTGTCCATCGCGGCCAACTGCCGCATGTGCCTCGTCGACGTCGAGAAGGCGCCGAAGCCGATGCCGGCGTGCGCGACGCCCGTCACGCAGGGCATGATCGTCCGCACGAAGAGCGACAAGGCCCTGAAGGCCCAGCAGGGCGTGATGGAGTTCCTGCTCATCAACCACCCGCTCGACTGCCCCATCTGCGACCAGGGCGGCGAATGCCAGCTGCAGGACCTGGCCGTGGGCTACGGTTCCTCGGCCTCGCGCTACCAGGAAGAGAAGCGCGTCGTCTTCCACAAGGACGTGGGCCCGCTGATCTCGATGGAAGAGATGAGCCGCTGCATCCACTGCACGCGCTGCGTNCGGTTCGGCCAGGAAGTGGNCGGCCAGATGGAACTCGGCATGATCCACCGNGGTGAACACTCCGAGATCACCACNGTCGCCGGCGACACGGTCGACTCCGAGCTGTCGGGCAACATGATCGACATCTGCCCGGTNGGCGCGCTCACCAGCAAGCCGTTCCGCTACAGCGCCCGCACNTGGGAACTCTCGCGCCGCAAGAGCGTGAGCCCGCACGACAGCACCGGCGCGAACCTCATCGTGCAGGTCAAGAACAACCGCGTGATGCGGGTGGTGCCGCTCGAGAACGAGGACGTCAACGAATGCTGGATCGCCGACCGCGACCGCTTCTCGTACGAATCGCTCAACAGCGACGACCGCCTGACGCAGCCGATGGTCAAGCAGAACGGCGAGTGGCAGGTCACCGACTGGACCACGGCCCTCGAGTACGTCGGCCGCAGCCTGACCGAGATCAAGCGTGAACACGGCGCCGCCAGCATCGGCGCCATCGGTTCGGCCCACAGCACGGTCGAGGAACTGCACCTGCTGGCCAAGCTCGTGCGCGGCCTCGGCAGCCAGAACATCGACCACCGCGTGCGCCACGCCGACTTCACCGCGCCGGAAGGCGTGCGCTGGCTCGGCACGTCCATCGCGTCGCTGTCGNCGCTGCAGCGCGTGCTGGTCGTNGGCTCGTTCCTGCGCAAGGACCANCCGCTGTTCGCGTCCCGCCTGCGCCAGGCCACCCGCAAGGGCGCCAAGGTGCACAGCCTGCACGCCGTGCAGGACGACTGGCTGATGCCGCTCGCGAGCACCGTCACCGTGGCGCCGAGCGCCTGGGTGCAAACGCTGGCCGAGATCGCCGCCGCCATCGCCGCCGAGAAGGGCGCCACCGCCCCGGTGAGCGCCAACGTGACCGATGCGGCGAAGGCCGTGGCCACGTCGCTGCTGTCGGGCGAACGCAAGGCCGTGCTGCTCGGCAACGCCGCCGCGCAACACCCGCAGGCCAGCGGCCTGCTGTCGCTCGCCAACTGGATCGGCGAACAGACGGGCGCCTCGGTGGGTTACCTCACCGAAGCCGCGAACACCGTCGGTGCGCAACTCGTCGGCGCGCTGCCGGGCGAGGGCGGCCTGAACGCCCAGCAGATCCTCACGGGTTCGCTGAAGGCCGTCGTGCTGCTGAACACCGAACCGGCGTTCGACGCCGCGAACCCGGCCGCCGCCGTGCGCGCGCTGCAGGGCGCCTCGCTGGTCGTCGCGCTGACGCCGTTCAAGAACGCCGCGCTCGACGTGGCCGACGTGCTGCTGCCCATCGCCCCGTTCTCGGAAACCTCGGGCACCTTCGTCAACGCCGAAGGCCGCGTGCAGAGCTTCCACGGCGTGGTGAAGCCCCTGGGCGACACCCGTCCCGCGTGGAAGGTGCTGCGCGTGCTGGGCAACGTGCTGGGCCTCGACGGCTTCGCGCAGGAGACCTCGGAGGAAGTGCGCGCCGAAGCCCTGGGCGATGTCGCCGCCATCCCGGTCCGCCTGGGCAACAAGACGTCCGCGTCGGCGAAGCCGGCCGCCACGTCCACCGGCCTCGAGCGTGTGTCCGACGTGATGATCTACGCCACCGACTCGCTCGTGCGCCGCGCCACGTCGCTGCAGCTCACGAAGGACGCGCGCACGCCGGTCGCCGGCCTGCCGTCGGCGCTGTGGGCCGAACTCGGCCTCAACGGCACCGCCGCCGTGCGCCTGAAGCAGGGCGACGCCATCGCCGTGCTGTCGGCCCAGCTGGATCCGACCCTGGCCGCCAACGCCGTGCGCGTGCCGGCCGGCCACCCGGCCACCGCGGCCCTGGGCAGCCTGTTCGGCCCGATCACCGTCGAGAAAGCCTGAGGACGCCGCCACCATGCTCGACTCGATCACCTCCTTCGGCAGCGCCACCCTCGGTGGTTTCTGGCCGGTCGTCTGGACGCTCGTGAAGATCATCGCGGTGGTCGCGCCGCTGATGATCTGCGTCGCCTACCTCACGCTGTGGGAACGCAAGGCCATCGGCTGGACGCAGATCCGTCCGGGTCCGAACCGCGTGGGTCCCATGGGCCTGCTGACCCCCATCGCCGACGCCGTCAAGCTGATCTTCAAGGAGATCATCATGCCGACGGCCGCGAGCAAGGGCCTGTTCCTGCTCGGCCCCATCATGACCATCATGCCGGCGCTGGCCGCCTGGGCGGTGGTGCCGTTCGGTCCGGACGTGGTGCTGGCCGACGTCAACGCCGGCCTGCTGCTGCTGCTGGCCATCACCTCCATCGAGGTGTACGGCGTCATCATCGCCGGCTGGGCCTCGAACTCGAAGTACGCGTTCCTCGGCGCGCTGCGCGCCTCGGCGCAGATGGTCAGCTACGAGATCGCCATGGGCTTCTGCATGGTCGTCGTGCTGATGGTCTCGGGCACGCTGAACATGAGCCAGATCGTGCTGCAACAGGGCCACGGCACCTTCGCCGCGATGGGCCTGTCGTTCCTGTCCTGGAACTGGCTGCCGCTGCTGCCGATCTTCGTGGTGTTCTTCATCTCGGGCCTCGCCGAAACCAACCGCCACCCGTTCGACGTGGTGGAAGGCGAGTCGGAAATCGTGGCCGGCCACATGATCGAGTACTCGGGCATGGCGTTCGCGATGTTCTTCCTCGCCGAATACGCGAACATGATCCTGGTGTCCATCATCACGGTCACGCTGTTCCTCGGCGGCTGGCTCTCGCCGCTCGATTTCGCGCCCTTCAACATGATCCCGGGCTGGATCTGGCTGGGCCTCAAGACCTTCGTCGTCGTCACGATGTTCCTGTGGGTGCGGTCCACGTTCCCGCGCTACCGTTATGACCAGATCATGCGTCTGGGCTGGAAGATCTTCATTCCGGTCACGCTGGTGTGGCTGCTGGTGGTGGGTCTCTGGATCCAGTCGCCGTACAACATCTGGAAGTGAGCCCGTCATGGCTGCTGTTGCATCAATCAAGGATTTCTTCTCGAGCTTCCTGCTCATCGAGCTGTTCAAGGGCTTGAAGATCACGGGTCGGCATTTCTTCGCACGCAACATCACGGTGCAGTTCCCCGAAGAGAAGACGCCGCTCAGCCCGCGCTTCCGCGGCCTGCACGCGTTGCGTCGCTACGAGAACGGCGAGGAACGCTGCATCGCCTGCAAGCTGTGCGAAGCGGTGTGCCCGGCGCTGGCCATCACGATCGAATCGGAAGTGCGTGACGACGGCTCGCGCCGCACCACGCGCTACGACATCGACCTGACCAAGTGCATCTTCTGCGGTTTCTGCGAAGAGAGCTGCCCGGTCGACTCGATCGTCGAGACCCACGTCTTCGAATACCACGGCGAAAAGCGCGGTGACCTGTACTTCACGAAGGACATGCTCCTCGCCGTGGGCGACCGCTACGAGGCCGAAATCGCCGCCAACAAGGAGGCTGACGCCCGCTACCGCTGACCTCACGGTCAACGGCANNGGCGGTGNNCGCACCGCCCGGCGCCATCGAACCCCATGGACATGACCACTGCGCTCTTCTACGTCTTCTCCGCCGTGATGCTCGGCGCCGCGTTCCGTGTGATCACGGCACGCAGCCCGGTGCANTCGGCGCTGTTCCTCGTGCTCGCNTTCGCGTCCGCCGCCTGCGTGTGGATGCTGCTGCGCGCCGAGTTCCTCGCGATCGTGCTCGTGCTCGTCTACGTCGGCGCCGTGATGGTGCTGTTCCTGTTCGTCGTGATGATGCTCGACATCAACGTCGACGGCCTGCGCGCCGGCTTCTGGAAACACTTCCCGCTCGCGGGCCTGGTGGGCGTGATCATCGCCCTCGAGATGGCCGCGGTGCTGCTGGGCGGCTTCCGCCTGAGCGACGCGCCGGCCGCCACGGCCGCCGAGCTGTCCCAGGGCAACACCAAGATGCTGGGCATCGAGATCTACACCCAGTACCTGTACCCGATGCAGCTCGCCGCCGTGCTGCTGCTGATCGCCATCATCGCCGCCATCGCCCTGACGCTGCGCCCGCGCCGCGACACCAAGTCGATGAACCCCGCCGACCAGGTGCGCGTGAAGGCGGCCGACCGCCTGCGCATCGTCAAGATGGACGCGGTGGTGCCTGTGGCGCCGGCCGCCGATGTGCCGCCCGCGGGAGAAACCAAATGACGTCCCTCGCCCTCGGCCCCATCACCCTCGGACACTTCCTGTCCGTCGGCGCCATCCTGTTCGCCCTGTCGGTGATCGGCATCTTCCTGAACCGGAAGAACCTGATCGTGCTGCTGATGGCCATCGAGCTGATGCTCCTGGCCGTGAACCTGAACTTCGTGGCGTTCTCCCACTACCTGCCCATCGCCGCCGACCGCATGGCCGGCCAGGTGTTCGTGTTCTTCATCCTGACGGTCGCCGCCGCGGAGTCCGCGATCGGCCTCGCCATCCTGGTGGTGCTGTTCCGCAACCGGGCCACGATCAATGTCGACGAACTCGATGAGTTGAAGGGCTGATCCAGCATGTCTGCACAACTCAACCAGAACCTGTTGCTCGCGGTGCCGCTGGCACCGCTCGTCGGCGCCATCGTCGCCGGCTTCTTCGGCAAGACCGTGGGCCGCCGCGGCTCGCACGTGGTCACCATCCTCGGCGTGGCCATCGCCTTCATCCTGTCGGCGCTCACGCTGAAGGACGTGGTGATGGACGGCGCCCGCTTCAACGCCACCATCTACGAATGGATGGTGCTGGGCGGCCTGAAGATGGAAGTGGGCTTCCTCGTCGACGGCCTCACCGCGATGATGATGTGCGTGGTGACGTTCGTGTCGCTGATGGTGCACATCTACACCATCGGCTACATGGAGGAAGACCCGGGCTACCAGCGCTTCTTCTCGTACATCTCGCTGTTCACGTTCTCGATGCTCATGCTCGTCATGAGCAACAACCTGCTGCAGCTGTTCTTCGGCTGGGAAGCGGTGGGCCTCGTGTCGTACCTGCTGATCGGCTTCTGGTACACGAAGCCCACGGCCATCTTCGCCAACATGAAGGCGTTCCTCGTGAACCGCGTGGGCGACTTCGGCTTCATCCTCGGCATCGGCCTGATCGTCGCCTACGGCGGCACGCTGAGCTACAACGAAGTGTTCGCGAAGGCGGGCGACCTGGCCAAGCTCGGCTTCCCGGGCACCGACTGGATGCTGATCACCGTGATCTGCATCTGCCTGTTCATCGGCGCGATGGGCAAGAGCGCGCAGTTCCCGCTGCACGTGTGGCTGCCCGACTCGATGGAAGGTCCGACCCCCATCTCGGCGCTGATCCACGCCGCCACGATGGTGACGGCCGGCATCTTCATGGTGGCGCGCATGTCGCCGCTGTTCGAACTGTCCGACACGGCGCTGAGCTTCGTGATGACCATCGGCGCCATCACCGCGCTGTTCATGGGCTTCCTCGGCATCATCCAGAACGACATCAAGCGCGTGGTGGCGTACTCGACGCTGTCGCAGCTCGGGTACATGACCGTCGCGCTCGGCGCCTCGGCCTACTCGGTGGCCGTCTTCCACCTGATGACGCACGCGTTCTTCAAGGCGCTGCTGTTCCTCGCGGCCGGCTCGGTCATCATCGGCATGCACCACGATCAGGACATCCGCAACATGGGCGGCCTGCGCAAGTACATGCCCATCACGTGGATCACGTCGCTGCTGGGTTCGCTCGCGCTGATCGGCACGCCGCTGTTCTCGGGCTTCTACTCGAAGGACAGCATCATCGAGGCCGTGCACCTGAGCCACCTGCCGGTGGCCGGGTTCGCGAACTTCGCGGTGCTGGCCGGTGTGTTCGTGACCGCCTTCTATTCGTTCCGGATGTACTTCCTGGTCTTCCACGGCAAGGAACACTTCCACCACAAGCCGTTCCCGGGTGAACACGACCACCACGACGATGACCATGGCGACCATGGCCACGACGACCACGGTCACGGGCACGGCCATGCGCACACGCCGCACGAATCCAAGTGGGTCGTCACGCTGCCGCTCGTGCTGCTGGCCATCCCGTCGGTGATCATCGGCTTCTTCACGATCACGCCGATGCTGTACGGCGACTTCTTCAAGGACGCCATCTTCATCAACAGCTCGCTGCACCCCGCGATGCACGAGCTGGCGGAGGAGTTCCACGGCCCCGTGGCCATGGCGCTGCACGGCCTCAGCACCGCGCCGTTCTGGCTCGCGCTGGCCGGTGTCGTCACCGCGTACTTCTTCTACATGGTCAAGCCGGCCATCCCGACGTGGATCAAGGCGAAGCTCTCGTTCATCGACCGCATCCTCGAGAACAAGTACTACTTCGACTGGTTCAACGAGAACGTGCTGTCCGCCGGCGCCCGCCTGCTGGGCCGCGGCCTCTGGAAGGGTGGCGACGCCGCCCTGATCGACGGCGCCGTGGTCAACGGCTCGGCCCGCTTCGTCGGTGGCCTCGCCTCGGTGGTGCGTCACGTGCAGACGGGCTACCTCTACTGGTACGCGCTGGTCATGATCCTCGGTGTCGTGGGTCTGATGACCTGGCAGTTGTGGCCTTACCTCAGCAACCCGCTGGGCAAATAAGCGGTCACGGAGAACAAGAACATGGGTTTGTTGAGTCTCGCCATCTGGCTGCCGGTCCTCGCCGGCGTGCTGCTCCTGGCCTTCGGCAGTGATCGTCACGCGGGCGCGGTGCGCTGGTTCGCGCTGGTCGCTTCCATCGTGGCCTTCCTCGTCACGATCCCGCTCTAC
>Ga0055530_10003194_pt1 | contig 9604 bp, 12 predicted proteins | sample Araplavi_mTSA_r2_FD_55009 | JGI IMG/M metagenome (GOLD analysis project Ga0055530, IMG submission 55009) | Arabidopsis root microbial communities from North Carolina, USA - plate scrape MF_Cvi_mTSA_r2 | ecosystem: Host-associated > Plants > Roots > Endosphere | place: USA: North Carolina... | reverse complement strand
GGGCGGGCCTGATCGGAGGTCCTTCGTTGTCGCAGCCCCGCGCCCTGATTGCAACTCGCGCGGCTCTGTTTGCTCGTCGACGGCAGGTGGACGTCGACCGGACTGGTCGGAAGCGACGGTGCTAATGAGGGAGAACGCTGACTTGTTGGAGGCACTCCTCAGAGGGGGCAAAGAGGTTGACGACGCCTTCTTGTGGGCTGCTAATGTCCGCTTTCGACCCGAAGCGGACATGGATGGAGGCTACATGCAGGAGTTCGATGGTTATCCGGTCCGCTTGGGCCTGTCCGGGCTTGGCTGGGAACTCGAGGACTGCGAGGCGGCGGCAGCCCGCCATGCGGCGACGTTCCAGACACCCTCGCGCGTAGCGCTGTCGAGTATGAGAGTCGGCGATCTTGCAAGGCTGCATTTCGTCATCACCGCGCCAGACGTCGTAGCCGATCCAAAGAACCCGCGCGCGGAGCGGATGTGGGTCGAGGTGTGCAGGCTGCACGACGACGGAACGGTCTGGGGCCATTTGACCAACGAGCCGATGTTCATCGATTCCCTCGATCCGGGCGATGTAATCGAGTTTGAACACCGCCACGTCGCGCAGCTTGAGGATGGGGCCTCACCAGACTAGACAGATGCACGCGTGATGCAGTTCGTAAGCATCCTCTCGTTTTGTTGGCGATGTGATCTCATGGATGGCCCCCTCCGGCCGATGGCGGACATTGACCGCCTCGCGGACGGCCGGCGATGCTAATGTCGCCTCGGGCGCACAACGGACGTGCGTCGATTGGCGAGGGGGCCATGCATGGAACACACGAATGCCGCGTCACTCGCCGACCAGAGTTCATTCTGGTTCCTGGGCGCCGACAATCGACGTCTTCGATTGAATGGGCGACTCACGCGTACGTTCCTTCGTGGAGACGAGATCTCCGCCCAGTTCGCTTCGGGCAACAAGTATCTCATCGTCACCCACTATGACTACTTCGACTACACGGACCATTGGTTCCACGTCGTCGATCGCGACGGAAATGTCCTCGATGTGTTCTCCACACCTGCCTACTTTGGCTTCGTGGAGAATGTTCTCGTCGAGGGCAGCGATCGCGTTAGTCTTGGGTTCTTCGGGACGAATGACCGTTGGATCTTCACCATCCATGACGTTGGCTACTGGTCGTTTCACGCCTCGGACCTCATCAGGAGGGCGAATCGATTCCTCGTGGGCAAACGCTACATCTCGGCCCAGCGAGTGCGGGGCGCGAAATGGCATCTTCCCCGCGCGGATGCTCCGCTCGAATGACTTGGCACTGACGTAGACCGGCAGGGTTCACGGGAAAATACATGCGGCACATTCAGATCACCGATCTTCCGTCCATCTTTCGACGCCGTAAATCCGTCGAGCAGTTCCTCGGGCGCAGTCCCGCCGATCCGGACTGCATTCGCTGCATCGAGCTGCGTCCCGTGGACGGGCGCGTGGAGGTCTGGGTGTACGACCTCGAGGATGTGGGCAGTGAAGGATATTCAGACCTGTGGAGCTTTCCAGACCTCAAGCCCGAAGGTCCGAAGAGTCCGGTGGCCACGTTCGACGAGCCGGCCAGTGCCGTCGCGTACGCCAGCACGTCGCTGGCCGCCGATACGGCACGCTGGGTCAATCAGAGCGTTTCCCACTCGGAGTACGTGGATTACGTACGGGCGGGTAGGCCGCTTCGGTGGCCGGCCGGGTAGCCGACGCGTTCATTCCGGAAGATCACGGAGATTGCTCGATGCCCCATGCAGGCCGCGTCACAGTCGCGCACTTTGCACTCGCTCTCGCATTGCTGGTTGGCTGCGACAGGGCAGCGCAGAAGCAGGCCTCCGGCATCGATCCCAACGTTACGTCACCTCTCGCGTCAGCGCCGCAAGCTGGCGCACCCGACGCGACACGGTGCCTTGAGCCAGGCGGGTGGCATTGTGGCTGCGAGAAGGTCGCGCGACCGCCTCCGCCACCCTACATGCCTTGGGAGACACCGTCGAAGGCCGGCATCGAGGAGGCCCGACGAATGCTCAGTCGATGGCAGGCAGAGGAGGGCCCGCGCGACCCCTGGGTACGTTCGTTGCTCATCGATGGCGCGACGCTTGCGCACCCCATCGCCTGGAATAGCGTGCATGAGAACGAAAACTGTCAATCCGTACGCGATGAAATGTGGTCACGGTTCTGTGCGTGGGCACCGGGCATCGACCCGTCGGCGCCACACGAGAAGCGCATCGTTGTGATCCTGGCCGTGAAGGGGCAGCCCTACGTTCACGTCACCCGGCGCGAGGATGCAGAGCCAGAGGAGTGCAAACTGCTGTTCCGGCCGCCTGATCGCCACGTGATGCCCGCTTCTGGCTGATAACGGACATTAGGCCGGAGCAGTGGTGCCACGTCGCGTTCGGCTCGGAAAGGTTGCGCACCGAGGAAGCTTGCATGGATTGCACCGTCGCAAATCGTAATGCTGGATGTATGAAGAAGTACGTGGCAGCGGCACTCCTTGCCTGCGTGGCGCCGGCAAACGCCGGCTGGAAGGGTTGGGTCGCACCAGCGACTCCGCACGAGCCGGAGCGCGCGTCGATTTCCTACCTCATCGATCCGGGCGAAGGATCGCGGGATTTTGGCGACGCGCTCGAGGATCTCGTCCTGCGCGGCAAGGTCCATCGCCTGCAGTTCGTTTCTCTGCAAAAAAGGCTCCGGGAACCATCCTTCCAGGATGAATTGATGATCGCCTTGAAGCGCTCCGCACCCCGTCAGCTTGCCAGAGCGATGCGCTCAGGGGGTGGCGTGCAAGAGCGTGGGATGTACGAACTCAGGCGATCATTCGCAGCGGCTGTACGGATGACGCCGACTGTTCGGAAAATCGACTCTGACCTTGCGCGCTATGGTCTGAATGTTTCGGGCATCGAGTTGGAGAAGCTTGAGATCTGGGAAAAGGATGGCAAGCGGATCTTCATGTGCATCATCCTCCTGGTCGATGTTGGCTGCACGAGGCCTCAGGCTTGAGCAGGCGCGGACGGCTGGTGATGGTGTCCGCTCCTGGCCGATAGCGGACACCGAGCCCTCACCTTCACCGTCGTTCCCCTTCGTTGCACGATCGCGCGCGTAGTGGAAGGATGGCGGCTAGCCAAGAACGGCAGCGAGGGGGAAGGGATGAAGCACGTGCTGGGGGTGGCATTGCTGGTGGCGTTCTCCACGGTAGCGGTAGCTGGCGTCGACAACATCAAGCCGTCGCGGACTTTGAAGCCTGAAGAGGGCATCCTCGTGACGTCCGTGAAATGCGGGTATCCCGTGAACTTCCTGCAGATCTACAAATCGGGTACCGCGTCCACCGGCTTCTGGGGACCGGCCAAGTTCGATACCGTCGTGACATGCCAGAAAGGGGTGAAAACCCTTCGCATGAAGGCCGGACGCTACTACATCGGGTGGCTGGCCACAGGCGGTGACGGCACGTCAATTCCTGAGGCCGATGCGGTCAAGTTCACCATCGAAGCAGGCAAGTTGAACTACATAGGCGATATCTATGCGGGCAACGTGCCGCCGTTCGACATGGATGCGGAGACCCTCATCCATACTACGGGTCGTTTCATCAGCATCATCGACCGCGAGAGCGAGGCGAAGTCACAACTGGCTGCCGACCACGGCTGGCTACTCGATCGCCATGCATTCATGCGTTCGATGGCGGAGGAGCCCGGTGCGAGTCCGCCGAAGGAGTCGCAGGAGGCCGATGCCAGCGCTGCAGGGGGCCGGCCTTGAGTGACTGTCTGCCCATGATTGCTTACCCCTGACCAGTTGAGCGATGGTGTTCAATATCCGCTTCCCGCCGTTTGTGGACGCTCGGCCGGGCGCGCGCTCATCGGCGATGGTGATGTCCGCTTTCGACCCGAAGCGGACATCGAGTGGCCTGTCCGCCTAACCAGATCAGCGCGGTGCACTAATCGATGAACGAGCTCTCATACAAGCTCCTTGTTCGAGCGGGATCGACAGGCAACGTACACAGGACTGCGAGAACATCCGTCGATCTCCATATCGATGGAGACTCTCTTCTCCGCATCCTCGTCAGTGAGGATGGGGGGCACAATGATTTCATGGGCGCTATCGTGCATGGCTATCCCGAATCCCAAGCGGAAGTCGGCAGGCAGTTAACGCTACTAACCGCTCCTTCGACGGATTCGCAAAGAGTCCTCCTATACATATGCCCCGAGTGCGGTGACATCGGCTGCGGTGCTTATAGCGCCAAGGTTAGTCGAGAGAGGGACACGTATTCGTGGAATGACTTCGCCTACGAGAACGGCTACGAAGAACCGCGTCCGCTGGAAGCGGTTGGCCCATTCGCGTTCGAAGCCAACCAGTATGAGGAGGCAATCAAGTCGGCTTGCGCGTCCGGGTAGCTCAGTCGAGCGCTGACGGTTCCGTTCAATCCGACGTGCTCGCCACGGTCCGCTTCGGGCCGATAGCGACATGAGGGCAGGGCGGAGGCAGGATCGGATGCTAATGTCCGCTTTCGACCCGAAGCGGACATTCGGACGCACAGGCAGGAAGCTTGGAGATCGCATGTATTTCGCACTTAGCGCCGATGATCTGATGCTTTATGTGTTTCCCACCATAACCGCTTTGACGGACTACTGTGAAGGCTGCGACGTCGAATCGGGTGGTTGGCTGTTTTGGGACCAAAGCGGCGCTCCGCTCCAACCTCGCTTCACGGAGCCGGTTCATCGGTCCGGGCGTGTCGCTTGAAGCCGGCGCGGGGGAGCGCTTGGTGGCAACACTGCACAGGGTCACAGCCTTGGAATCGGATGCGTCCTTTCGGTCTGTGGAAGACGTACGGAAGTACCTCGGCGGCTGATGTCCGCTTCTGGCCGAATGTTCGCTTCCGACCGAAGCGGAAATCCGGTCCAGCAATTTGGTCTAAGGAGGGATCACCATGCGTCGACCTTTACTCGCAGTTGCGCTGCTGCTTTCCGCGCACTCCGCTTATGCAGATTCCGCAAGTAGGGAAGGTGCCGCAGTCGAGGGCACGATGACTAACGAGAAGCTCAGACGGGACACGATGACCGGGCTCTGGCAGCAGGTCTCGGCTCTGGGCTGCACGCGCATCGATTCCGTCCAGCCATATGTCATAGCAATGCCCCAGGGCGTGCCTGGCTCGCGCGTGTGGCGCGAGCGCTGGGTCGTCACCTGCGGCTCGACGCGGCATCCAGTCGACATCCGCTTCAACGAGTCTGGCCTCAATGCCGCTGACTACTCGGTCACGGCAGCCCGCTGACGGCTCATTCGAGCCGAAGCCGCTTCGCGAAGCGGCTTGATCCATGCGTTCGTGAATTTCTGCTTCTGGCCGATAGCGGGCGCTTGATCAAGACGGCCGGCAGCCGGGCTGCTAATGTCCGCTTTCGACCCTAAGCGGACATCCGGGTTAGAGGAACCATGAAGATCGGCGAGCTCACATCGTTCGGCCACAATGTCGCTGATTCTCTGGCCAGTGGCGTTTGCTTCATGGTGGGGATGTACGGCGTGGACATCCACGCAGAAGCGGCCGCATCGCCCGAAGGCCACATCGTTGTGGACTTTAAAGCGGGTTCAACCTCTGGAAGCGAAGTGTCGGCGGATCTGAGGCACGCCGTTGAAAGCTACTCCGAACGACTTCCTGAGCTTGCCGCTCGGCACGGGCTCGACACTGCGGAAATCGAGGTCCTGATGGCAAGATTCGGTACCGACCCCGTTCTCGGCCGTCATTTCACAGTAACGGTTGAGGCTTCGGATGGAAGACGCTCCGTTGATCGGTATGTAGGCAGTCCGGGTAAGCGTCTTGGTAGGCCTCGCAGAGGCACACGCGTGCTCCATCCGGCAACGTCCGCTTCTGGCCGTTAGCGGCCGCTCGCCGTTGCGCTCTATGACGCGTCCAGTTGGCTATCACGCTATGTTCAGCCTGCCAGTTCTGCCTACTTCAGGTACCGGATATGCACGCGATGGATGGTTCCCTCGAACGGGAACGGTGCCCGGTCGAAGTAGTCCAGCGAGACAGGCGAGCCCAGCGCCTTGCCGATGTCGAGGCAGTCGTTGGCGGTGAACGCGAGCGGGGCGCTCATCGGAACGCGTCCTTGCGCCACGACCGCGTCGTTGGCGCGGATGGTGATGGAAAGCGGTCCGGCTGGCCGCAATTCCTCGTACGTGGTCTCCACTTCGATCTTCACTTTGCCGGTGGGCAATTTCGTGGATGAGCGGATCTTCGTGCGATGGATGATGAAGAGGTTGTACTCGTAAACGATCTGCCCTTCATCGAGCCAGCAGGTGAGACCGCCGCCCGCGCCGCCGAGCTTGTACAGCACGCCACTGGCATTGGCCGGCACATCCGCCTCGATGGTGACGACACTGGGCTTGTTGCCGAGCGCCGGCGCCGTGAACTCCGGCATGCGCTCCACCGGCGAAAGGAAGTCCCACTCGTGCTGCGGCGAGCACAGGCGCAATTCGGGATGCATGGCCGGAACCCACAAGCCGCCGCCGACGGGATAGACCTGGTTCCGGGCCGCTTCGATGGCGAACAGTTCCTTCATCTGCGCGAGCTTCTCGGGCATCGACGCGGCAAGGTCGTTCGCCTGCGACCAATCGCTTTCGAGATCGTAGAGTTCCCATCGGTCGATGTCGGGCGTCCAGGTCGCCAGTCCCGGCGGAGCGCCAGGCGTCCAAGGCTCGCGCGGCCCGAACGCCGACGCCATCCAGCCGTCGTGGTAGATCGCCCGGCTTCCCATGATTTCGAAGTACTGCGTGTGGAGTCGGCCTTGCGCCGCCGGGTCGTTGAGCGAGTAGGCGAAACTGACGCCATCGATCTTGTCCTGCTGGAAACCATTGACAATCAGTGGCGGCGTAACGCCCACGATTTCGTAAATGGTCGGAACGACATCGTTGACATGATGGAACTGTGTCCGTGGCGTTGCATCGGGTTTGATCCTGCTCGGCCAGCGGATCGCCATCGGATTGCGCGTGCCGCCAAGGTGCGATGCGAGCAGCTTCATGCCCTTGTACGGCGTGCTGCCCGCCCAGGCCCAGCCGGCGTGGTACTGGTTTTCGCATTTGGATGAGCCCAGCGCATTGAGCCCGCCCATCTCGTCGAGTGCGGCGATGTGTTCGGAAATCGTGCTGGGAATCTGGTTCTGGGCCAGCAGTTCGCTGATCGTGCCGAGCTGGCCTTCGCCGGACGATCCGTTGTCGCCCCAGATGTAGAACACCAGCGTGTTCTCGCCATAGCCCAGCCTGTCCACTTCATCGAGCACGCGCCCGATTTGGTGATCGACATGCTCGGCGTATCCGGCGGCCACTTCCATGAGTCGCCGCTGATAGGGCTTCTCATGTTCGGGGATGTCGCCCCAGCTCTGTAGCGATGCAGGGCGGTCTGTCAGCTCGGTGTCGGTTGGGATCCATCCGCATTCCTTCGCGCGCTTCCACACGCGCTCGCGGTAGGCGTCCCAACCGTCATCGAACTTGCCCTTGTAGCGATCCGCCCATTCCTTGTGGACGTGGTGCGGGCCATGGATCGCGCCGCTTGCCCAGTACATCAGGAACGGCTTGTCGGGCTGGAACGAACGATGCTTGTTCAGCCAGTCGATCGCGTCATCGGCAAGGTCTTCGCTGAGGTGGTAACCCTCTTCGGCGGTCTTCGGCGGACGGACGTACGTGGTGTTCCGCACCAGGTTGGGCTCGTACTGCGATGCCTCCCCTGCGAGGAAACCATAGAAGTACTCGAATCCCAGTCCCGTCGGCCAATTGTGGAACGGGCCCGCGGGCGTGGTTTCCAGGGCCGGAGTGTTGTGCCATTTCCCGAAGGCCGAGGTGGAATAGCCGTAGTTCTTCAAAACTTCGGCCACCGTCGCGCATGACATGGGAATGATGCCGGAGTAGCCGTCCCAGTCGTTCGCCAGTTCTGCGATCTGCCCGTTGCCGATGTGATGATGGTTGCGACCGGTCAGCAGCGCGCCACGCGTGGGCGAGCACATGGCCGTGGTATGGAACCGGTTATAGGCCACGCCGGCCTTCATGATGCGGGCGAGGTTGGGCGTCGCGACTTCGCCGCCGAGCGGTGAAGGCAGGCCCGGGCCGGCGTCGTCCACGAGGATGATCAATATGTTCGGGGCGTCGTGGGGAAGGCGGGCCGTCGCGGGAATGGGCTTGTAGACCGATTCCTGCATCGTTCGTCCGGCGGTGCTGCCGGACGGCGCTGGAGGAAATGGCAGAATCGGTTGCGGCGGAAGCGAGTGAAACTTGTCACTGCTCATGTGAAGCTCCCTGGTCGCCACGGGCACCGCTAAACGCCCGGAAGGCGCAATGCTCGCTCAGCGCCGTAAGGCCCTTGTGAAGGCGTATATCGAATGCCCATGTGAGCAGTGGGAGCTCTCGTCTAATGTCCGCTATCTGGCCGATAGCAGTCGTCGCTGTTTCAGGGCGTTGACTGAGCACCTACTGCCCAAGCCAGCAGGGACGTTATGCTCTGGTGCGCGGGGTATCGGACGGATCCGGTAGAGGGTCTCGATGCATGCGCAAGCAGAAACGGTTCCGCACTACAGGGGAAAAGTGTGAAATACCTCTTCTGGTCGATCATGGCCATCGTTGCGATGTCCAACGCATTGGCGAGTCCGCCGCCGCCTCCGCCGCCGCCGGTTCCGCCGGGGTATCCACGAGACGTGCGCGATGCCGTGCCTGTCTCGCAGAGCCCCGCGCCCATCTATCCGCCTGAGCTCGCCTGTTCGGGGCTCACCGCGACGACGACCGTCATCCTGCTGGTGAACTCAGCCGGCGTTGTGATCGACCAGTACGTGGAAGGAAGCAGCGGCAACCGCTTGCTCGACAAGAGCGCCCTGCTGGCCACAAAACAGTGGAAATTCAAGCCTTCCACCGAGGATGGCGTGCCCGTGGCGCAGAGGGTGCGCATCCCGATCTCGTTCGACGCGCAGTTCGGAAAGCCAGCGTATTGCTCCGAGATGATCCTGACCCTGGCGCCGGCGCCAGGGCACAGGAAGTTTGCTTCGGGCAAGCCTGTCTTTGCGGAAGTGCGGTTCCAGCCGCCACGGCCGATGACCATCGTCGCCAGCTGGGCGAGGGAGGAGAACGGTGCTTTCGTCCCCGTCGGTGAAGAGACGCGGGCGGCGGAGCCGTCGCGAAACAACTATATATTCGTGTTCGATGCCGCCGACTCGAAGGGCCGCTATCGGGTCGACATCACCGCCGACGATGGCTTCTCCGCCGAGTCGGATTTCACCGTGAGATAGCGGCCCGCAATGACGGGCGATGGCCGTCTGCCGCGGGACGCTGCGTTTATCCGGGACAGCAGTGGCGGCAATGCGGTCACGATCCTCCAGCTTTCATGTCGTTGAACAGCGTGCACGGCGACCGGCCCCTTCCTGAGATTGCCATGACCACTTCGCGCCTCCTTGCTCCGGGCTTGACCGCCCTGTTCCTCGCCACCGGCCCGACCGCCGCGCACGCGGCTGAAGATGGGTGGAGNTGGGCCGTCGCTCCGTATCTTTGGATGCCGAGCATCAAGGCCGATCTGCGTGAGGATCTGCCGCCGGCCGAGGACCAGCGCGATTACGTCGACTGGATCGACAAGCTCGATTTCGCCTT
>Ga0055530_10003185_pt1 | contig 9626 bp, 8 predicted proteins | sample Araplavi_mTSA_r2_FD_55009 | JGI IMG/M metagenome (GOLD analysis project Ga0055530, IMG submission 55009) | Arabidopsis root microbial communities from North Carolina, USA - plate scrape MF_Cvi_mTSA_r2 | ecosystem: Host-associated > Plants > Roots > Endosphere | place: USA: North Carolina... | reverse complement strand
TTTCACAGCAATGATACCAGGGTGGTAGTTGCAGAAAACGGCAAAGAGATCCTGCCTGCCGCCTGGGGCGCAGATGCGGGCCTTAGCTGGAAACCTGCACCACGGCTCATTGTCAATACGGCTCTGTGGTACCTGTTCCTGCAACAGGAATTTGTGTACGTTGGTGATGAAGGCGTGGTAGAACCCAGTGGCCGCAGCGAAAGAAAGGGTGTTGATCTGGGCATCCGTTACCAGCTGTTAAACTGGTTGTTCTTTAACAGTGACCTTACCTATACCTATGCCAGGAGTATGGACGAACCAAAAGGCGCCAACCGTATACCGCTGGCCCCTGATTTCACCTTTACCACTGGTTTCAGCGTACAGCACCCCTCCGGCTGGGCCGGCAGCATTAAAAGCAGGTATATGGGTAAGCGGCCCGCCAATGAGGATAATTCTATTGTGGCAAAAGGGTATTTTGTTACAGACATGAATCTCAGCTACCAATGGAAGCAGCTCGGCCTGGGCATCATCACGGAAAATATTTTCAATACCCGGTGGAATGAAACACAGTTTGCAACGGAATCAAGACTGAAGAATGAAGCTGAACCGGTAACGGAGATACATTTTACACCGGGCATACCTTTTAACATCAAGGGATCGATTACTTACAGATTTTAATTAAATTGGGCTGTCATGCCTGATACTACGAAAACATTGATCCTGCTTACACCTGGTTTTGCAGAGAATGAGGCAGATACTACCTGTATACCTTCACATCAAAACATGGTGAAGGCACTTAACCGCTGCTACCCCGATCTGCGTGTGATCGTATTAGCATTACATTACCCCTATACCGCCTCCACCTACAAATGGCATGGCAATACCGTGATCAGCCTGGGAGGCGGGAACCCAAAGTTTGTTAAATCCTTGCCTATACTGTGGAAAGGCTGGCAACAGCTGAAACAACTCCGGAAAGATCATCTTATCATCGGCATCCTGAGCTGCTGGTGCACGGATTGCTCCCTGCTCGGAAAATATTTCAGTACACTTTACCATGTAAAGCATTACACCTGGATATTGGGCCAGGACGCCCGTAAGCAGAACTGGAAATTGGTAAAACTTATCAGGCCTGCGCCGGATATGCTTATTGCTTTATCTGATTTCCTGGTAGAGGAATTTAACAGGAACCACCATATAAGGCCGCAGCATGTAATACCCTGGGGCATTGATACCAGCGCCTTTTCCACGGATGGCGCAATGGCTGATACAGATGTGATTGGGGTGGGAAGCCTGATCCCCTTAAAACAGTATGACCAGTTTATTGAAGTGATCAGCATACTGAAACAACAGCTACCAGGCATTCGGGCCATTATATGCGGGGAAGGGGTTGAACATGAGCGTTTGCAGTCGTTAGTGGAAACGCTTGGGTTACAGGATAATGTTCAATTATATGGACAGCGAGCTCACGGCGAGGTACTGCAATTAATGCAGCGCAGCCGTGTCCTGCTGCACACCTCTTCATACGAAGGTTTTGGAGGCGTAATGGCAGAAGCGCTGTATGCGGGCGCACAGGTGATCAGCTTTGTAAAGCCGATGGCTGTGAGCATACCACACTGGCACCATGCGCAAAGCAAGGAGGACATGGCTGCTAAAGCGCTGGAACTGCTGCTGCAACCGCCTGCGGATCGTACACCGGTACTACCCTATGCTATCGAGGACTGCGCCAGCCGCATGATGCGGCTATATGGCTACACCGAAGCAATTACTTCCTGAATATGCTTTGCAATTGCTTCAAATGACAACTGGCTCCGGAATTGCTCCAGCGTCTTCTTCCGTTCTTCTTCCAGGTCCATACCAGGTGTTTGCAGCAAGAGAGCCAGCAATGCATCTGCATCTCCTACCGGGAACAGNCGCCCACAGGAACCGTAACCAGTCATCTTCCGGAAGGGAAGGATCTCTGTCAGCAAGGGNATACAACCACATGACATGGCCTCTGCCACNGCAACTCCGCCACCTTCATAGTGAGANGCTGAAATAACAAAATCCGCGCTGTTGAACCAGGGTTGCAGCTCACGGTGGGGAATGCGGCCCACAAGAATTACCGCTTGCCGGTATGCAGGATCTGCGTCCAGCAGGTTTTCGATAACCGGCAGCAGCTCTTCCGCCTGATAGATCATATACAGGCGGGCGCCCGGGTTATGCGGCAGGAATCGCAGAAAAGCCTTTACCACGGTTACGGGATCTTTTCTTTCACTCAGCTGGGCCACCCAAAGAAATACTGTTTCACCGGACACTTGCGTCTTTGCCTTTGCCCCTGCCCTGCTTTCAGGGTAAAAAATGGAAGAGGCCTCCATTACCTCCCGTATCTTGGCCGGGTATCTTATATTGCCGGCTCTCACCCATTCCATTCCCATTTCATGCGCGGTAAACATATAGGCGTCGATACAATGGCTGGCCATCCACTGCAGCCATTTACGGATACCTTTTCCGGGCCTTTCAGCGTGATGTTGTACGATAATCTTTACCTTCCACCCCAGCTTCAGACGGAGCTGAATAGTCTGAATGGCAAAATGCAGACCATGCACGATCACTATATCCGGCCGTAGCCTTCGCATATAACTATGTTGCTGAAATGGGAAAAAACCGGCCAGCCTGTGCTTATGCGGAAAACGCTTAAAGTGGTATTCCACACCATTGAAATGATAGATGCCTTCATAGCTGATCTGCTCTATGCTAAGCACTTCATTATCTGCGCTCAGTTTTTCCAGTATCTCTTTATAGCCTTCTATTCGATGTAACCATGCATCCGGCTGATGAAATTCGGGGATGGTGACATAAGTGCCGAAAAGGATCTTCATACGTTAAAAAATATCGATGTCTGCAAAAGTGAATCTGATCTTTTCCAGGGGCATCGCTGCGCCAAAATCCTGGAACAAAACAGGAAATGAAGGCACAGCTGTATAGCTGCCGCTCCATAAGCGGTGCAGGGCGGTATGCGGGCTTATATGGAAAGAAAGCCGCCGGATACCAAGGCGACGGCATAATTTCGTCAGGGTACGCATTACGCTGTCAAAATTATTTTCATCCACTCCATCCATATCTCCGATGAACATTATCGATGTGATCTTTACCCAGATTTTTGCAGGACCAAGCTGTAGTACCTGTGTATCATTATACTTCCTGTATTCCAGATATGGATCGCTACGGTGTACACCGGCGGCATCTCCGGTGATTACGGTGCTGCGTACTCCTGCCAGCGGGGAAGCATATGGGGCTGTAACCATATGTTGATAACGCCGGTACAATGGTCTGATAAAAGGCCATCTGGCTGCCAGCGATGCCAGCGGTAAAGCAGGTACCCGTACCTCAAAATGATCCATTGTTACCGTTTCTTTCCAACCCGTCCGAATAGCTCCCGGGTAAGAATTTTTGTTGGGGAAGCCAAAAACAATCCGGATGCCTGCTGACCTGCAGAGCGCGAAGGTAAGACGGGACAATGCTGCGAACATGCCTTTATACCGGTATCCGGGATGCGTCATGGTNTCTGCAGACTGAGCGGCCAGTATCCTACCACCGGCATGCTCAATGAAGCAGGGAATCACTCCATAGTAAGCCACCGGTTCATGCTGCGGGCTGTAGGCAATATAGCCAACAAAAGTAACGCCTGTGTATGCGGTAGCATATTTTTCCCTATAGAAACCAGGACGTATTGCAGCTCCGTACACCGCTGCATATAGCCGTTCAAGGTCAGCCAGGTTGTCGTCACTCAACCTTACAATGGTATATTCCTCTGTTATATCCGGATTAGGCATACTTTCCATTGATGATCGCATATAACTGGTTAGGTATGGAGATATTGGGATTGATGGTCAGGCGTTCTTTCATAAACGGATCTGCATGATCAGCCGGAGAAAGGAAGTCTGTGGCCAGCAGGCGGTCAAATCCTGCTTCTTTTGCTGCCGCAACAACAGCAGGAGAGTAACTCCCGTAGGGAAAAGATATAGCTCTTACGGGCCGGCCGGTGGTCTGTTCGAGGTATCTTTTAGACTGCCGCATTTCCNTGGCTGCATCTGCAGCCGGGATTTTTGCCAGGTCGTTATGATAATATCCATGACAACCAATCGTCGCAAAGGGTGAAGCGGCCATTGCAGCGATCTGCCCGGGGGTCATCTGCAGCCAGTAATCCGGAGCGATGTCCATTTCACGGAAAGGTACCAACGAATATAAGGTATCCATCAGCGCTGCCTTTTCTTCAAAGCCGCCAGCCTGCAACTGTGCTGTAAGGCCANGGCCATCTGTTGCTGCTATGTATTTCCCATGGCGGTTTTTCCTATACTGCCTGCCATTATAGTCNAGCGTTGCAGGACCATATTTATGCAGCAATCCCATAAAATCATTCCACAAAATATCATACCCCGCCTCCCTTATAGCGGTAACAAAAAAGGCTGCAGGCGCCTGGTATTTTTCAAGCAGCGGTAATACATAATGAAAGTTGTTGGCGAAGCCATCATCGAAGGTGATACAAATATTGAAGCGGTCATCCCGGAATCTTTGCTGGTAATAGTCTTCAAGAGATATGAGGTTAAAGTACCGTTGAAAGTACTGAAGATGGGCCTCGAATTTTTTCATCAGGAGAAAAATAGTGTTGAACCTGGTATGCCCCTGCAGGCAGATACCATGATAGATAAGTATCCGCGCACCGCGTGCATTCCGGTAAAAATGTGTGCTACTGCCAGATAGTGCCATCATATTCACCCGGCAATGATTATATTTGCGGTACACAGCTGACAGTATTTTACCGGAAACAGACATCGGGAGCAAGATATCCGCAATAATAAGACAAATCCCAAAGACAGGCAATCATTTTGAATAGTGGTTCGTAATATTCCAAATAATTCCGTTCCAGATGAACAGCGTCCTTTTCTCGCATTCTTATTTTATGCGCTTTGATCCTAAGCAATGGGAAGCGGGGCAACCTTATCCACCGCTGGGTACCCTATATGCAGCGGCTTTCCTGCGGGAGCATGGCTATGAAGTGGCGCTGTTTGATACCATGTTCGCCAGGGCCCCGGAAGAGGTATTACCCTGCCTGGATGGCCGGCGACCTGACTTTTTCGTGATCTATGACGACGGGTTCAATTACCTGACCAAAATGTGCCTGACCAATATGCGGGAGGCGGCGTTCAGTATGAGCAAGCTAGCTAAAGAGCGGGGCTGCACGGTGATCGTTTCGTCTTCCGATTCAACAGATCATTATGAACAATACCTGGAGGAAGGAGCTGATTTCATTATTATCGGCGAAGCAGAACAGACCTTACTGGACCTGGTAAATGCCCTGCGCAGCGGACAAGACTTTTCCGGGATAGCCGGATTGGCGTTCAAACAGCATAACAACCTGGTAAAAACCCCGCAGCGCAGTGTGATGAAGGACCTGGACAGTCTGCCATTGCCCGCCTGGGACCTTATAGATATTACTCCTTACCGGCAATCATGGATGAGCCATGTGGGATATTTTTCACTTAACATGAGCACTACAAGGGGCTGTCCCTTTAAATGCAACTGGTGCGCCAAACCCATCTATGGCAACCGTTACAATGCACGCTCTCCCCAGCATGTGGTAAAGGAATTAAAGCTATTGAAAGACAAATTCAACTTCGACCATATCTGGTTCTGTGATGACATCTTCGGGCTTAAGCCAGGGTGGGTATATGAATTTGCGGACCTGGTGGAAAAAGAAAAGCTATCCTTTAAATTCAAGATACAAGCCAGGGCCGATCTCCTGCTGCTGGACAATTATATAGAGGCCCTTGCAAGGGCAGGTTGTGATAATATATGGATGGGGGCAGAAAGCGGTTCTCAGAAGATCCTGGATGCTATGGACAAAGGAACTACTACCGAACAGATTTATGCCGCCACCAGGCTTCAGAAAAAGCACCACATCAAGCCTTCCTTCTTCATACAGTTTGGCTACCTGGGAGAAACGAAGGAGGATATCAAAAAAACCATCCGNATGATCAACGATCTGTTACCACACAGTATTGGTATCTCAGTATCCTATCCCTTGCCCGGCACTGTTTTTTATGAAAAAGTAAAAACAGATCTGCGGGAGAAAACCAATTGGACAGACTCGGATGANATGGCCCTGATGTTCAGGAATACTTATAAGCCGGCATTTTATAAACAACTCTACTACTATGTACATAAGAATTATGCTAAAACCATCGCCCTGCATCATATCAAGCGGATATTCAGCCATCCGCGCAACATCAATAAGCTTTCCATCAAAAAAGCGGTTTCTGCCGCCTACTATATTCCTGCTGCATTTATCTCAAAAATAAAACTGGATATCATTGACAATAGCTGATCAGCATACTGCTAATGAGCAAAGCGCCGCATCGGCGTTCAGCAAACAATCGCATGTATTTGATGATATCTACACCGGCAATACAATCATCCAATACAAAAGGGCCCGGGTAAGGGAGCATGTGAACCGTTTTCTGGCGCCGGGCAGCCATATACTGGAACTTAATGCGGGCACCGGTGAGGATAGTGTTTACTTTGGGCAGGCGGGGCACCGGGTACATGCCACTGATATAGCAGATGGCATGCTGGAAGCATTAAGGGCCAAGGTAAAGGCCCATCAGCTGGAAAAACAGGTGTCCACTGAGCAATGCTCTTTTACTGCGCTGCATTCTTTACATCAAAAAGGACCCTATGACCTTATCTTCTCCAACTTTGCAGGACTGAACTGTACCGGACAGCTGAGGCAGGTGCTGGTTTCGCTATGGCCATTGCTGAAGCCCAAAGGCCAGGTAACATTAGTGTTGCTGCCTCCCTTTTGCCTCTGGGAAACCTTGCTGGCTCTAAGGGGAAAATTCAGGATTGCTTTCAGGAGATTTAACAGTAAAGCAGGCAGCACTGCATACGTAGAAGGGGTACCCTTTACCTGCTGGTATTACAAGCCTTCCTTTGTTACCGAAGCACTGCAACAGGATTACGAATTACTGGGCCTGGAAGGCTTATGTACTATTGTACCTCCCTCCTACCTCGAAGGGCTACCTGCCAGATATCCAAAGGCATATCGTTTTTTAACCAGGCTGGAAAACAAATGGAAGAGCCGGTGGCCATGGAGACATATCGGAGATTATTACATTATTTCGTTCAGGAAACGATAGCATTTCAATCCTGTATGACGGTATGCTGATTTTTTATCTCAGCGATCTTTTGCTCGAACCTGTTCAATATATTCTGCTGAAAGTGTTGGGGTATAGGCTTGCAAAGATGCTTTTCGACCACCATTGAGCCCAGGACAAAGCCGGTACGGTGAACTATTTTTTTTGACATGAGGGTTTTCCACCGCCGTAAAAAGAACTTCATTATCGCCGTGTTCAGCCGGTCGCCTATCCGGTTGTTCAACATCCACTCTATACATCTTTTCAATGGCCAGGATGATATTTCCTTTGCCGGTAACTTTCTAAATGCGGCATTCGGCACAAAATCATGGACCCATTGGTTAGCGGCAGAGAAATGCTGGAAACTGCACCTGCCACGGGCTGGTAATAAGGTAACTACTTCCGTTGCGGTAAAAACATTCCTTTCCTCTATCTCCAGCGCCTGCTCATCTATGTAATAATTCAGGCAGCAAAAATACCGTAGCCCCAGCCAGGAAAATGATTTTACAAAAAAATACTGGAAAGTGCGCGCGATCCAAAGCCGGTTTGCTACGGTAATGATAAAGAAATCATAGTCTGATTCTTTGTGAGCAACGTTCTTGGACAAAGATCCTGAAATACCTATCCCNCTTATATAAGGGCACCAGGCGAGCACCCGTGAAATACGCATGGCCAGTTTCAGGCGCTTTACCGCCAGCATGTTTCCGTTTAGCCGTCGCTGCTCCAGCTGGGGGTCATTTCTAAGGCTATAGAAACGCCCGAGACGCCAAATCAGCTGTTTATCCAACAGCTGATGTAATGCTGGTTCCAGGTCTTTGCTCCTGACAGGCTGGTCAAGGAACTGATGGATCTCTTCCATGGTCACCGGATGATTGAACATATCAAAGTAGGCGATTACTTTAAGTATGCTCTCACTTATTTGTGCCATAAATACAAAGCTTTGGTGTCATAAATACGAGTGAAAAGCCCTGGGGGTTGTCTGTATTAAAACAAATGTTTGGAAAAAATGTTTTACGCATACAAAAAAAGGGATGCCGGCCGGCATCCCTCAGATAACTAAGCAATTAACAACAATTATTGGAGTAGTTCGGACAGTTTCTTTTCCAGGTCTTCGCCCCGCAGATTACGGGCTACGATCTTACCTGTTTTATCGAGCAGGAAATTAGCTGGTACGCTTTTAATATTGTAGGCAGCTGCTGCTTCGTTAGCCCAGCCTTTAAGGTCTGATACATGGTACCAGGTCAAACCGTCGGCCCTGATGGCCTTTGTCCAGGCTTCCTTTTTATTATCCAGGGAAACACCGATAATATCAAAGCCCTTTTCGTGGTACTTGTTATAGGCAGCCACTACATTAGGGTTCTCTTTACGGCAGGGGCCGCACCAGCTGGCCCAGAAATCTACCAAAACATAGCTACCCCTCATGGCAGACAGCTGAAGGTCTTTACCAGTAGTATCTTTCTGGGTAAAGTCAGGGGCTATTTTGCCGGGCGCCGTACGCGCGTCGGATTCAAGGGCTTTTACGATCTCTCTGCCNTAAAATGACTGCTGTANCTTTTTATCCAGCACCTTATACAGCTCTCCTGCCTTATCCACCTGCTGGTAGGTAACAAAACGGTCCAGTATAATGGTGGCGGCCGCAGGTGAGCCGGTATGCTTCCTGATATAGGCGTTAACGATACTGTCATGAAAACCCTGCANGGCGTCAAATTCTGCGTCGAAAGCTTTACGGGTAGTACTATCCAGCTTTACCTTACCACCCTGGTTGGCTTTATCCAGGCGTGTATAGATATCTCCTGCCCTTACAGATACGGGTTTCCAGGCTTCAGAAAAACCGGCATACACATCCTGTACGGGAGAACCTTTTACAATGGCCCTGTACAGGGAGTCTTTATTGCCTTCCAGGGTAATGGTACCGCTTTCCAGGAAGAATACCTTTGCCGTTTTNCCGCCGGCAGGTNTCAGGCTATATAACAGCGGTTCNGCNATGGAGCCGGTAAAGGTAAAGGCGCCGTTCTTAACTTCAACAGAATCGGGAGTTAGTTCCTGATCGCTGATCCTGGANAGGTATACCTTACCGGTATCAAGGCCGGCAATCTTACCTTTCAGGATATATTTACCGGATGGCTTTACCTGGGCAACAGCCGGCTGCAGGCTTATGAGCGCAGCCGTTATCAGGCTGATGGAAACAATACTTTTTTTCATGATGTCAGTCTTTTTGTCTTTTATAAATGGTTACCAACCAGGGTTATTNGGTTTCAGGTTGGGGTTCTTGTCCATTTCTGTCTGGTAGATGGGGAACAGGTACATCTTATCGCTGAATGACCTGGCCAGTACCGTTACGATGTTATATTCCCTTGGATTGCTGCCTGTTTGGGCAATGCTCACCCCTTTCATGTCGGCGCCGAGCTTCTGGGGGCCGAGTTTCCAGCGGCGGATGTCCCAAAGCCTGGAGCCTTCAAAGGCCAGCTCTATGGT
>Ga0055530_10003176_pt1 | contig 9642 bp, 10 predicted proteins | sample Araplavi_mTSA_r2_FD_55009 | JGI IMG/M metagenome (GOLD analysis project Ga0055530, IMG submission 55009) | Arabidopsis root microbial communities from North Carolina, USA - plate scrape MF_Cvi_mTSA_r2 | ecosystem: Host-associated > Plants > Roots > Endosphere | place: USA: North Carolina... | reverse complement strand
CCGACTGAGTTGTTTTCAATAGTTACATCGACCTGAAAGGTTCGTTTTGATCTCAAGTCCGAGAGCCGGCCTATGCTGCGTCGGAACCTGAGTACGGCTCGGTGTATCACGTCGGCGTAACTCAAAAGGACACATCGATCAGTCCCCTCTCCCCCGGGAGAGGGTTAGGGTGAGGGCGTGCTTTTGATCTTTGCTCTCAGGTCAAATATCAAATGCCCATCCCCGTATTTCTCCACCCCCACCAAACCCCGACACTGCGCTCCATTCAATCCCCCACCGGAGTGCCGTCATGCCCATTGCCCTGCTCGCGCTGACCCTCAGCGCTTTCGCCATCGGGACGACCGAGTTCGTCATCGTTGGCCTGCTTCCCACCATCGGCGCCGATCTCGGCGTCAGCCTGCCGTCCGCCGGTCTGCTGGTCAGTCTCTATGCCCTCGGCGTAGCCATCGGTGCGCCGGTGCTGACCGCCCTCACCGGCAAAGTCCCGCGCAAACTGTTGCTGCTGTCGCTGATGGTGCTGTTCACCCTCGGCAACCTGCTGGCCTGGCTGGCGCCAAGTTATGAATCACTGGTGCTGGCGCGGATCGTCACGGGTCTGGCCCATGGCGTGTTCTTCTCCATCGGCTCGACCATCGCGACCAGCCTGGTGCCCAAGGAAAAAGCCGCCAGTGCGATTGCGATCATGTTCACCGGCCTGACCGTGGCGCTGGTCACCGGCGTGCCGCTGGGCACGTTCATCGGTCAGCATTTCGGCTGGCGTGAAACCTTCCTCGCCGTGTCGGCACTCGGCGTGATCGCGTTCATCGGCAGCTTGCTGTACGTGCCGAAAAACATCGCCCACAGCAAACCAGCCTCGCTGTTGCAGCAATTGCAGGTGCTCAAGCAACCGCGCCTGTTGCTGGTGTACGCCATGACGGCCATCGGTTACGGCGGTTCGTTCATCGCCTTCACATTCCTGGCGCCGATCCTTCAAGACATCTCCGGCTTCAGTGCCGGCACCGTCAGCCTTGTGCTGCTGGTGTATGGCGTGTCGGTGGCGGTCGGCAACCTCTGGGGCGGCAAACTGGCGGACAAACGCGGGCCGATCAGCGCGCTGAAAATCATCTTCGCCCTGCTCGCCGCCGTGCTGTTCGTGCTCACCTTCACCGCTGGAAACCCATGGCTGGCGCTGGCCACCGTGCTGGTCTGGGGCGCAGTCGCCTTCGGCAACGTGCCGGGCTTGCAGGTGTACGTGGTGCGTCAGGCTGAACATCACACACCGCACGCCGTGGACGTGGCCTCGGGCCTGAACATTGCCGCGTTCAACCTCGGGATTGCCGGCGGCGCGTGGGGTGGCGGTTTGATCGTCGCGCACATCGGCCTGATCCATACCGCATGGATTGGCGGCCTGGTGGTGCTGGTGGCGCTGGCCCTGACCGCCTGGAGCGGTCGCCTCGATCGCCTGGGCCCGGTGTACGCCGAACCCGCCGAAGGCTCGGCCCGGATTGTCACTGGGCACTGATCCGGCAGCCCGACCGTCCGTAATCCCGTCGAAACTTTCCCCGACCGCCCGCAGTCATCCACAGACAGAGGCCGTATGGGGACTTTCGACGGGAGGCGGCATGGCTACGATTCACATCGGTATTTCAGGCTGGCGTTACGCCCCGTGGCGCGGGGACTTTTACCCCAAGGGGCTGGCGCAGAAACGCGAATTGCAGTTCGCCTCACGGGCGGTCAACAGCATCGAAATCAACGGATCGTTCTACGCCCTGCAACGGCCGGAACGCTACGCCCAGTGGTACGCCGAGACGCCGGATGACTTCGTGTTCAGCATCAAGGCGCCCCGCTTCATCACCCACATCCGCCGCCTGCGCGATATCGAAAAACCCTTGGCCAATTTCTTCGCCTCCGGGGTGCTGGAGCTGAAGGAAAAATTCGGTCCGGTCCTCTGGCAGTTCCCGCCCAACTTCACGTTCGACCCCGAACGTTTCGAAGCCTTTCTCGACCAGTTGCCCCACGACACCCAGGCTGCCGCCGAGCTCGCCCGTCAGCACGACTCACACCTGCACGGCCACGCGAGCTTGAAGGCCTACGGCAAAAAACCACTGCGCCATGCCGTGGAAATCCGCAACGACAGTTTCATCGACCCCGACTTCGTGCGCCTGCTCAAACGCTACAACACCGCGCTGGTGATTGCCGACACCGCCGGGAAATGGCCGTACCGCGAAGACCTCACCAGCGATTTCGTCTACCTGCGCCTGCACGGTGCCGAAGAACTTTACGCCAGCGGTTACACCCGTGCCGCCCTGCAACGCTGGGCCGAGCGGATCGACGCCTGGCACCACGGCCGGCAACCGGGCGACGCCCATTTGATCGCGCCGCGCCTGAAGCCTCGGACCCGTAAATCCCGCGAGGTGTTCTGCTACTTCGACAACGACATCAAGGTCCGCGCGCCGTTCGATGCCCGCAGTCTCCTGCAGCGTTTCGATCTGGATAAAAACCTCGAAACCGAGCCCGGTGAACCGGCCGCCGAAGGGGTACTCGCATGAGCATTCCCGAACCGCTCGGATTCACCGACGAGCAGTCCACGGTCATCACCACCGAGCGCCGTTTCACCGTGCTGACGGTCAACACCCACAAGGGTTTCACCGCACTGAACCGGCGTTTCATCCTGCCGGAATTGCGCGAAGCGGTGCGCAGCGTGTCCGCCGATGTAGTGTTTCTCCAGGAAGTCCACGGCACTCACGAACATCATCCCAAGCGCTACAACAATTGGCCGACGATGCCGCAGTACGAATTTCTCGCCGACAGTCTCTGGCCTCAGTTCGCCTACGGGCGCAACGCGGTATACCCGGAGGGCGATCATGGCAATGCAGTGCTGTCGAAATTCCAGATCGTGCGCCATGACAACCTCGACGTTTCGATCAGCGGCCACGAAAACCGCGGCCTGTTGCACTGCGTGCTGCGCCTGCCGGGAGACGACCGTGAAGTGCACGCGATCTGCGTCCACCTGGGCCTGCGCGAAAGCCATCGCAACGATCAACTGCGCCTGCTGCGAGAACGTCTGGCCGAACTGCCTGATGACGCGCCGGTGATCGTCGCCGGTGATTTCAACGACTGGCGCCAGCGCGCCGATGCCTTGCTTGAACCCTGTGGCCTGCGTGAAGTGTTTGCGGCGCATCACGGCCGGTCGGCGCGCAGCTTTCCCGCACGTCTGCCATTGCTGCGCCTGGACCGGATCTACGTGCGCAACCTCAAGGCCAGTCAGCCAAAAGTGCTGGCGAACCGTCCCTGGTCACACCTTTCCGACCACGCACCGCTATCGGTGGAGATTGAACTATGAGCAGTGCACCGTTGGAGAAATCTGCTGTGGAGCCCGTCAGCATCACCCCGCCCGTGCGCGAGCCGGGCACCGTCGATGTCGAGTATCGCTGGCAGGGCAACAACCGGATCGAGCTGCTGGAAAACGGCGAGGAATATTTCCCCCGAGTGTTCGAAGCGATGCGCGCGGCGAAAAGCGAAATCCTGCTGGAGACCTTCATCGTCTTCGAAGACAAGGTCGGCAAGGAATTGCAGGAGATTCTGATCGATGCCGCCCGGCGTGGCGTGCGCACCACCGTCAGCCTCGACGGCTTCGGTTGTGGCGAACTGAGCACCGGCTATCTCGCCGCGCTGAGTGAAGCCGGCGTGCATCTGCAAATCTTCGATCCGGCCCCCAAGCATCTGGGGATTCGCACCAACTGGTTCCGGCGGTTGCATCGCAAGATCGTGGTGGTCGACGGACTGATTGCGTTCATCGGCGGGATCAATTTTTCCGGCGATCACCTGGCCGATTTCGGTCCTGAAGCGAAGCAGGATTATTCGGTGGAGATTCAGGGCCCGGCGGTGGCCGACATCCATCATTTCGCTTTGCTGCAAAGCGGCCGACCGGGACGGGCGAGATTCTGGTGGCAGCGTCGCCGGCAACGGCGTGCCGAGATGGCGTTCGACGATCACGACGGTCAGGTGCGTCTGGTGTTCCGCGACAACGACCGGCACCACACGGATATCGAAGACGTTTATTTGCAGGTACTGCGCCGCGCCCAACGGCGGGTGGTGATCGCCAACGCCTACTTCTTTCCCGGCTATCGCCTGCTGCGCGAAATCCGCAATGCGGCCCGGCGTGGGGTCGAAGTGCGGCTGATTCTGCAGGGCCAGCCGGACATGCTGGTGGCCAAACTCGCCGCGCGCATGACCTACGACTACCTGCTCAAGGCCGGGGTGCAGATTCACGAATATTGCGAGCGGCCGCTGCACGGCAAAGTGGCGCTGGTCGACGAGGAATGGAGCACCGTCGGCTCGAGCAATCTCGACCCGCTGAGCCTGTCGCTGAACCTGGAAGCCAACGTGCTGATCCGCGACCGCGCCTTCAATCGTCACCTGTTCGAACGTCTCGAAGACCTCAGCCACAACCACTGCAAGGCGATGGACGCCGCGAAGTCGCCGCGCGGGCGGATCTGGCACATGACCGTGGGCTTTCTGGTGTTTCACTTCCTGCGGCATTTCCCGGCGATGGCCGGCTGGCTGCCGGCGCACAAGCCACGGCTCAAACCCTTCACCCATGCCGCCGGGAGCGATCCGTCATGAGCCATTCCGAAGCCCACGCGGCGGTGCATCCGACACCGGCGGGCAAGTCCCGCTGGAGCCGCTGGAAACGCCCGCTGACCCTGCTGTTTTTCCTCGCGCTGATCGTGCTGCTGACGATGTTCGCCAGCCGCATCGAATGGGCCGAGGTGCTGCAAACTCTCGCCGACTTCAAGGTGCGCACGCTGATCATCGCCTCCAGCCTGACCTTGCTGAGTTTTCTGGTGTATGCCAGTTTCGACCTGATTGGCCGCACCTACATTCGTCAGGACCTGACGTGGAAACAGATCCTGCCGGTGGGCGTCATCAGCTATGCGTTCAACCTCAATTTGAGCGCGTGGGTCGGCGGGATCGCCATGCGTTATCGGTTGTATTCGCGGCTCGGGGTGAGCAAAAGCAACATTGCCAAGATCCTCGGCCTGAGCCTGGCGACCAACTGGTTCGGCTACATGACCATCGCCGGCGTGGTGTTCAGCAGCGGGCTGGTGCGCATGCCGCCGGGCTGGAAAGTCAGCAGCGATGCGTTGCAGGGCATTGGTGTGTTGCTGCTGTTGGTGAGTGCCGGTTATCTGGTCGCCTGCCAGTTTTCCCGGCGGCGCGAGTGGTCGATTCGCGGGGTGGAGATCAACCTGCCGTCGCTGCGCATGGCGGTCCTGCAATTGCTGCTCGGGGCGCTGAACTGGTCGCTGATGGCGGCGGTGATTTTCACCTTGCTGCCGAGCAAACTCGACTATCCACTGGTGCTCGGAGTGCTGTTGATCAGCGCGATTGCCGGGGTCATCACCCACATTCCCGCCGGGCTCGGCGTGCTGGAAGCGGTGTTCGTGGCGCTGCTGCAACACGAGGCTTCGCGCGGCAGTCTGGTGGCAGGATTGCTGGCTTATCGGGCAATCTATTTCCTGCTGCCGCTGCTGATCACCGTGCTGATGTACCTGGTGGTGGAAGCCAAGGCCAAGGCATTGCGGATCGAGAAGAAACCCAAATCTGATCAGCGGGACTGAATGATGCTCAACCGCTCGCCCACCACCATTTCGGTGATCCAGTCGACGAGGATCGAGGTGTAGGCCTGCTGCGAGGTCGGGTCGCTCAGGGCATGGTCGGCGCCGTCGATGATGCGGTGGGTCAGCGAGTGGGTCTGCTGGCACGCGGCGCGGTAACTCATGATCGTCGCGTGGGGCACGTAGTCATCGGTTTCCGACTGCACCAGCAGCACGTCCCCGGTGAATTGCGAGCAGGCGTGCAAGGCACGGTTGCTGTCGGCGCGCACCAGCGTGCCGCGATAATCGCGCAGGTCGGCCTTGTCCAGATCGCGCTTGGGCGTGTGCCATTGCTCGTCGCGGTACAGCGCCGGCACCCGCAGCGCCAGCCAGCGCACCGGGCGCAGCGAGGTCAGAATCGAAGCGAGGTAACCGCCATAGCTGGTGCCCACTACCGCAATGGCCGAGGTGTCCAGCGCCGGATGGGCGAGCAACCGGTCGTAGGCCGCCAGCAAGTCACGCAGGTTGTCTTCACGGGTGACCCGGCTCAGCGGAATGCCGGTGCCGCCGGTATGCCCGCGCAGATCGAACGTCAGGCACACGCAGCCCAGGCCGGCGATGCCTTTAGCCCGTTCCAGATCGCGCTCCTGACTGCCGCCCCAGCCGTGCACGAACAACACGCCGGGGACTTTCGATTTGGGACTGAGAAACGTCCCGCTCATCTGTTCATCATCAATGTCGATTTGAATGCTTTCGCTTCTAGCCGTCATAGGATTTGACCGTTACGTATTTGAGGAGAAAGTCGCTGTTCTCGGCCGGCCCGCGATACACCTCGATGGCATCCGCCGGCAGGGCCTGATCGGTATAGGTTTCCACCGACGACACGCGGATCGCGCGCATCGAAGGATCGTTGACGAAGCTTTGCAGCGCCGCCACTTCCGCGCTGCTGGCGCCGCCCATGCGCCAGGACTGTTCGAGAACGCCACTGCGCGGCCGGCCTTCGCTGTCCAGGCCCTGGGCGATGTCGTAATTGCGCCGCGAGGCATAGAAACGCGGATAGGCTTCGTCCGCCGCCCGGTCGAACACCTGCGCCTGCTGAATGGCCAGACGCACGTCGTCGGGCAGATCCAGCGCCAGCAGATCCTCGTAACCGCCCTGCACCACCAGCAGGTTCGAGCCTCCGTACACCTCTTCGCCGTGGGCGTCCTTGGTCAAGTATTGATCACCGCAGTAACTCAGCACCCTGCCGCCGATGAACGACTGACCGACGCTGTGGGTAACCACCTGACTCAAATCCTGCTCCAGCACCACGCCATCGCTGAACAGTTCTCCGGCCTCGGGTCGGGCGAGAATTTCGTCGAACGCATCCAGGCTCTTGATCACTTCCTGTCCGCGCCCGGCACAGGCGTGAATCGGCTTGATCCGGATCGGTCCGCTGTACAACAGATGTTCAGCGGCAGGCCGGGCATCTTCCAGCGCAAAGACGCTGAGCCCGTCCAGCACCACGGTGCGCACCCGCTCGGAAAACAGTGGCGACCAGCCTTGCGGCGCATGGGCCTGATGGCTGCGCAGACCGTGGCTGATGGCTTTGGTGCAGATGAAATCGTGCTCGACGAAACCGCCCCACAGATCATCCGGGCCGCTCACACCCAATTCGCGGGCCGCCGCGCCGACGAGGGTCTGGGTCGGCAGCAGATAAATATCCCGGCCGCGATGTTTTTCGGCGTCGTAACTGCCGCCGAACTTGAGACCGAGGATCTGCGCCAGCCATCGCGCGAGGGCCTTGTTGGTCTGCACTTCATGTTGTGGTGCGCCGGGTCGAACCGAGTGGGCGACGACCACTTTCCTGCGGGATGTCGGGGTCATGCGTCCCCCTTCCAACGGCGGGTTGAATGTAGGTCAGAGGGTGCAGAGATCAGGCCAACCGGGGTTCGCCGGAAACGCCCTGCAAATCAGCCACTTGAAAAACCCGTGCTGGCACCGCGCCTNTTTCAATCTGCACGACTGCGCTGTGGGCTCCGGCATTTTGCACGACNGGTGCNTANTACTTCGCCACGGCNGGCGGCGGACTCACGCCGAATCGCGTGCGGTATTCACTCGGCGCCAGCCCGGTGATTTTCTTGAACGTCGCGCGAAAGGCTCCCGGATCCTGATAGCCCACCGTCCACGCGATGTGGTCAATAGTGCCATTGGTGAACTCGAGCATTTCCCGGGCCTTGCCGACCCGCAGGTGCTGGCAGTATTCGGTTGGCTTCAGGCCGGTCGCCGCGCGGAAACGACGCAGGAACGTGCGCTCCTCAAGGCCCGCGCGCTCGGCCATCGCCGTCAGTGAGACATCGGTCGCGCCATTGCTTTGCAGCCAGTGCTGAACCTTGAGAATCGCCGCGTCGCCATGATTGAGGATCGGGGCGAAATTGCTGCCGCAGGCACTGGCGCTGTCGCTGTGTTCCACCACCAGGAACCGCGCGGTCGCGCTGGCGATGCTCGGCCCGAGCAGACGATCGACCAGCCGCAATCCCAGCTCCGACCAGGCCATCAATCCGGCCGTGGTGATCAGGTCGCCGTCATCGACAATCGGTGTGTCGGCCTTGAGTTTGATGTGCGGATAACGCTCGGCGAACGCCTTGGCTGACGTCCAGTGCGTGGTGCGCTGCGACCGTCGAGCAGACCGCTTTCGGCCAGCAGCAGAGAACCCACGCACACCCCGCCGAGGGTGGCGCCGCGGGCGTGTTGCTCGCGCAGCCAGTGAATCAACCCGGCGGACACCTGGGCCGCCGAGAAACCACCAATGGACGGCGGAATCACGACCGCCACCAGACCCGCTTCGGCGCCGGGGTCGCTGTCGTGGACCCGTACCGGCGGCTGATCGCCCTCAACCTGCCAATGGCTGACCCGCAAGCGCGGCAACTGCGCACTCTGGTGCTCGGCAGCGACCCGGTTGGCCACCGCGAACAGGTCGGTCAACCCATGCACCGCCGCCAGCTGCGCGCCGGGATAGATCAGCACACCCAGTTCGACGACTGCCGGTTTCGCGTCCATTGTCAGTTTTCCCCTGTGTATTGTCGGTGCGGCCAATCCTCGAAAACGTGGTCGGCGCCAATACTGAGCCCACACCCAACGTTCACTTCGAGGACACACCCATGGCCAAGCAAGCGCTCATCGTAGTCGATATCCAGAACGACTACTTCCCCCAAGGCAAGTGGCCGCTGGCCGGTGCCGACGCCGCAGCGGACAACGCCGCCCGGTTGATCGCGGCGTTCCGCGAGGCCGGTAATTCGGTGGTGCACATCCGCCACGAATTCACTTCGCCCGAAGCACCGTTTTTCACCCCGGGCTCTGAAGGCGCGAAACTGCATCCGAAAGTGCTCAACCGCGCCGATGAGCCGGTAGTGCTCAAGCACTTCGTCAATTCATTCCGCGAAACAGAGCTGCAATCGATCCTCGATGAACAAGGCATCAAAGAGTTGGTAGTGGTCGGTAGCATGAGCCACATGTGCGTCGACGGCATCACCCGCGCAGCGGCAGATCTGGGTTACACCGTCACGGTGATCCACGATGCCTGCGCCAGCCGTGACCTGGAATTCAACGGCCTGACCGTTCCCGCCGCCCACGTGCATGCGGCGTTCATGTCGGCGCTGGGGTTTGCCTACGCCAGCGTGGTGTCCACCGACGAGTTCCTCGTCGCCAGCCGCTGAGCCCTGCTCTGATACAACCAGAAAAACCTGCGCCCGCCTCGTTGCGGGCGTTTTTTCGCGTGTCATGAAAATCTCACGCGTGAGCCATTGATGGCATTTTGATTTGGTTGTAGTGTTGCTCACGCGTGAGATGTTCATAACGGAGTCATCGCCATGAAAAGCCGCTCCCCCGCTACAGCGTCAGAGAGCCCAAAGGGAGTGCGCTCGACACCGTCCGCGAAAAAACCGTCGAGCTTCTACATGAAGCAGATGCGCGCGGGCCTGGCTGCCGCCGGTTATGTGAAACACGAAACTTGGGTGCTTCCGGAAAACCGAAGCTTGCTCAAGCAAATGGAGCAACAGCTACGCCAACCGATTCTGGCTGGCTC
>Ga0055530_10003174_pt1 | contig 9646 bp, 8 predicted proteins | sample Araplavi_mTSA_r2_FD_55009 | JGI IMG/M metagenome (GOLD analysis project Ga0055530, IMG submission 55009) | Arabidopsis root microbial communities from North Carolina, USA - plate scrape MF_Cvi_mTSA_r2 | ecosystem: Host-associated > Plants > Roots > Endosphere | place: USA: North Carolina... | reverse complement strand
TCAGGCACAACGAATCGGCGGCCGGCTGCGGCAACAACTGCGACAGCCAGAGTATCCAGGCCAGTTTCATAAATCTCCTTGCTCCGTATGGGCCGCACCTGACTGCTCCGTCCGATCATGGGGACGGGGGCGTGAAGGCACTGCTTGGCGTCATGGGGAGGCGGCCATCGGGGCCGCCCGGGAGCGGCACCCGAAAGACGTGGGGGCCGCGCGCTCACTCGAACTGGGTGGTGAGCGGGAAAGTTGGCGCACGATAGGGGGGTATTTCGCAACGCATCCTGAATCGAAAGGCTTGACATTCAGGTTCGGGAAGTTGTCCGATTCCACCGGTAGTGCCGGCCGCTGGCCGGCTCCACGCACACAACAAACGCAACCAACGCCGGCCAGCGGCCGGCAATTACGGTGGGCCTTGCACCGCTTGGAGCCGGCCAGCGGCCGGCACTACAGGCTGGCCGCCAACCGGCTGCCCTGATCGATCGCGCGCTTGGCATCCAGCTCGGCGGCTACGTCGGCACCGCCGATCAGGTGCGCATCGATCCCTGCCGCCTGAAGCGCGGCGTGCAGATCGCGGCGCGGTTCCTGGCCGGCGCACACCACCACATGGCTGACCGGCAGGGTCTGCTCCTGGCTGTCGACGCGGATGCGCAGGCCGTGGTCGTCCACGCCCAGGTATTCCACACCGCCGAGCATCTTCACGCCCTTGGCCTTGAGCGTGGCGCGGTGGATCCAGCCCGTGGTCTTGCCCAGCCGCGCGCCCGGCTTGCCGGGGCTGCGCTGCAGCAGCCAGACCTTGCGCGCCGGTGCTTCCGGCTGCGGGCGGGCCAGTGAACCGCGGGCGTCGAACGCCGGGTCCACGCCCCATTCGGCCATCCAGCGTGCCGGGTCCAGGGCCGATGAGGGCCCGTCGTGCACCAGGAACTCGCCCACATCGAAGCCGATCCCGCCGGCACCGATGATCGCGGCCTCGGCGCCCACCTCGACCTTGCCGAGCAGCACATCCAGGTAGCTGACCACCTTCGGATGGTCAGCACCGGGGAAGTCGACCTGGCGCGGCACGATGCCGGTGGCGAGCACCACCGTATCGAACCCGGACAGGCAGGCGACATCGGCGACGGTCTCCAGCTTCACGCTGACGCCGGTTTCCTCCAGCTTGTGGCGGAAGTAGCGCAGCGTTTCGTGGAACTCCTCCTTGCCCGGAATGCGCTTGGCCACGTTGAACTGGCCGCCGATCTCGCTGCCGGCGTCGAACAGCGTGACTGCGTGGCCGCGCTCGGCGGCCACGGTGGCGGCGGCAAGCCCGGCCGGACCGGCGCCCACAACCGCCACCTTCCTGGGCGCGGTGGTGGGGCGATAGACCAGCTCGGTTTCATGTGCCGCGCGCGGGTTGACCAGGCAGCTGGCGGTCTTGTTCTCGAACACATGGTCCAGGCAGGCCTGGTTGCACGCGATGCAGGTGTTGATTGCGTGCGCGCGCCCGGTGCGGGCCTTGTTGGCCCATTCCGGGTCGGCCAGCAGCGGCCGCGCCAACGACACCATGTCCGCGCCACCGCCGGCCAGGATGCGTTCGGCCACCTCTGGCATGTTGATGCGGTTGGTGGCGATCACCGGCACCTGCACATGCGGTTTGAGCTTTGCGGTGACGCCGGCGAACGCAGCGCGTGGCACCGAGGTGGCGATGGTCGGCACCCGTGCCTCATGCCAGCCGATGCCGGAATTGATCAGCGTGGCGCCGGCCGCTTCGATCGCCTTGGCCTGCTGCACGATCTCGTCCCAGTTGCTGCCGTCCTCGACCAGGTCGACCAGCGACAGCCGGTAGATGATGATGAAGTCCGGGCCGCAGGCTTCACGGATACGGCGCACGATTTCCACCGCGAACTGCATGCGCCGGCTGGCATCGCCACCCCAGCGGTCGCTGCGCAGGTTGGTCCGCGGCGCGATGAATTCGTTGATCAGATAGCCTTCGGACCCCATTACTTCCACGCCGTCGTAGCCGGCATCGCGGGCCAGCCGCGCGCTGCGTGCGTAGTCGGCGATGTGCCGTTCCACCCCCCGGGCGCTGAGCGCGCGCGGGGTGAACGGATTGATCGGGGCCTTCTTCTTCGACGGCGCCACCGACAGGGGGTGGTAGGCATAGCGGCCGGCATGCAGCAGCTGCAGGCAGATCCTGCCGTCGTGGGCATGCACGGCGCCGGTCAGCTGGCGGTGCGGACCCACTTCCCACGGCCAGGACAGCTTGCCGCCAAACGGCTTGAGCCAGCCCACCACGTTCGGTGCGTAACCACCGGTGACGATCAGTCCAACGCCGCCGGCAGCCCGCTCGGCAAAATAGGCGGCCAGCTTCGGGAAGTCGCGCGCGCGGTCTTCCAGGCCGGTATGCATGGACCCCATCAGCACACGGTTGCGCAGGGTGGTGAAGCCCAGGTCCAGCGGTGCGAACAGATGGGGATAGGCAGGGGAATCGGCGGCTGGCGACATGTAGATACGCTTGCGTACGGAAGGCGTGAAGCGTGCCCCGGATTACCGTGGCGCGCAAGGGACCCCTTGCGCGCAAAGGCCCCTTACCAGCCGGCGAGGACCAGCTTGCCGGTGACCCCGCCGCCTTCGAGCAGGCGGTGGGCCTGGCGCAGGTTGGCCGCGTTGATGCGGCCCAGCGAGGTATGCGCGGTACTGCGCAGCTCGCCAGCGTCGACCAGGCTGGCCACGCGGCTGAGGATGCGGTGCTGTTCGATCATGTCACCGGTCCTGAAGCGGGAACGGGCGAACATGAATTCCCAATGGATGCCGATGCATTTGGCCTTGTACGGATCGCCGATCCGCAGCGCCCCACGCGGTTCCACGATCAGCCCGACATGGCCCTGCGGCGCCAGCAGTTCCCCCAGCACCTCCCAGTAATGATCGGTATCGGCCAGATTGAGCGCCACTTCGACCTGCGCGATGCCCAGGGCCTGCAGCTGCGCGGGCAGCGGCTGGCGGTGGTCGATCACGTGGTCGGCGCCCATCCGCCGGCACCATTCGGCCGAATCGTCCCGCGAGGCGGTGGCCACCACGGTGAAGCCGGCATGGCGCGCCAACTGGATGGCGATCGAGCCCACACCGCCGGCGCCGCCGATCACCAGCAGGGTCTGCCCGACGTGGCGACGATCATCGAAGTGCAGCGGCATGCGTTCGAACAACAGCTCCCACGCGGTCAATACCGTCAAGGGCAGGGCAGCTGCTTCAGCGAAATCCAGCGTGGTCGGTTTGCGCCCGACAATGCGTTCATCCACCCACTGCAACTGCGCATTGCTGCCGGGCCGGGTGACGTCGCCGGCGTAGTACACCTCATCGCCGGGCGCGAATGCGGTGACCTGCGCACCGACGGCCTCGACAATGCCGGAAGCGTCAAAGCCAAGCACGCGCGGCGGTGAAACATCGCCCGCGCGCGGCGCGCGTTGCTTGGTATCCACCGGATTGACGGAAACAGCTTGGACGCGCACCAGCAGGTCATGCCCCTGCGGTGCACCGGGTTCAGGCAAGGTCAGGTCCAGCAGCGCATCGGGGTCGTCGATGGGCAGGTAGCGGGTGAGGCCGACAGCGTTCATACGTGCTCCGGATGGGGCGGACGCGTTCATCATAGCGACGCTTTGAAACCTGTTTTTGAGCTGAATCACGACACACTCGCGATTTGCATCAAATACTGTGGCGAGCCGTTGAAATCTCTGGGAAAGTGCTGAAAACCCTTGCCATTGTTGGGTCTTGCGGAAGTTCACCAACCTGTATAGGGTGCCTCCAGCTGGACCGGTGGAGGTCTGGTGGTCGATTTCACATGTTACGTGACCGTTAACATCGCCTTCACTCCCCTGAGCATAATGTTCGCGGCGGTGGCGTGCTGAATCGGCAGTCTTAAACGACGCAGTAGTGCTGGCCCATGCCTCTACCGGTTTCATACCCCCGAAATAGGAGCTGTATTACATGAACAAGAAGATCCTCACTGCCGCACTGCTGGGCGGCCTGGCGTTCGCCCAGGCAGCTTCCGCGCAGTCGACGTTTGATGACCGCTGGTACCTGACCGGTTCGGCCGGCTTCAACTTCCAGGATAGCGACCGTCTGACCAACGACGCTCCGTTCGTTACCCTGGGCCTCGGCAAGTTCATCAGCCCCAACTGGTCGCTGGACGGCGAGCTGAACTATCAGAACCCGAACTTCGACGCCAACCAGGACCTGAACTGGAGCCAGTACGGCGCCTCGATCGACCTGCGTCGCCACTTCATCTCCGAAGGCCGTGGCTGGAACCCGTACGTGCTGATGGGCCTGGGCTACCAGAAGTCGGAAGAAGAGTTCTCGCAGCCGGGTCCGGTGCTGGGTGAGCGCAAGGACGGCAACTTCGCCGCCAAGCTGGGCGTCGGCCTGCAGACCACCTTCGAGAAGCGCGTTGCTGTCCGCGCCGAAGTGGCCTACCGCGGTGACTTCGACGACAAGAGCGTTGCTGCTCCGGACGAAAGCTGGTTCGGCGACGTGCTGGCTTCGGTCGGCGTCGTGATCCCGCTGGGCCCGCCGCCGTCGGCACCGGTCGTTGCTCCGCCGCCGGCTGCTCCGAGCTGCGCAGACCTGGATGACGACGGTGACGGCGTCAACAACTGCGACGACAAGTGCCCGGATTCGCAGCCGGGTCAGACCATCGGTCCGGACGGTTGCCCGGTTCCGGTCTCCATCGACCTGAAGGGCGTCAACTTCGACTTCGACAAGTCGAACCTGCGTCCGGACGCCGTGGCGATCCTGTCCGAAGCTACCCAGATCCTGGTTCGCTACCCGGATATCCGCGTCGAAGTGGCTGGCCACACCGACCTGTGCGGCAAGGATGACTACAACCAGAAGCTGTCCGAGCGTCGTGCGACCGCCGTGTACAACTATCTGACCCAGAACGGCGTGGCTGCCAGCCGTCTGGCCGGTCCGATCGGTTATGGCGAGAGCCGTCCGCTGGAGCAGACCCCGCAGACCTTCCCGGCCTGCAAGAGCGAGAAGAACCGTCGTACCGAGCTGAACGTCCAGAACTAATCGTTCCGGAACATCAGTCTCAGGAAAGGGCCCGGCATTGCCGGGCCCTTTTTTTTGCCCCTGTTCGCCAGGAATCAACAATAAATCCAACAAGTTGCCGTATTCATTGAATGTGGGATCTTGAAAGCCGTTCCGGCGCTGTTAAACTCGGCGCGTCGACCTCTTTTCTGGATGCATCCCATGCTGCGTATCGCACTGGCCGCCGCGCTCGGCCTGGCCTTCATCCCCACCGTTTACGCAGCCGTGGATTGCTCGGCAACGGCCACCAGCGTGGCCCCGCTTCCGCTTCCGCCGACGGCGATCGCGCCAGTGGCCAATGAGCTGTATATCCGCAATGTGCAGCTGGGCATGCCGGCCGGCGTGCTCACCTCCAACTTCGATCAGCAGCAGTCCCTGGACCGCGTGCTGCAGCGTTTGCGCATCGACGGCTGCCAGAACATCGCCAAGGCGATGCCGGGCGCGCCGGCGGTGAAGCCGAATGATCCTGCCGCTTACAAGCCGCAGACCGAGTTCGACAACACGCCGTGGCGCTTCGACATGAGCCAGAACGGCAAGCGCATGACCGCCGAGGAATTCGATGCCTGGATGAAGGCCAAGGGCGTGCGCGTGGTCAAGGCGCGACCGGCGCCCGCCGCCGCCGCTGCACCAGCCCCGGTTCCGGCCGCTGAAGCACCGGCTGAGACCAAGCCGGGCGGCAAGAAGTAAGCACTGCGCGCTGCGACCGATGCGTACCCGTCGGCCACCTGCGGCGCCCAGCCCCCGACCACGCCGCGAACCGCGGCGTGCGTCGACGCCGGCCAGCCCGGCTGCCAGCGCACCGCGCCACGGGTTGGCACGGGTGCTGTCCAAGGCCGGCGTGTGTTCGCGGACCGAAGCCGCACGCTGGATCGCCGACGGCCGGGTCACGGTCGACGGCCGCACCATCAACAACCCCGAATTCCCGATCGTCGACGGCCGCCACGTGGTGCGGGTCGATGGACAGCCACTGGGCAGCGCGCGCCGCATCCATCTCATGCTCAACAAGCCGCGCGGCCTGGTCACCACCGTGCAGGACGAGCGTGGTCGCGACACCGTGTACCGCTGCTTCGACGGCGCCGGCCTGCCCTGGCTGGCCCCGGTCGGACGGTTGGACAAGGCCAGTGAAGGCCTGCTGCTGTTCAGCAACGACCCCGAGTGGGCCGCGCGCCTGACCGACCCCGACACCGGCCCGGACAAGACCTACCACGTGCAGGTCGACACGATCCCCGACCCGGCGCAGCTGGCCGCGCTGTGCGCCGGGGTAGAGGATGCCGGCGACTGCCTGCGCGCCCGCCAGGTGCGGTTGCTGCGCAGTGGCGGCAAGACCGCGTGGCTGGAGGTGGTGCTGGACGAAGGGCGCAACCGGCATATCCGGCGCCTGCTGGCTGCCTTCGGCATCGATGTACTGCGGCTCGTCCGCGTCGGGATCGGCGGCTTGGCGCTGGGCACGCTGGGCAAAGGGGCCTGGCGCGAGCTGCAGCCGGATGAACTGGATCTGCTTCATGCCACGGCCGGAAGCGCCGTGGTCGCATCGTAGTGCGTGGCCTGCTGGGGAGCAGGCGCACCGCCGGGCAAGGGATGGCCTGTCGCTTACTGACTGACCACTACCGGGAGAAGTGTCATGCAAACCCTCGTCAATGTCCGCCCCCTGCTGGGCGGCGCCTGCCTGCTGCTGCCGGCGCTGCTGCTCACTGCCTGCGGTGGCCATAAACAGGCGGCCAAGACGCCGCCGCCGGTTACCGACAAGGTGGTCGAGCTGACGGTGCCCGCCTCTGAGCGTGACGGCCGTGGCGCCTACCGCTTCCATATGAGCGACGGCGAAAAGCGCATGAGCGCCGACGAATTCGACGCCTGGATGAAAGCCAACGGCATCCGCGTGGCCAAGGGCAATCCGAATGCAGCTGCAGCGCCCAAGCCGGTCGTGGTGGCCAGCAAGGAAACGCCGAAGGACAAGAAAAAGAAGAAGTAGCCACCGGGTGGCACCGCACCGGTAGAGCCGACTGTCAGTCGGCTGCTCTGCACAGGCCAACGCGGGCGCGCTACGCGCTGAGCCGACTGACAGTCGGCTCTACCAAGTGGTAAGTCAGCCGCAGTTGGTACGTCGGCCCCAAGTGGTACGTCAGCCGCGGTTGGTACGTCGGCCCCAAGTGGTACGTCAGCCGCAGTTGGTACGTCGGCCCCAGGTGGGACGTCAGCCGCGGTTGGTACGTCGGCCCCAGGTGGGACGTCAGCCGGAGCTGGTACGTCGGCCCCGGCTGGTACGTCAGCCCGGGCTGATACGTCAGCCTTTGATCACACCCAGCTCGACACCGATACGGGTGAACGCATCGATCGCGCGGTCCAGGTGCGCACGCGTATGCGCGGCGCTGATCTGGGTACGGATGCGCGCCTGGCCCTTGGGTACCACCGGGAAGAAGAAACCGATCGCGTAGATGCCTTCTTCGAGCAGGCGCTCGGCGAATTTCTGCGCCAGCGGCGCGTCGTACAGCATCACCGGGCTGATCGGGTGCACGCCGGGCTTCACGTCGAAACCGGCGGCGGTCATCTTTTCGCGGAAGTAGGCCGTGTTTTCCTGCAGCGTGGTGCGCAGGTCATCGGCGGCGGCCAGCATGTCGAAGGCCTTGATCCCGGCGGCTACCACGTGCGGCGGCAGCGAGTTGGAGAACAGGTACGGGCGCGAACGCTGGCGCAGCAGTTCGATCACCTCGGCGCTGGCGGTGGTGAACCCGCCCAGCGCGCCCCCCATCGCCTTGCCCAAAGTGCCGGTGATGATGTCGATGCGGTCCAGCACGCCTTTGACCTCGGCCGAGCCGCGGCCGGTGGCGCCCAGGAAGCCGGTGGCGTGACATTCGTCGATATGCACCAGCGCGTTGTACTTCTTCGCCAGTGCGGTGATCTCGTCCAGCGGGGCGATGAAGCCGTCCATGGAGAACACGCCGTCGGTGGTGATCAGCTTGGTGCGGCAGCCGGCGGCATCGGCGGCCTGCAGCTGTGCTTCCAGGTCGGCCATGTCGCAGTTCGCGTAGCGGAAGCGCTTGGCCTTGCACAGGCGCACGCCATCGATGATCGAAGCGTGGTTCAGCGCGTCGGAGATGATCGCGTCGTTCTCGCCCAGCAGCGGCTCGAACAGGCCGCCGTTGGCGTCGAAGCAGGCCGCGTACAGAATGGTGTCCTGCTTGCCGAAGAAGCCGGCGATCTGCTGTTCCAGCTGCTTGTGCAGGTCCTGGGTGCCGCAGATGAAGCGCACCGACGCCATGCCGAAACCGTGGCTGTCCAGTGCGTCCTTGGCGGCCTGGATCAGGTCGGGGTGGTCGGCCAGGCCCAGGTAGTTGTTGGCGCAGAAGTTCAGCACCTGGCGGCCGTCATCGAGGGTGATCTCGGCCGACTGCGGGCTGGTGATGACGCGCTCGGACTTGAACAGGCCCTGGGCGCGGATCGCCTCCAGTTCCTCGACATAGTGCTGGGTGAGCGGGGCGTTCGGGGCGTCGGTCATGGCAGGCGGTCATTCGGCACGGGGAGCCGGTGATTTTACCTGTCCCGCCCGGTCGCCGGGGCAGTGTCGCCTGCCTGCGTCCGGACGCCCGGCAGATGACGGTTACGCATGGAATTGTTGCATCGCAATATCAATCGGGTTAAAAAACCGTAAACCCGCCCGCCACCCCACCGTCCGGAGAGACCCCGCATGAACAACGCTACGCGCTGTACCGCAGCCGCCGTGCTCTGCGCCGCCCTGTTTGCCCCGTTCGTCGCCAGCGCCCAGGACGAGGCCGAGTCGCCGTTCAGCTGGAATGTCACCGGCGTGTCCGACTACGTGTTCCGCGGTGTCTCGCAGACCGATGAGGATCCGACCGTGCAGGCCGGCTTTACCTATACCTCGCCGGTGGGCCTGTATGCAGGCGTCTGGGGGTCGGGCGTGGACTTCGGCGACGGCGGCCCGGACGCCGAGGTCGATTACTTCATCGGTTATGGCGTGGATGTCACCGACACGGTCAACTTCGATGTGATGCTCAATCACTACAGCTACCCCGGTTCCAGCGAGCTGGCCTACACCGAGCTGATCACCAAGACCACGTTCGCCGAGCATTACAACGTGACCGTGGCCTACACCAACGATGTCTGGAACACCGACACCGATGGCTGGTACTTCGCGGCCGGCACCGAATGGGCGCTGCCACAGGAATTCAACCTGACCGCGAACGTCGGGCGCAGCACGTTCGAGGACGGCATCGCCAAGGACTACACCGACTGGAACATCGGCGTGAACCGCACCTGGGGCCTGTTCACGCTGGGCCTGGGCTACTACGGCACCGACGGCAACGGCCGCGACAATTCCGGCAAGCTGGCCGACAACCGCGTGGTGTTCACCGTGGCGGTGGGGCAGTAGGTATCGACCGTTGGTCGATACGCCGATGCAGGAAAAAGGCACCCGATGGGTGCCTTTTTCGTACCGACCAACGGTCGGTACCTACCGCCATGGTGTCGCCGCACGCAAGGTAGGTCACGACCGTTGGTCGTGACGGCACGCAACCGGTAGGTCACGACCGTTGGTCGTGACGGCGCGCAACCGGTAGGTCACGACCGTTNCGTCGTGACG
>Ga0055530_10003157_pt1 | contig 9690 bp, 7 predicted proteins | sample Araplavi_mTSA_r2_FD_55009 | JGI IMG/M metagenome (GOLD analysis project Ga0055530, IMG submission 55009) | Arabidopsis root microbial communities from North Carolina, USA - plate scrape MF_Cvi_mTSA_r2 | ecosystem: Host-associated > Plants > Roots > Endosphere | place: USA: North Carolina... | reverse complement strand
GACCTGATGTGCCCGTTCGCGAAGGGCGGCAAGGTCGGCCTGTTCGGCGGCGCCGGCGTCGGCAAGACCGTCAACATGATGGAACTGATCAACAACATCGCGAAGGCGCACTCGGGTCTGTCCGTGTTCGCCGGCGTGGGCGAGCGTACCCGCGAGGGCAACGACTTCTACCACGAGATGAAGGACTCCAACGTCCTGGACAAGGTCGCGATGGTGTACGGCCAGATGAACGAGCCGCCGGGCAACCGCCTGCGCGTCGCGCTGACCGGCCTGACCATGGCCGAGTACTTCCGCGACGAGAAGGACGCCTCGGGCAAGGGCCGTGACGTGCTGCTGTTCGTCGACAACATCTACCGCTACACGCTGGCCGGTACCGAAGTGTCGGCGCTGCTGGGCCGCATGCCNTCGGCCGTGGGCTACCAGCCGACGCTGGCCGAGGAAATGGGCGTCCTGCAGGAGCGCATCACCTCGACCAAGACCGGTTCGATCACCTCGATCCAGGCCGTGTACGTCCCCGCGGACGACCTGACCGACCCGTCGCCGGCGACCACCTTCGCCCACCTCGACGCCACCGTCGTGCTGTCGCGAAACATCGCCTCGCTGGGTATCTACCCGGCCGTGGACCCGCTGGACTCGACCTCGCGCCAGCTCGACCCGAACGTGATCGGCCACGAGCACTACGACGTCGCGCGCAAGGTCCAGGCGACGCTCCAGAAGTACAAGGAGCTCAAGGACATCATCGCGATCCTCGGCATGGACGAGCTGTCGGAAGAAGACAAGCAGGCCGTGTCGCGCGCCCGCAAGATCGAGCGCTTCTTCTCGCAGCCGTTCCACGTCGCCGAAGTCTTCACCGGTTCGCCGGGCAAGTACGTGTCGCTGAAGGACACCATCCGCGGCTTCAAGGGCATCGTGGAAGGCGAGTACGACCACCTGCCGGAGCAGGCGTTCTACATGGTCGGCGGCATCGAGGAAGCGGTCGAGAAGGCCAAGAAGATCTCGGGCTAAGCCCGCGATCCTTGGGATTCGAGATTCGGGATTAGGGATTCGCAGGGCGGGNGCGGGATGGAAGATCGGGATCGAATCCCGGATCACNCATCCCGAATCCCGCCTCGCAACAGCGAGGCACCATGAGCACTATTCGTTGCGACATCGTCAGCGCCGAGCAGGAAATCTTCCACGGNGAGGCCGAGCTGGTCGTTGCCACCGGTGAGATCGGCGAGCTCGGCATCGCGCCGAAACACGCGCCGCTGATCACGCGTCTGAAGCCGGGCAAGGTCGTGGTGACCCTGCCGGGCGGCGAGCAGCTGGACTTCGCGATCTCCGGCGGCATCCTCGAGGTGCAGCCGACCGTCGTCACCGTGCTGGCCGACACCGCCGTGCGCGCGCAGGACATCGACGAAGCCGCCGTCCGCGCCGCCAAGGAAGAAGCCGAGCGGATCCTCTCCAAGAAGGATCCGAAGATGAGCATGGAAGAGGCCCAGACGCAGCTGGCGATGAGCATCGCCCAGCTCAGCGCGCTGGAGCGCCTGCGCAAGAACATGAAGCACTGACAGCCGGACCCGTTCGGCTGATCGAAGAAGGCGACGGCGAACCCGTCGCCTTTTTTGTTGCCTGCGATTCGCCGGACACGCAGCGCAAGCGAAGGGTTTCGCTGCGATCAACCCATCCTGCGATGCGATACGGCATGCGTTACCGCCGGTACACCCAATGCCGCGACAGAACGAATCCCACCGCGCTCACCGCCACATCGATCGCCGGCTTCGCCAGCCACGCCCAGCGCAGTCCGACCGTATCGTCGATATGGCCGACCGCCCAGGTGCTGATCGCGGTCGTCGCCAGCCACATCACCGCGAAGCGCGCGAACTGCCGTCGGCCCACGGCGGTGTCCTCGCCAGCGAAGGTGAAACGGCCGTTCGCCCAGAACCCCAGCGCCGCGCCGCTGACGCGTCCGAGGATGTTCGCCGGTTCCACCAGCACGCCCGACGCGCTCAACGCGACGAACACCGCCCAGTCCAGCAGCAGCTGCACCACGCCGACGACGAGGTACCGGCTGCCATGACGGGCGAGGGTGGAGCGGTCGGGGCGTTGGCGCATGCGCGAATTCTATGCGAGCCCGCCGGCGCTTCCCTGCACGCGACCCATACGCACGGCGCACTCCGCTTCCCGTTGATAAGATTTCGCGGTCGCGTCCACGGGTGTCCCATCGCATGAATCCGCTCCACGTCGTCATCCTCGCCGCAGGCGAGGGCAAGCGCATGAAGTCCACCACGGCCAAGGTGCTGCAGAAGATCGCGGGCAAGCCGATGCTGGGCCACGTGATCGACACCGCGCGCCAGCTCGGCGCGGCCGGCATCCATGTCGTGTACGGACACGGCGGCGAGCAGGTGCGCGCCGCCTTCGCCGACCAGACCGACCTGCACTGGACCGAGCAGGAACAGCGCCTGGGCACCGGCCACGCCGTGCAGCAGGCGATGCCGTCGGTGCCGGTCGATGCGCGCGTGCTCGTGCTTTATGGCGACGTGCCGCTCATCACCGCCGAGACGCTGCAGCGGATGCTTGCCGCGCCCGGTCGCATCGCCGTGCTCGTCGCTGATCTGCAGGATCCCACCGGCTACGGCCGCATCGTGCGCGATCCGCAGGGTCGCGTGGGCCGCATCGTCGAACACAAGGATGCCGACGACGAGCAGCGCGAGATCCGAACCGTCAACACCGGCATCCTCGTCGCTGACGGCGAAGCGCTGCGTCGCTGGCTGCAACGCCTGGGCAACGACAACGCGCAGGGCGAGTATTACCTCACCGACGTCTTCGCCTCCGCTGCCGAGGAATTCAACGCGGCCGAGATGGTCCATGTGCAGGACCCGATCGAAGTCGAAGGCGCGAACGATCCGTGGCAGCTGGCGCAGCTCGAACGCGCTTTCCAGCGCCGCGCCGCGCGTGCGTTGTGCGTGCAGGGCGCACGGCTGGCCGATCCGGCGCGCTTCGACCAGCGCGGCGACGTGCGCGTCGGACACGACGTCGAAATCGATGTCGACGTCTTACTGGAAGGCAAGGTCGTGCTCGGCGACGGCGTACGCATCGGCCCGTTCTGCCGCCTCAAGGACGTCACGCTCGGCGCAGGCACCGAAGTGCGCGCGCACTGCGACCTCGATGGCGTCGTCGTCGAAGGCGCGGCGCAGATCGGCCCATACTCTCGCCTGCGTCCCGGCACCGTGCTCGCCGACGGCGTGCACGTCGGCAACTTCGTCGAGACCAAGAACGCACGCATCGGCGTCACCAGCAAGGCCAACCACCTCACCTACCTGGGGGATGCGGTGATCGGTGCCGGCGTCAACGTCGGCGCGGGCACCATCACCTGCAACTACGACGGCGTGAACAAGTCGACCACGACGATCGAGGATGGTGCGTTCATTGGCTCGAATTCGTCGCTCGTGGCGCCGGTGACGATCGGTCGCGAGGCAACGATCGCGGCGGGTTCGGTCATCACGCGCGACGCGCCGGAAGGCCAGCTGACGGTGGGGCGTGCGCGGCAGGCGACCATCGAAGGGTGGCAGCGGCCGAAGAAGAAGCCGAAGGCTTGATCGACGGCTGACGTCCGCATGAACGTAGGACGGGTTTCGCCGTGGGAACCCATCCTGCGGTGAAGTACAGCACGCGCATCGACGCGCATCACTCCACCGGTAGCATCAAGCTGACCGTCAGCCCGCCACCATCGCGATTGGCGAGCCCGATCCGCCCGCCATGCGCCTCGCAGATCTCCCGCGCGAGCGCCAACCCCAGACCGCTCCCGCTGCGCTTGGTCGAATAGAACGGCACCAGCGCGTTCGCCAGCACCGCATCCGACATGCCCGGCCCGCGATCGCTCACTTCCACGCGCACGACGCGACCGACCTGCCGCACCGTCAGCGTCACGTCGTTCTCGCCGGATCCCGATTCGTGCGCGTTCTTCAGCACGTTGATCAATGCCTGCTCAACCTGCGCCGGATCGAAGCGCGCCGACTCCGACGGCACCGGTCCGCGCTGGAACGCGTAATGCTGCTGCAGGCGCGAAAGGAACGGCGCCCAGTCCACCGACTCCAGTTCCGGCACCGGCAGCTTCGCGACGCTTGAATAGCCGCGCAGGAATCCGTGCAGGTGCCGCGCACGTTCCTCGATGGTTTCGAAGATGCGGCCGAGCTTCTCGTAATCCTGCCGCCGCAACAGTTCCGCGCCCGAATGCGCGAGCGAGGTGATCGGCGCCAGCGAATTGTTGAGTTCGTGGCTGATCACGCGAATCACCTTCTTCCACGTCGCGACTTCCTGGCGGTTCAACTCCGCCGTGAGCCGCTTGAACATGTAGAGCGTGTGCACGCGGCCGTTGAGGTGGAAGTCGCGGCGCGCGAGGTGGTAGGTCTCTTCCTGCCCGGCATGTTCGAAGCTGAAAAGCCGGTCGCGTCCTTCGCCCAACGCCTCGCGCAGCGGAGCAGGCGTGTTCTCCATCAGCTGCGGGAACTTGAGGCCTTCGATCTTGCGGCCGTCATGGAACAGCTGTCGCGCGGCGATGTTTCCGTACACGATCGCGCCGCGGCTTTCGATAAGCAGCAGGGCAGTCGGCGTGTTCTGCACCACGGTGTCCAGCAGCAGCTCGCGCTGGAACAACGACTGGCGTTCCTCACGCAGCACGCGGCCGAGTTCGTTGTGCGCCTCGACCAGGTCGTCGAGCTCGTCGTTCGANCGGCGAGTGACGCTGAANCTGAAGTCGCCGTCGCGGAAGCTCGCGACCGAACCCGACAGCGCGCGGAACAGGCTCAGCTGACGCGCGAGGTAGCGTTGCGCGATCCATGGCGCGACCAGCGCGCATACCACGAGCGCGAGNCTTGCGCCGAGCAGTGCGTTGTCGAGCCAGTCGATGAGCAGCGCGCCGAGCGCGACGGCGCCGAGCATCGCCGCGAACAGCAGCAGTGCGAGCTTTCCGGCCATCGAGAAGTGGCGCCTCCGGTCGTGCATCGCATCACCGCGCAATGCCGAGCTTGTCCAGGCGACGATANAGCGCCTGACGACTCAGCCCGAGATCCGCCGCCGCCTGNCTCATCACGCCACTTGCGCGTTGCAGCGCGGCTTCGATGGCGTCCCGGTCGGGCTCGCCTTCGTACGAACGCGGCAGCGCAGCCGCGGCCGAGAGGCCGAGTTCCTCCGCGTCGATCACGTCCGCGCTACCCAGCAGCAACGCTCGCTGGATCGCATTCTTCATCTCACGCACGTTGCCCGGCCACGAATGCCGCAGCAGCGCGCCGCGCGCCGCATCGCTGAGGCGACGGCGGCCTTCAAGGAAGAATTCCGCCAGCGGCAGGATGTCGCCGCGCCGTTCCGCCAGGGGCGGCACGCGCAGTTCGATCACGTTGAGGCGGTAATACAGGTCCTCGCGGAAAGTGCCGGCGCGGATCATCGCGGGGATGTCGGCGTTGGTCGCTGCGATAACACGGACCTTCACCTGGCGTTCGCGGTTGGAACCCAGACGCTGGAAGCGGCCGGTTTCCAGCACGCGCAACAGCTTCATCTGCCCCGCCGGCGGCAGGTTGCCGATCTCGTCCAGCAGCAGCGTGCCACCGTCGGCCGCTTCGAACTTTCCGTCGCGCGACTTGTTGGCGCCGGTGTATGCGCCGGCCTCGGCGCCGAACAGTTCGGCCTCGATCAGTTCCGAAGGCAGCGCGCCGCAGTTGAGCGTCACATACGGCCCGTCACGCACGGTCGAATTGGCCTGGATGATCTCGGCGATGCGTTCCTTGCCGGCGCCGTTGGGACCTGCGATGAGTACCGGCACGTCGGCGCGCGCGACATGGCACGCGAGCGAGACGACGCGTTCGCTTGCCGGATCGGCGAACACCACGCCGCGCAGGTCGTACTGGCGTTCCAGTTCCTGCCGGCGACGGCGCTCGCCATCGCGATGCTGCGCGAGCGCGCGGTTCGCTTCGCCGAGCTCCAGCAGGTTGGTGACCGTGGTCATCAGCTTGTGGTCGTCCCACGGCTTGCCCAGGTAATCGGCGGCACCGGCCTTCACCAGCGCGACGGCCGATTCCAGCCGCGTCCANGCGGTCAGCAGGATGATGGGCAGGTCCGGGAATCGGTCGCGGATCGTGCGGAACAGTGCGATGCCTTCCTCGCCGGAGGTGGTGTCGGCGGTGAAGTTCATGTCCTGGATGACCAGGTCGATGGTTTCCGATTCCAGCAGCCGCAGGCCTTCTTCCGGCGATTCCGCGCTGAGCACGCGCAGGTCGGCCAGCGAGAACAGCACGTCCAGCGCGACGTGCACGGCGTGGTTGTCGTCGATGACGAGGATGGTCCGCATGGGGCCCTAGGTTAGCAGTGGGTGCCATGGGGCGGCGGCCGCCCCGGAGAGAGGGGGAACGGCCGCCGCCGGCTACGAGGTTGGCATCCCCGCTCGCGCGGGGATGCGGGCGACGCGTGCAGCAAAGCGNGCGGAGGGATCAGACCGTCCGCGTCGCCACNGCCGGCGACACGCGCGATGCACGCGTGGCCGGGCCGAACACGGCCAGCTGCCCGAGCAGCAGCACGGTCAGCGCGCCCAGCGGCGCGTAGTACCACGACAGGCGCGGCAGCTCGTAATGCTTCATCAGCCACAGGTTGAAGCCGTAGGTGAGCAGCAGGCCGAGTGCGATGCCGATGCCCACCACGATCACGTTCTCGATCATGAAATAGCGGCGGATGTCGAAGCGACGCGCACCCAGCGCACGACGCGTACCGATCTGCTTCACGCGGCGCGTCACCCAGAAGCTCACCATGCCGACGATGCCCAGCCCCGTCACCGCGAGCAGCGAGAGGATCACCGTCGTCAGCACGATGGTCATCGCGCGGTCCTGGCGGTAGCTGTCGCCGCGCACCTCCTCGATGGAACGAAGGCCGCGCACGATGCGCCCGGGGTTGATCGCGCCGAGCTTGGCCTCGGCCTGCTTCATGACTTCATCGCGGCGGCCCGGTTCGGTGCGAACGAGGTAGCGCGAGGAACCCGAATCGAACTCGCCGTCCTGGTACTGCGGCACCAGCAGCGAGTTCTCGACCTTCTCCCAGCCGACCCAAGGGGCCTGCAGGCGCTCGACGATACCCACGATCGTGAGCGGCCCGTTCTTGCCACCGATGCTGGTATAGATCACCTTGCCGAGCGCGTTGCCATCCGGATACGCCTGGTCGGCCAGCGCCTGCGTGACGATCAGCGAATGCGGCGAGCCCTTGTCGTTCTTGGTGCGGTAGGTCACGTCGTCGGCGGTGAAGTTCCGGCCTGCGATCAGCTTGACGCCCAACGTGTTCAGTCCGTGCTCGTCGACCATGTAGACAGCACTCTGCACGTTCTTGCGCTGTTCTTCCGGAACGCTTTCAGGATCGGTGGAGGTGCCTTCGCTCCAGCCGCCGTTGGACAGCGGGACGGAGTTGATCGTCGTCGCATCGACCACGCCCGGAATCGACCGCAGCGCATCGAGATCTTCGCGAAGCGTGTTGCGGAGGTTGTAGTCCGATGCGAAGCCCAGGCTGGTGACGGTGAACAGCGCGCTTTCGTCCATGCCGCTGGGGCGGTTCACCTTCTCGATGCGCTGCAGGATGATGAAGACGCTGTTGCACACGATGGCCAGCGTGATGGCGACCTGCAGCGCGATCAGCAGCAGGCCTGTCTTGTTGCGCATGAGCGCATTGAGGATCGGGCGGAATTCCATGGTCATGTCCTCGGCGTTACTGCGTCTTCAACTGCGTGGCCGGCTGCACCTGGCAGGCGCGCCACGTCGGGTAGAGGCCCGCGATCAGGCTGGCGATCAACGCGATCGCGAGCGACGCGAAGACCATGCTCCAGTCAAGTTCGGCGAGTCGTTCGATGGACGTGCCCGCATAGAGCTTGCGCAGCGCGAGCAATCCCAGGCCCGTCAGCACCAGTCCGAACAGACCACCGGCCAGGCCAACCAGACCCGACTCGGTCAGGTACTGCGCGAACACGGCCGGCTTGCTCGCACCGACCGCGCGACGCAGTCCGATTTCCGACGACTTGCCCATGAACTTCGCCAGCAGCAGGCCGACGGTGTTGATCAGGCACACGGCGAAGAAGGCGAACGCCAGCCACACCTGCGTGCGCACGTCGCGGCCGACCACGCGCTGCACTTCCAGGAACTGAGCCACGGTGTAGACACGATTGTTGGTCGGACGCGGGAAGCGGCCTGCCTTCTTCTGCTCGCCGACGTAGTCGTTGAGGAAGCTCAGGTAACGCTGCGCATCGGCCTCGTCCTTCACCTGCACCCACAGGTCGACCCAGATGCATTCCGACGCCAGCAGGCCTGCGTAGCCCGGTTCGGAGTCCTTGTAGCAGCTGTTGTTCGAATTGCTGTTGAGCTGCTTCTCGATGCCGATGGAGAAGGGCACGAACACCGACTGCGGGTCTTCGAACGCGCCATTGGCGACGTGATAGACGCGCGGCGTCGGGCGCCAATGTTCCAGTACGCCGACGACCGTGTAGTCCTCGCCGCCCAGCCGTACCTTGCGACCGACGCTGTTCTCGCCGCCGAACAGCTTCTCGTTGGTTTCGCTGTCGATCACCACCACGCGCGCGGCGCTGCGGTCTTCAGCCGGCGACCAGCCCGTGCCGTACTTGAACGGCGGCTCGAAAATCGGAAAGAAGCCCGAGGTGGTGAACAGCGCTTCGACCATGTACGGCTTGACGTCGCGCTTGTCCGGTTCCAGCGGCAGNACGTTCGGGAAGAACGCCGCTTCGTGTTCGGCGCGGTGCGCCTGCACGAGATTGTTCGCGTCCTGGTAGGTCATCAGATCCGGCGGCTCGGCCGGGTTGTCCTCGTCCCACGGACGGTTGACGTCCCAGTTGTCGAGTTCGACGCGACGCACCTTTTCTTCCTTATGCGACATCGGGTTCGCACTCATCATGTGCAGCACGGTCATCGAGGTCATCGACATGCCGATGCCCAGCGCGATCGCCGCGACCATCAGCGCGGTGAGGATGCGGTTGCGCTTGAGCGAGATCATCGCCAGACGCAGGTAGTAGGTGAACATGGGTGCTCCTCAGTCGGCGATCGCNGCGACGGTGGTGGCGGCGGCGACTTCACCGCCCAGGCGCGGAGCGTCGTCCAGGTCGGTGACCTGGCCGTCGATGATGTGCACGTTGCGCTGCGCGCGCGCGGCCAGCTCCGGATCGTGCGTGACCATCACGATCGTGGTGCCCTGCGCGTGGATCTCTTCCAGCAGCTCCATCACGCCGCGCGCCATCAGCGAATCGAGGTTGCCGGTGGGTTCGTCGGCCAGAAGNAGGCGCGGCGATCCGGCCAGCGCACGCGCGATCGCCACGCGCTGCTGCTGGCCACCGGAGAGTTCGGACGGGTAATGCTTCATGCGCGAGGACAACCCGACGCGGCCGAGCGCGTGCTCGATGCGTTCCTTGCGTTCGGCCGAACCCATGCGGCGATAGCGCAGCGGCACGTCGACGTTGTCGAACAGGTTCAGGTCGGGGATCAGGTTGAAGCCCTGGAAGATGAAGCCGATCTTCTCGTTGCGCAGGCGCGAGCGTGCGTTGTCGTCCAGGCCCTTCACCGATACGCCGTCGAGCAGGTAATCGCCGTCGTTGAAGTCCTCCAGCAGGCCGGCGATGTTGAGGAACGTCGTCTTGCCCGAGCCCGACGGCCCGGTGACGGCGACGAACTCGCCTTCGCG
>Ga0055530_10003155_pt1 | contig 9695 bp, 9 predicted proteins | sample Araplavi_mTSA_r2_FD_55009 | JGI IMG/M metagenome (GOLD analysis project Ga0055530, IMG submission 55009) | Arabidopsis root microbial communities from North Carolina, USA - plate scrape MF_Cvi_mTSA_r2 | ecosystem: Host-associated > Plants > Roots > Endosphere | place: USA: North Carolina... | reverse complement strand
GTCGGTGCACGTTCGCTACCGGTGAACGGCGACGTGAAAGGCGCGAAGGAGCGGCTGTCGACGATAAAGGTGTATCCGTTCGATCCGAAGACGCCATGGACGGAACCGCAATGGAAGGACGTCACCGGCGTGACGCAGGAAACCACGCCCGTGCCGTGGGAAACCAACTTCGAATNCTGGAACATCCTGCATCAGACCATCGACAGCGAACCGGTGTTCGAAGGCTATCGCGCGTACTACGGGCTGCTGTCGGCGCTGGGCATCGAGAAGGGAAAGCCGTTCGCACCCGACGAGCGCATGCGCGCGATCCTCGAACAGGGGGCGATCACCGGAAACGCGTTGATGCGTGTGCAGTCGTTCGCCGACCGGCGGCCGGATCGCAACGTGTGGGACGACCGGCAATGGCAGTGGGCCGCGCTGCGCTTCGAGGACGGCGACTTCAATGCCGCCACGCACGTCGATCTGGAAGCGCGGGAGAAGTGGTTCTACCAGGCCGTCGGCGCGTCGCCCGCGATGTTCCGCCGCGATGCGCAGGCCGGTTCGCTNTACTGGCTNGGGCTGCGCGACAAGGATGGAANCCCGCTGGACGGCGGCAAGGCGTACNCGTTGCGNATTCCGCTGCCCGTGCCCGGCAGGCTGTTCTGGTCGGTGACGGTGTACGACATGGATACGCGTTCGCAGATCGAGACCGAACAGGCCAAGGCCGCGTTGCGTTCGTTGTTCGAGTTGAAGGATGCGAGCGGCGACCATGCGCAGCTGCATTTCGGCCCTGAGGCGCCGACGGGCGAAGCGGCTTCGCGGTGGATCAGGACGATCCCGGGCAAAGGATGGTTCGTCTACCTGCGTATCTATGGGCCGGAAGCGGCGGCGTTCGACGGGACGTGGCGGCCGGGGGATTTCGAGCGGACATGACGCCGTCGGATGGGCACTGCGGAACCTGTCGCTGCAACCCCCGACGCGCGGCGGGGATGGGTTTCGCGAGCGAAACCCATCCTACGACGCTTGCAACCGAGGGCCGGGCGGCATCNGCCGCGCCTACTGCTGCTCGGACGGCGGTTCGCGATCGTTATTGTTGTCGNCGCTACCGGCGGCGGGCTTGTTGGCCTCGCGCGCAGCGGCCTTCTTCGCAGCCTTCTCGTCCTGCTGCTTCTTCTTCGCGATCTCGCGCTGACGCTTTTCGAAAGAGTAGTTGGGCTTTGCCAATTGGGTTTCTCGCTCTGCTGTGTTGAAGGGATTGCTTGAAAGTGGACCGATGACGACGCGCGTCGTCGCGTGCTGTCTGCTCAGTCGCCCTTGGGGCGCGCCGTAGCGGATTTCCCTGCTGATGCTCCGTTAGCCGCGACGGGGGCCGCGTCCTTCCCGGCCTTGCGACGCAATGGTGTCACGCCCAGCACTTCCACATGCCCGCCCGCCTTGCTGAAGGCTTCCATGTCCGCGGCGATCCGCTCATGCGTCAGGGCCTTGTCGGCGGCGGGCTTGCCGAACGGCGAGGTGGAGTATCCGTCCGAACCGCTCGGGCGATAGGTGGACATGTGTGATGCCTCCGGGGGTTGGGATCATTGAAGGACGAGCTCGATCTCGCGAGCGCGATCGCGTGCGTAGTCCATGCGGACCGCTTCGCAGTACGGGCCGCCCATGACGAAGCGGCGGCACACCTCGGGCCGGCTTTCGTAGATGCCGCAGTTCATGCGCGCGCCGTCCATTGCGACGCACCAGCCGTCCTCATCCTTGGCCATGACCACCGGACCGTTGGGGAGTTGGGTCGTCAGGTGGGAGGGGATGTTGTCTTCGGGTTGAACCACCACCGTCAGCCGGCAGCAAACCGCGTCGCACCGCGCGCAGTCCGCCGGCCCGGTCAGATGGGCGCTGGGCTGCGTGGTGGCGCTTCGTTGTCGATCCGGCATCGCGTTGGAGCTCCCGGGGCGCGGCTGCGCCTGTGTTGTGCCACCAAAGGCTGGAAGTCGCCGTGAATGCNGCTTCGGGGTGGCGGGAAGTGGCGGAGAGAGTGGGATTCGAACCCACGGAAGGTTTGACCCTTCGGCGGTTTTCAAGACCGCTGCCTTAAACCACTCGGCCATCTCTCCGTGCGGGCGGTGCGCCCTGCATCGACGCCGCGGTGCGCGGCGATGGGCCGTCCAGAAGAAGCGGCCCGCGTGATGCGGGCCGCATTCTCTCATGCCTCGGTGACGATTCGGGGCGCCGGTGCGGTTAGCGCCGCCGGAGAATGCTTCGCCGTGTCTTCCGGGCAGGGTTTGCCCTTGATCTCGCTGCATTGCAGGCGCGCGGATTCGACCAGGCCGGGGGCCTTCTCGGCGATGAAGTCGATGAAGACGCGCACCGCCGGCAGCAGGCCTCGACGCGAGGCGAACACGGCGTGGAAGATGCCCTGCGGCAGGCGCCAGTCGGGCAGCACGACTTCCAGTTCGCCACGGCGCACGGCTTCGGCGCAGATCGTCTCCGGCAGCAGCGTGATGCCTACGCCCTGCTGCGCGAGCTGCATCAGCATGGGGAAATCGAAGCCCATCACGCGCGGCTTGAGCTCGACGCGGCGCACATCGCCGTCGGGGCCGTGCAGTTCCCAGCGCTGGCGCGCGTCGTCCTCGCTCATGCTGAGGGTGACGTGGTCGGCCAGCTCGTCCGGGTTCTTCGGGCGGCCCATGCGCTTGAGGTAATCCGGGCTGGCGACCAGCAATTCCTGGATCTGGCCGAAGCTGCGCATCACCAGGCTGCCATCGTCGTCGAGCTTGGAACGCACGCGCAGGGCGACGTCTATGCCCTCGTTGATGATGTCTACACGGCGGTTGCTCACCAGCAGCTGCACCCGCACCTGCGGGAAGCGCGCGAGGAATTCCGGCAGAAGCTTGGGCATCTGCTGCTGCGCCATCCCCACCGGCACGCTGACGCGGATGACGCCGCGCGGTTCGGCGCTGAGGCGGTCGACGACTTCGTGCGCGGCCTGGGCCTCGGCCAGCATCGACTGCGCATGCCGGTAGACGCTGTTGCCGACGTCGGTGACGGCGAAGCGGCGCGTGGAACGCTGCAGCAGGCGCACGCCCAGGTCGGTTTCGAGCTGGCTGATGCGGCGGCTCAGGCGGGACTTCGGAATGCCGAGCGCGCGTTCGGCGGCGGCGAAACCGCCGTGCTCGACCACCATGGCGAAGTAGTAGAGGTCGTTCAGGTCTTGCATGGCCATAATTCCAATCCCAGAACAGTTAGTGACATTTGACCAGATTTATTCCATTACCGCAACGACCTAGATTGTTCTCCGAACCGGCACCCCGCCGATCGTTCCAATCGAGGCCCATCATGAAGCTCCTGCACCTGGATACCAGTGCCCTTGGCACCAATTCGGTCACCCGCGAACTGACCGCCGCCGTCGTGGCGCGCTGGCAGGACGCCCAGGCCGACCTCGCCGTCGAGTACCGCGATCTCGACGCCAATCCCCTGCCGCACCTCACCGGTCGCTCGCTGGCCAAGGCCGATCCGGCCCAGGCCGAAGCGGACGAGGCNACGCTGCAGCAGTTCCTCGATGCCGATGTAGTGGTGATCGGCGCGCCGTTTTACAACTTCAGCATCCCTTCGACGCTGAAGGCATGGATCGACCGCGTTGCGGTCGCCGGCCGCACGTTCCGCTATACCGAAGCCGGCCCGGAAGGCATGGCGGGCGGCAAGAAGGTGGTGATCGTCAGCGGCCGTGGCGGCCAGTACGGCGACACGAGCCCGGCCGATTTCCAGGAGGCGTACCTGCGCCAGGTGTTCGGTTTCATCGGCGTGACCGACGTGGAGATCGTCCGCGCCGAGGGCGTGGCGTACTCGCCGCAGCACCGCGCCGATGCNTTGGCCGCCGCGCACGCGTCCATCCGTTCGCCTCTTGCGAAGGCGGCCTGANCAGGCAGCCAGCAGACGCGAGCCGGCCCACCCCTCCCCGCTTGAGCCGGCAAACGCTAACGGGCCCGCAATGCGGGCCCGTTTTTTGTTCGTCTTTTGCCGGTCAAGGGGAAGGCGATCAGGCCAACCGCTCGATCCCACCCATATAAGGCCGCAGCACGTCCGGCACGGTGATCGAACCATCCGCGTTCTGGTAGTTCTCCATCACCGCGATCAGCGCNCGGCCCACNGCCGTNCCCGAGCCGTTGAGCGTATGCACCAGCTCCGGCTTGCCCGTGGCGGGATTGCGCCAGCGCGCCTGCATGCGGCGGGCCTGGAAGCTCTCGCAGTTCGAGCACGACGAGATCTCGCGGTACGTGTCCTGCGACGGCAGCCAGACTTCCAGGTCGAAAGTCTTGGTCGCGGCGAAGCCCATGTCGCCCGTGCACAGCAGCACGCGGCGGTACGGCAGGCCGAGCTTTTCCAGCACCACCTCGGCACAGCGCGTCATGCGCTCATGCTCGACGTAGCTTTCTTCCGGACGCGCGATCGTCACCAGCTCCACCTTCTCGAACTGGTGCTGGCGGATCATGCCGCGCGTGTCGCGGCCATGGCTGCCGGCCTCGGCGCGGAAGCACATCGAATGCGAGGTCATGCGCAGCGGCATCGCGTCGGCTTCGACGATCTCATCGCGCACGATGTTGGTCAGCGGCACTTCCGAGGTCGGGATCAGGTAACGCTTGTGCGCGGTTTCGCCGTCGCCGATGGCGGTGGCGAACAGGTCGTCCTCGAACTTCGGCAGCTGGCCGGTGCCGCGCATGCTGTCGGCGTTGACGAGCAGCGGGACGTTGGTTTCCTGGTAGCCGTGCTCGCCGGCGTGCAGGTCGAGCATGAACTGCGCGAGCGCACGATGCAGGCGCGCCAGCGGCCCGCGCAGCACGGTGAAACGCGCGCCGCTGAGCTTGGCCGCGGTGTCGCCGTCGAGCCAGCCGTTGCGCGCGCCGAGTTCGACGTGGTCCTTCACCGGGAACTCGAACGTGCGCGGCGTGCCCCAGCGGTGCTGCTCGACGTTGTCGTTCTCGTCATTGCCCTGCGGCACCGATTCGTGCGGCAGGTTCGGCATCGTCAGCGCGATGGCTTCGATCTCGCCGCGGATCGTCTCCAGCCGCACTTCGCTGGCCTTGAGCTCGTCGCCGAAACCGGCGACTTCGGCCATCAGCGCGCCCACGTCCTCGCCCTTGGCCTTGGCCTGGCCGATCGCCTTGGAGCGCGTGTTGCGCAGGTTCTGCAGTTCCTGCGTGCGCACCTGGATCTGCTTGCGCTCGGACTCCAGCGCTTCCAGCGCACTTGCGTCGAGTTCGTAGCCCCGGCTTTCGCGCAGGCGCGCGGCGAGTTCGGCGGGGTTGTGGCGCAGCAGGTTGGGATCGAGCATGGGGGCGTGGCACGAACGAGTGATCGAAGTCGCGATTATCGCGTGTAACCGCGGTTCAGGGCGACGGATTGCCGAAACGTTCACTTCCCGAAGGGCCGGCGTGGGCAGAATCGGGGTAGGTTTCCCACCGGTTCACGCATGTCGACACCCGCCTCCGCGCCGCATCGTCCCCCCTTCGACCTGACCCGCTGGCTGCCCGCGGGGCGCTCGTTCCTGTGGGTCCTGCTCGCCTTTGTCGTCGGGCTGGTGCTGTTCGCACTGGTGCTGTCGGTCGGGCGCAAGGACGACACGCTGTTCCGTGCCGGCACCGCACCGACCAGTGATGCCCCGCAATACGCGCCCCTGCCCGCCCCGTTGCCGGCGCAGCGCGACAACGCCAGCGGCATGGGCGCACCCGCCGGGCAGTCGCCGGGCGAGGAGGAAGAACGCCCGCGGCTGGTCGAAACCCGCCCTGCGACGCCACCGCCGTCGCTGCCGGCTCCCGCGGCTGCCGTACCTTCCGGGCCCGCTTCGCGACCCGAACCTCTGGCCGGCCAGACGCCCGCGCCGCGCTATCCCACGCAATCGCTGCGTCGCGGCGAAAGCGGCACGGTGATGGTGCGGGCGCAGATCGGGCCAGACGGTGTCCCCAGCGACGTCGAGGTCGCCAACGGCAGCGGTTCGCGATATCTGGATCGCGCGGCAGTGGACGCCGTGAAGCGCTGGCGCTTCCGTCCGGCGACACAGGGCGGCCAGCCGACGACGGGTACGGTGATGGTGCCGATCGAGTTCAAGGCGCAGCGCTGATCCAGCACTGCCGGTCGATCCCTCGCGCTATCCCCCGCGCGCGCGGCGCTCGCGGATCAGGCCGTAGGCCATGCAGCAGCCGAACAGCAGGCCGAGCGGCGCGCGGGCGTATTCGAATCGCCACAGCAGCGAATCGAAGTTGTTGGCGATCAGCACGATGCCGACGCAACCGGCCAGCCCCCAGAAACTGGCGGTGGATACGATGCCCGTGCGCCACGCCAGCCAGAGTTCGCGCATGAGCAGCGCGAACACGCCGAACAGCAGGGCGGCACCGATGACGCCCAGGCCAACCAGCGCATCGAGGTAGGCGTTGTGCAGGTGGACGAACTGCTCGCCGCCGGTGGGCAGGCGCGCGCGTTCGATCAGGACCGGAATCGTGTCCAGGCCCCAGCCAAGCCACGGCCGTTCGAGGAAACGCTCCACGCCCATCCGGTAGAGCAGCATGCGGATGCCCACGGCCTTGTTGCCGGGGATCGCGGTGTCCAGGCCGTCGATGTCGGACGGCAGGGGTGCACGGCCGGTGGACGGTTCCGGCGTCGGCGCGATCGCCGTGTCGGCCGGAGCATCCACAGGAGCGGGTGCAGCGGGCTGCGCCGCCGGCGGCGGTGGCGTCGGTGCGATCGCCGGTGCGGCGATCGGCGCGCCTTCCGGCACGACGCTCGATGCGGGAGCGCTCGCATGGTCCGCGTGTTTCCTGTCGACCAGCGCCTCGACCCATGCCGGCATCAGCTGGTTCGCGCCATCGAAACGCAACGCGAAGATGCGATGCGCGGCGAGCACCAGCACGAGGCAGACCAGCGCCGCCATCACGATCGGCTGCCACGGCAGCGGGCGGCGGCGCGGACCACGGGTGAACGCATACCCGACGATCGCCAGCGGCACCGAAACCATGAACGACAACCAAGCACCGCGCGACTGCGAGAACAGCAGCACGCAGAAGCAGCCGGCGAAGGCCAGCAACGCCACCGCGAGCAGCCACGTGCGACGCGCACCGCGCGGGTAGTCGCGCCAGATGCCGATCAGCAGGCACAGCGTGAGCCAGCCACCGACGGCGGCGACCATGCCGCTGAGGTTCTGCGAGATACCGAACCGTGGGCGCATTTCGCCCGACCAGATCGCGGGCATGTCCGCCCAGGGCATGTGGTACAGCACGGCGGCGAGCAGACCGAGGATCAGCACGCCCAGCAGCTTCGGGATCGCCTGCGGATTCACCGACATCCACCAGCCGATGACGCAGGTCTGGAACCCCAGGCGCAGCAGCTTCGCCACCACCGTCAGCTGGTTCGACCAGCGCATGTCCGGCACCAGGGTTGCGGTGTAGGCCGCATGCGCGATCAGGAACACCGCCAGCACGCCGAGCAGCCGCACCGCCGGATGCGCCGCCAGCTCGCGCCACGGGCGGGCGCCCGCGAACAGCAGGGCGAGCATCGCGACGAACGTGCCGTATTCCGGATGCATGTTAGGAACATGCCGGCCCAGGTCGTTGATGGCGAAGAAGGCCTGGAACCCGATGCCGGCCAAGGCAATCCACGCCAGCACGCGCGACACGCCCAGCGCGTCCGGAGTTGCGAGGACCGGGGCTCGACCGCCGAGGGAATCGCGTACGTCGGGGTCGGTGGCGGAACGATGCACGTCGGTTTGGGGAAGGCGCTGGACGGGGGAGGCGTGAGTCTAAGTCACGCGCCCCCGGCCAGCCAGATACCGCTATCACGAGCCAGCGTATCGAAGCCCGGGAACGAGGTCGCGACGTTGGCGACGTCCTCGATGCGCACCTCGCCCGCCGCCCGCTGCGCGGCGACGGCGAAGCTCATCGCGATACGGTGGTCGCCATGGCTGTCGACCGTGCCCGCGCCCAGCTGGCCGGGAACGATCGTCGCGCCGTCGGGATGTTCATCCACTTCGATGCCCAGCGCCCGCAGCCCCTGCGCCATGGTGGCGATGCGGTCGGACTCCTTGACCCGCAGTTCGGCGGCGTCGCGGATGGTGGTCGTGCCCTGCGCGCAGGCGGCAGCGACGAACAACGCGGGGAACTCGTCGATCATGTCCGGCGCCAGTTCGCCGTCCACCTCGATGCCGTGCAGCGGCGCATGTCGAACGATCAGGTCCGCAACCGGTTCGCCGCCCTGCTCCGTCGCGTTTTCCTCGCGGATGTCCGCGCCCATGCGACGCAAAGCGGTAAGCAGGCCCGTTCGGCGCGGGTTCATGCCGACCGCTTCGAGCCGCAGTTCCGAACCGGGGACAATGCTGGCGGCGACCAGGAAAAAGGCTGCGGAAGAAAAATCCGCCGGCACATTGACGTCGGTCGCGCGCAGGCGACCGCCGCCACTGAGTTTCGCGTAGCCCGGCGAGAATTCGATCGGCCAGCCGAACGCGGCGAGCATGCGCTCGGTGTAATCGCGCGTGGGATGCGGTTCGCGCACGACGGTTTCGCCCTTGGCATAGAGCCCGGCGAGCAGCAGCGCGGATTTCACCTGCGCGCTCGCGACCGGGAGCGTGTAATCGATGCCCGTGAGCGCCTGCGCACCGTGGATGCGCAGCGGTGGCAATCCGCCCTCTTCCGCCTCGATGCGCGCACCCATGCGTGCCAGCGGATCGATCACGCGCCGCATCGGGCGCTTCGACAAGGAAGCATCGCCGATCAGCGTGCTGTCGAATGCCTGCCCCGCCAGCGCGCCGGCGAGCAGGCGCATGCCGGTGCCGGCGTTGCCGCAATCCAGCGGCGCGTTGCCCGCGCGCAGTCCGTGCAGGCCGACGCCGTGCACGATGCGCTCGCTCGCACTCGGCGTTTCGATACGCACGCCGAGCTGTTCGAACACGCGGGCCGTCGCGCGTGTGTCCTCGCCTTCGAGGAAGCCGCGCACATGCGTGACGCCTTCGGCGAGCGCGCCGAGCATNACAGCGCGATGCGAGACCGATTTGTCGCCGGGCACGCGGACGTTTCCGCGCAGCGGCTGCCCGGCGCGGGCGATCCAGTACTGCTTCGTGCTGTTGTTTGGGCCGCTCATGCGCGCACCTGCGCCAGCACTTCGTCGACCGCCGCGAGCAACCGGCGGTTCTCATCGACCGTCCCGACCGTGACGCGCAGGTACTCCGGCAATCCGTAACCGCCCATCGGACGCAGCACGACGCCGCGCTTCGTCAGTTCGGCCTCGATTCGCACCGTCTCCGGTCCGAAGCGCACCAGCACGAAATTCGTCTGCGACGGCATCGCNTGCAGGCCGCGACGTTCGAATGCTTCGCCNAGCGCGACGCGCTGTTCGGCGTTGCGTTCGCGCGCCCATTCCAGGTGCGCGGTATCGCCCAGCGCCGCTTCGCACGCGGCNAGTGCCGGGCCGTTGACGTTGAAGCTTTCGCGCAGGCGTTCCATCACCGCGACCAGCCCCGGCGCGCCGATGAGATATCCAACGCGCAGGCCCGCCAATCCATACGCCTTGCTGAAGGTGCGGGTGAGCGCGAGGTTCGAATACGAACCCAGCAGCGGCAGCGCGGTGGCGGCGTCGGCCTGCGCGTCGGCGAGTTCGGCGTACGCCTCGTCCATCACGACGATGACGTGCGCCGGCACCTTCGCCATGAAGTCGGCGAACGCCGCGCGGCCGAACCAGGTGCCGGT
>Ga0055530_10003152_pt1 | contig 9708 bp, 9 predicted proteins | sample Araplavi_mTSA_r2_FD_55009 | JGI IMG/M metagenome (GOLD analysis project Ga0055530, IMG submission 55009) | Arabidopsis root microbial communities from North Carolina, USA - plate scrape MF_Cvi_mTSA_r2 | ecosystem: Host-associated > Plants > Roots > Endosphere | place: USA: North Carolina... | reverse complement strand
GTGCGTACCTGGCGCTGTTTCCCGGTGCCAAGCTGGGCGTGGTGGTGCCGCTGGGGCTGTTCCTCCAGTTCGTGAAGGTGCCCGCGCCGCTGCTGATCGGCGTGTGGGCGCTGCTGCAGCTGGTCTTCACCTTCATCGGCCCGGCGTTCGGCGCGGTGGCCTGGTCGGCGCACCTGGCGGGCTTTGCATTTGGCGGCGTCTTCGCGCTGATCGCCCGCGCGGGCATCGCACGGCGCATGCGGCGCCGCCGCGGGCTTTGACGCACCGCGCTTGATTGACGCCTGCGGCGACCCCATCGTCAGCGTGCGAACCCGCACGACGATTGCCCCCCGCCATGTCAAAGCCCCTCTACAAGGTCACCTTCCTCAATGCCGGCAAGGTGTACGAGCTGTATGCGCGCAATGTCGCCTCCGGCGCGCTGTGGGGCTTCACCGAAGTGAGCGAACTGGTGTTCGACGTGCACGACGGCCTGGTGATCGACCCCACCGAAGAGCGCCTGCGCGATGAGTTCGGCAGCACGCGCGCCCTGCACCTGCCAATGCACAGCATCGTGCGCATCGAGGAAGTCGAGCGCAAAGGACAGTCAGCGATCCGCGATGCGACGACTGGAGAGAAGGTCGTCACGCCGTTTCCGATGCCCGGGAAGCCGCGATGATCGGGCGATGAAACGCCTTGCCCGCTCGCTTGCTGTTGTCGCCCTTCTGGTCGCGCTTACCGCATGCCAACGCGAAAGCACGACCGACGCATCGTCCAACGCGGCTCCGGCACCCGCCGCATCTGTTGCATCCGCACCGCAAACAGTCGAAAGCCCCACCAACGCCTTCCAGGTCGAGGTCACGCTTTCGCCCGCCGCGCGCGAGCGGCTTGTATCGCAGCGTGAATCGCTGATCGCCAACGCGGACTACTTCGGCTATCCCAGCGCGCAGGCACAGGCGCAACACGTGCCGGGCAGCGAGAACCCGTGGCTGACGCTGCATCGCGCGCAGGTCGAACTGCAAGGCGCGCAGCTCGATGGCGCCCCGACGGCGCGTTTTGCTGCCGTCGCGCTCGATCCGAAGCTGCTGGCTTTCACCGACGCGCCCGACGCGCCGCAGGTGAACATCAACGTCTATTCGGGCCGGCGTTCGTCGCCGGACAACCTGCTCGACTGCGCGATGTTCCAGGACACGCTGGCCATCGCCTCGCGTGCACCGATCCGGCTTGCGTGCGGGTTGATCGGCGAAGCGTCGCGCTGACGCGACGCCGTCGCGTCAGTTCTTCTTCGTCGCGGGCGTCGCCGCGCTCGCCACCGGCTTCTTCAGCTCCACCAGCGCCGCCGCGATGGGTGCGTCGCCGTCGAGCACGTCGCCGGCGTTCTGGCCGGGCTCGCCTTCCCCATCGTCCTTCTCGCCGTCGCCGCGCAGATGGCCCGGCAGGCTGGCNTCGCTGAAGCTGCGGATGCTCTTGTCCGCATCCTTGCCCGGCTGCAGCACGACGTCGGGCGAGATGCCCAGCGCCTGGATCGACTTGCCGCTGGGCGTGTAATAACGCGCCGTGGTGAGCTTGACCGAATCGCCGTTATCCAGCGGCAACACCGTCTGCACCGAGCCCTTGCCGAACGTGCGGCTGCCGACGATGCGCGCGCGGTTGTTGTCGCGCAGCGCGCCTGCGAGGACTTCCGCCGCGCTCGCCGAACCGGCATCGACCAGCGCCACTACCGGCGCGCCATCGAGACGATCACCCGGCGTCGCGCCGAATTCGGCGTCGCTTATCGCGATGCGCCCGCGCGTGGACACGATCTTCCCCGAGTCGAGCAGGTCGTCGGCGATCTGCACCGCCGAAGTCAGCAGGCCACCCGGATTGCTGCGCAGGTCGATCACCAGGCCGCGCAGCCTGCCGCCGGCCTGGGCCTTGAGCTTCTCGACCTGGCCTTCGAAATCGGCCGCCGTGTCGGCCTGGAACGCGCTGATGCGCACGTAGCCGTAGCCCGGTTCCAGCATGCGGCTCTTCACGCTCGCCACGCGAATGGTCTCGCGCGTCAGCGTCACGTCGAAGGTCTTGTCCTTGCCTTCGCGCATGATGGTCAACGTGACCTTGCTGCCGGGCGCGCCGCGCAGCGGGCCGGACTGGTCGCCTTCGTCGGGCTTGAACGGCTTGCCGTCGATGGCGGTGATGACATCGCCCGCCTTGACGCCAGCGCGTGCGGCCGGCGTGTCGTCGATCGGGGAGATCACGCGCAGCGAGCCGTCAGGCTGGCGCATCAGTTCCACGCCGACGCCGTCGTAGGCGCCGCGCGACTGTTCGTCGAAATTTTCGGCGTCTTCCTTGTCGAGGTAGACGCTGTGCGGATCCAGGTCGAACAGCAGGCCGCGGATCGCCGAGTGCATCAGCTTCTGGTCGTCGACCGGTTCGACATACGCCTGCTTGACCGCGTTGTAGACCGAGACGTAGCGGCGGATTTCTTCCAGCGGCACCTTCGTCTCGGCCGTTTCCGCGTCCGGCGACTCGATCGGCGCATCGGACGGCGGCGCATCGACCTCCTGCGCGGCTGCCGGCAGCGCGACGAAGGCGGCCAAAGCGAAGGGAACGAGACGACGCAGGGACATTCGGGCAACTCCGGGGTGGTGCGGTGAGTCGAAACGGGCCGCGATCGGTGCGTCGATGCGCGGTCGCCGTGCGGTGATTATGGGCACGGCGGGGGAGCGCAATGGAAGGCTTTCGTTAATCGTCCGGGCAACGGTATCGACCGTTCAGCGTCAACGCCGCAGCCAGGTCCCGGGATTGACCGGGGCACCGTTACGGCGCAGTTCGAAGTACAGCGCGGCGCGGCCGTGCCCGCCGGAGGTGCCCACGGTGGAGACCGGATCGCCACGCTTGACCGTGTCGCCGACGTCCTTGAGCAGCGCATCGTTATGCGCGTACAGGCTCATGTAGCCGTTGCCGTGATCGACGATCAGCAGCAGGCCGTAACCGGTCATCCATTCGGCATAGACGACCTGGCCGTCGGCGACCGCCTTGACCGGCGTGCCGGCGGCGGCGGCGATCAGCAGGCCGTCGCTGTCGCGGCCGTCGGGCATGGTCGCGCCGAAGCCGGCGAGCAGCGCGCCCGAGACCGGCCAGCCCAGGCCACCGACCTGCGGCGCGGGTGCGCTCGCGACGACCGGCGGCTTGCGGGTGGGCGTGGGCTCCTTTCCGGCGGCGGCCTGTCGCGCGGCGCGCTCGGCGGCCGCGCGACGTTGCGCTTCGGCCTTCGCGGCGGCGGCGCGTAGTTTCTTCAGAAGTTGCTCGAGGCCGGCGGCGTCGCGACCGAGTTCCCGTTCGCGCGTGCTGCGGTCCTTGTAGCGTTCGTCGAGTTCGGCCACCAGGCTCGCGCGCTCCTTGCGGGCGCTCTGCAACTGCCCCAGCTGCGAGCGCTGCTGCTGGTGAGTGCGGTCCAGTTCGCTGCGNCGCTGGACGATCGCCTGTTCGACGTCGTTGAGTTCGCGCAGCTGCGTGTCGAGTTCGGCGATGCGACGCGTGCGATCGCGTTGCAGGTAGCCGTAGTACGCAAGCATGCGATTGCCATCGGCGACGCGATCCTGCGCGAGCAGCAGCTTCAGCGGTGCATCCTGTCCCTGCAGGTATGCCGCGCGCAGCAGCTGCGCGAGTTCCTGTCGCTGCGCGCCCATGCGGTCCTGCAACTGCACGCGTTGTTCCTGCAGGGCGGCGAGCGAGGCCTGCTCCTTCGCCATGCGCGTTTCGATCTCGCGCAGGCGGCGATTGGACTGGCCGACTTTTTCATCGGCCTCGCGCAACTTCCGCGACGCGCTGCCGCGCTGGCCTTCGATCTTGCGACGCTCGGCGGATACCGACTTGAGTTCGCTCTGGATCTTCTCCAGTTTGCGTTCGGCTTCGCGGCTGTTCTGCGCGAACGCGGGCGCCGCCAGCGCGAGGCCGGCGGCGACCAGGACCGCGCATTTCGCCGCAACGACGGCGCGCCGCATCCGGTCAGCCTGCGAGCAGGCTCGTTCCGCTCATCTCCGCCGGCTTGGGCAGGCCCAGCAGGTCGAGGATGGTCGGCGCGACGTCGCGCAACGCACCGCCGCTGCGCAGCGTCGCCGCGCGCGGACCGAGGTAGACGAACGGCACCGGGCCAACGGTGTGCGCGGTGTGCGGCTGGCCGGTCGACGCATCGCGCATCATTTCCAGGTTGCCGTGATCGGCAGTGACCAGCAGCGCGCCGCCGGTATCGCGCACGGCCTGCGCGATGGCGCCGATCGCGACGTCCACCGCTTCGGCGGCCTTCACCGCGGCGGCGATGTCGCCGGTGTGGCCGACCATGTCGGGATTGGCGATGTTGCAGATGGCGACGTCGATCTCGCCGGAGCGGATCGCATGCGTGAGCTTTTCGGTCACTTCCGGGCAGCTCATTTCCGGCTGCAGGTCGTAGGTGGCGACCTTCGGGCTCGGTACGAGGATGCGCGTTTCGCCTTCATACGGTTCTTCGCGGCCGCCGCTGAAGAAGAACGTCACGTGCGCGTACTTCTCGGTTTCGGCGATGCGCAGCTGCTTCATGCCGTTGTCGGCGAGCACTTCGCCGAGCGTGTGGCGGAGATCGTCCGGGCCGAACGCCACCGGCGCGGGCAACTTCGCGTCGTACTCGGTGAGGCAGACGAAACGCGACAGCTTCGGTCGGCGCACGCTCTCCCCGGCATGATCGAAACCAGCGAATGTAGGCGAGACGAACGCAGCCGTGATCTGGCGGGCACGGTCGGCGCGGAAGTTCATGAAGACGACGGCGTCGCCGTCGGCCATCGGCACATGGCCTTCGATCACGGTCGGCGCGACGAACTCGTCGGTCTCGCCGCGCTCGTACGCCTGCAGCAGCGCTTCGACCGGGCCGGTGGCGACGTGGTCGCTCTTCGCTTCGACGATCGCGTCCCACGCGCGGCGCAGGCGATCCCAGCGCTGGTCGCGGTCCATCGCGTAATAGCGGCCGCTGACGCTGGCGACGTGCGCGTTGCCGAGCTTGCGGCAAACGTCGCGCAGCTTCACCAGGCTCGCTTCGGCGGACTTGGGCGGCATGTCGCGGCCGTCGAGGAATGCGTGCACGGCGACCTTCGACACGCCCGCCTGGCTGGCCAGTTCGAGCATCGCGAAGATGTGGTTCTCGTGGCTGTGCACGCCGCCGGGCGAGAGCAGGCCCATGACGTGCAGCGTGCCGCCGCTGGACTGCGCGGCGGCGCAGGCGGCGCGCAATTCGTCGTTGCCGAAGAACGTGCCGTCCTCGATGGCCGCGTCGATGCGCGTGAGGTCCTGGTAGACGATGCGGCCGGCGCCGAGATTCATGTGGCCGACTTCGGAATTGCCCATCTGTCCGTCCGGCAAGCCGACATGGCGGCCTTCGGTATGGATCAGCGTGTGCGGTGCGGAGGCGACGAGCGCATCCCAGTTCGGCAGCGTGGCCTGGGCCAGCGCGTTGTCGGTCGGGTCGTCGCGATGCCCCCAGCCGTCCAGGATCAGCAGAACGACGGGTTTGGGGCGCGAGGTGGTGGCGGGCACGTCGGATTCCAGTCTGAGGGGGCCAATGGTGACTTCGGGCACGGGTCGGCGCCGGCGATGGCTGCGATTGTAGCGAAGCGGTGTAAACCGATTCCGCCTTCAGCGCATCCCAATCACTGAAGCCCGTCCCAACACGGAACCCGAAAACGATGGCAATCCGCTCCCTCTGCCTCCTGCCGCTCGCCCTGGCGCTGTCCGCGCCGGCGTTCGCCGCCCAGGACATCGACAAAGTAAACGGCAGCATCACCGTCGAAGCCGGCCAGACCGTCGGCAAGCTGGAGACCGTCAACGGCTCCATCAGGATCGGCGCCGGCGCACACACCGGCAAGGCCGAAACCGTCAATGGCTCGATCACCGTCGCCGAGAACGTCGAGGCCGACGGCCTGGAGACGGTCAACGGCTCGATTCGCGTGGCCGGCAACGGCAAGCTTTCCAGCAACCTGGAAACCGTCAACGGCGGCATTTTCGTTGACCGCGGCGGCGACGTGCGCGGCGACATCGAGACGGTGAACGGCGCCATCGGACTGGTCGATACCGACCTGTCGGGCGGCATCACCACGGTGAACGGCGACGTGACCGTCGGCGTGAACTCGCACGTGAAGGGCGGCATCCACTACACGAAGCCCAGCAGCTCGTGGTTCTCGTTCAACAAGCGCGACCCGAAGGTCATCATCGGGCCGAATGCGGTGGTCGAAGGCCCCCTGGTGTTCGAGCGCAAGGTCGAGCTGTACGTGCACAACACCGCGAAGATCGGCCAGGTCACCGGCGTGACCCCGGTGCGCTACGAGGGCTCGACGCCGCCGGGCCAGTAAGGCCGGCCGGTGCGAACTGCCGGACCGTGCACGGCCACGGCCTGGAAAGCATGCCTAGAATGGGGTTCGCCTTCACGGCGGACCCCATTGTTTTTGGGCGACGCCGTGGGGCCTGGTCCATTCCGGAGGTCCCATGTCCCGAGTTTCCCTGCTCAGCACGGCAGTGGCNGGCATCGTCGGCGCGATCGCGCTGGCCGCCTGCTCCAAGCCCAGCGATGCGCCCAGCGCAGCCACCACGCAAACGCCGGCGACCACGCCCGCGGCCGGTAGCCATTCCTTCAACGACGCGATCAACGCGGCCGATTTCGCCGAGCACGTGAAGGTGCTGGCGTCGGACGAGTTCGAAGGTCGCGCGCCCGGCAGCGCTGGCGAAGAGAAGACCGTCCAGTACCTGGAAGCGCAGTTCAAACGCATGGGCCTGAAGCCCGGTAACGGCGACAGCTATTTCCAGACCGTGCCGATGGTGGAAACCACCGCGGACGAATCGACCACGCTCACCATCGACACGAAGGGCAAGCCTCACACGCTGAAGTTCGGCACCGACATGGTGGTCGGTACGCGCACCGGCCAGCAGGAAGTGAAGGTCGATGGCAGCCAGCTGGTGTTCGTCGGTTACGGCGTCAACGCGCCGGAGCAGAACTGGAACGACTACGCCGGCGTCGACGTGAAGGGCAAGACGGTGGTGATGTTCGTCAACGATCCGGGCTTCCACAGCCAGGATCCGAAACTGTTCGAAGGCAAGCGGATGACGTATTACGGCCGCTGGACCTACAAGTTCGAAGAAGCCGCACGCCAGGGCGCCGCGGCGGCGATCATCATTCACGACACCGAAGGCGCGTCCTACGGTTGGGACGTGGTCAAGAATTCCTGGTCGGGCGCGCAGTTCGACCTGCCGGCGAAGGACGATCCGGAACCGCGCCTGCCGGTGCAGGGCTGGATCACCGGGGACGTCGCGCGTTCGCTGCTGGCCGACCTGGGCCAGAACCTCGACGATCTGTACAAGGCGGCCAACAAGCCGGGCTTCAAGGCGATCCCGCTGGACGGCAAGCTGTCGGTGGACCTGAAGAGCAAGACCAGCGAGAAGTCCTCGCGCAACGTCGTCGCGTTGCTGCCGGGCGCCAAGCGTCCGGACGAGGCGATCGTCTACATGGCGCACTGGGACCACCTTGGCAACCACGCCCATGAGGCCGACGAGCACGGCAGCGCCAGCGGCGGCGAGCCGCACGCCGACACGATCTACAACGGCGCGATCGACAACGCGAGCGGCGTGGCGGGCATCCTCGAGATCGCCGAGGCCTTCAGCAAGCAGACCCCGCCGCCGGATCGCTCGCTGCTGTTTCTCGCCGTGACGCTGGAAGAGTCGGGCCTGCTGGGTTCGAAGTACTACGTCGCGCATCCGTCGATCCCGCTCAACAAGACGGTCGCCGTGATCAACCTCGACGCGATGCCGGTGATCGGCAAGGCGAAGGACATGACGGTCGTGGGCTTCGGCAGTTCTGAACTGGAGGACCTGCTCAAGACGCAGGCCGATAGCCAGCAGCGCGTGCTGCACGCCGAGGCGACGCCGGAAGACGGCTTCTACTTCCGTTCCGATCACTTCAACTTCGCCAAGGCCGGCGTGCCGGCGCTGTACGCGAAGGGTGGCAGCGACCTGCTCGAAGGCGGCGTCGAAGCCGGTCGCAAGGCCGAGTCCGATTACCGCGACAACCGTTATCACAAGCCGGGCGACCAGTTCGACCCGTCGTGGAAGATGGACGGCGTGGTGCAGGACCTGGAAGCGCTCTACGGCGTCGGCCGCACGCTGGCCGGCGACGAGCAGTGGCCGAACTGGTACGAAGGCAACGCCTTCCGCAGCGCGCACGACAAGCTGATGAAGTCGACGAAGTAATTCCGACCTGCAAGGTTTGACTGGCAACGGCGCCCCCCGCGGGCGCCGTTGTCGTTTTCGGCTACGCTGATGGCCTCTTTCGGCCTGCACGGAACCGCCATGACGCTCACCACCGCGTACGTCTGTGTCCTGATCGCCGCATTGCTGCCGTACCTGTGGGTTGCCGTCTCGAAGGCGAGCGGTGAACGCTACGACAACCGCGATCCACGACGCTGGCAGGAGAGGCAGCAGAGCCCTCGCGCGCAGCGTGCTTACAACGCGCAACTCAACAGTTACGAAGCCTTCGCGCCGTTCGCGGCGGGCGTCGTGCTGGCGCAGCTGGCGGGCGTGCCGCACTCGCAGATCGCGACGCTGTCGCTGGCGTTCGTCACGCTGCGCGTGGCGCACGGACTGGTGTACATCGCCGGCCGCCACTATCTGCGTTCACTGGTGTGGGCGCTGGGCTTCGCCTGCGTGATTGGGCTGCTGGTGCAGGCCGCGCTTCATGTCGCGCCTTGATGGCGCCCGTTCGGGAATGCCCGCGTTGAGCAACGTCATGTCCCTCGATCCACATTCGCTGCGGGAAGACCTGCGTCGCGGCGGATTCCGCTTCGTCGAAGGCGGGGAGATGCGCGGGTTGCTGGAAGCATTCGGTCCGCTTTCGGACTGGGACCACTTCGTCGGCAGCTGGAACAACCTGGAGCCGGATGCGTACCTCGCCAACGTGGGGCTGCATCGTCGTCGGCGCCATGCCGTGTTTTCGGCGGACGGCGAGGCGGTCGTGCTCGAAGCGCATCAACCGCACTACCAGAGTCGGGACTACAACACGCTGCAGGGCGGCATCGAGCGCTGGTTCGCACCGGTGCTGCCGGAGGTCGCGAACAGCGCGAGTCTTCGCAGCATCCTGGGTTTCTGCCTCGCGTTCTTCGGCGGCCTCGCGCCCGATGTGCCCTCCTGGCACATCGAGCTGCATCAGTTCCGNATCGAAGCGCGACCCGGAGAACCGGGACAGCCGACGCCGGAAGGCGTGCATCGCGATGGCGTCGACTATGTGCTGGTCCTACTGATCGATCGGCTGAACATCGCCAGCGGCACGACGACCATCCATGCCGCCGNCGGCAAACTGCTGGGGAGCTTCACGCTGACGCATGCACTGGATGCTGCGCTGGTGGACGACTCGCGGGTTTTCCANGGGGTNACGCCGGTGGAACCGGAAGATCCGGCGGAGGCGTCGCATCGGGACGTTCTGGTGGTGACGTTTCGACGACGCAGCTGACGGACGTTTACCGTTTCACGCTTCGTGTCGGCGTATCCAAGGCCCAAACAAGAGCGGCCGCTCGTGATGGAGCGGCCGTTTCGTTATTGGCGTGGGTAACCCCAGCGCGTCATGCGTTGGTGTTTTCTGATTGCGCAAAAAGAAGAAGGCCGGTCCTGTTGGACCGGCCTTCTGGGGTAAAGCCCCTGGCGATGACCTACTCTTGCATGGCTTAAGCCACACTACCATCGGCG
>Ga0055530_10003148_pt1 | contig 9720 bp, 14 predicted proteins | sample Araplavi_mTSA_r2_FD_55009 | JGI IMG/M metagenome (GOLD analysis project Ga0055530, IMG submission 55009) | Arabidopsis root microbial communities from North Carolina, USA - plate scrape MF_Cvi_mTSA_r2 | ecosystem: Host-associated > Plants > Roots > Endosphere | place: USA: North Carolina... | reverse complement strand
GAAACCTGGACCCGCTCGCGACGCTGCGCATCGCCGCTTCGATCGTGCGGCGTACCGCGTTCGCGTCCGGCGCCATCGAAGGTCGCCAGCTGCGGTGGACCGATGCCCCAATCGCTGCCCGCCTGCCGGGGCACGACGTGGAAGTGGAAGTGCGGCGTTTCCTGCCCGCTGTAGACGCCGTTGTTCTGGAACGTGAGGATCCCGAGGGGCCGATAACTTTCAACGAGCGCCTGCGCGACGCGTTTGGCCGCGAACAGGATGGTGCCAAGCTCCTGCCCGGAAAGCTCCAGGATCGTCGCGACGTGCCTGCGCGTGATGACGCAGCACTGCCCCACTTCGAATTGCCATGGGTTGATGACGGTCAGCGTGTGTTCGCCCTCTTCGATGATCGCCCACCGGTCTTCGCGACCTGCTACTTCGCACAGGTCGCATGGGTCTCTTGTGGGGAGTTGGATCATTCGTGTCCTCCGATGGCAACCCGCCCTTCCGAGTGCCGGCTGACGGCCAGACGCGGACGTCGTACTGGAACGCGAAGCTTTCAAGGCGGCTGCGCCGGATCGCGATCATCGCCGGCTGACGCCGGCTCGCGGCTCCAGCTGCCTCGAAATGTCGATCATTGCATGGCCGAGGTCCTGATCGCCTCGCCCAGGCGGACATTAGCACCGCCGCCTCCGGCCAGCCGAGCAGAACGTCCGCTATCGGCCAGAAGCGGACATTCGCTCAGCGGCGAGCGCCTGCCTCAGATAGATGCACCGGACAGTAGGCGACCCCGTTGACCGCCTTGGCGCCACAACCAGACCAAACGCAGGTTTCACTGGACAACCCGCCACGTACTTGAACGATAGCGTCGAGAATCAGTGGCTTGCAATCAAACGACAGCCACTCCTCCTGGCTCGGAACTTTGACGGCGATCTGCACCTGATACTTGTCCCAGGCATCTACGCGCCAGAATTGATGGCAACTGGGACAGTGATACAGCTCAACCCAGTTCCCCGTCCCCACATGCTCCATTCGGACAAATAAGTCCGTTGGGTGTTCTTCGACGTAGATAAGGTCGGGAAGATCTGAGCAACTGCACATGTGCGCCACATCTGAAGTAGGGCGAGCCAGGGAGATAAGGCGGCCGAGGGTGCTGTGCAGACTACCGCACCGCTCGCCCGGCCCGAGTTCCGCCATCGGCCAGGAGCGGACTTTGCCACGACCCAACGGCAGTTATTGTCCAGACGTCTCGATCTCAGACCGCATGTACAAGCCATCCTCGTCAGCGAAAGCCAGGAAGCCCCACTTCGGATCGTGAATCACTATGCCATTGAACATGATGTCATCGGAATTTCCATGCTCATCGGTGTCGTGCATGACGAATGTAAAGCGCATGCCAACTGCGTTGGCGGGGCTCAATCCAAGCCCTGCCAAGTCCTCGACAGACCCACGAACCAGCGAGTAGCCACGTTCAAGCATTCGCGCGTTTCCGTCGAAGTAGACCTCAGGAAAGGGGTGCGCATTTCTCATGCTGAACTCTGCGGTAGGTTCTTCATGCTGGCGACACCCTCTCCAACGTCCGCTTTGGGTCGGAAGCGGACATTAGCACCGCCGCAGCGAACTCGTCCGGCCGAATGTCCGCTTTCGGCCAGAAGCGGACATAACCCCTCAGTCCTCGAAGTATGGCTCGCCAGTCCGGAAGTAGAGGTCGTATTTCCTCTGCAGTGCCCGCAGGCGTGGCTCGACGTCCGAAGCGAGCTGTAGCGCCTGGAGGGAATCCACGCCATAGGCCACCTCATCGATGACCTGTGGAAGCCCTACGATTTCGTAGCGACACCCCGCTGCACCGGCGGGAAAATCAAACGTCACGGTGCCTTCCATGAGGGCATACGGCGCGTAGACGCGGACTTCGATGTCGTGGCGCCGACTTTCGCCTTTTCCGCTGTACTGCAGCGGGCGTCGGGCAATGATCTCGGCCACATTCACTCCTTGATATGACCGCTTTGGGTCGAAAGCGGGCATTAGCACCGCGGCAGCGGCCTGGTCCGGGCCGAACGTCCGCTATCGGCCAATAGCGGACATGGAACCCAATCGGAACTACTCGTAGCCGCGGCCGGCCCAGAGAAATGTCGCAAAAACACGCCATGGACTGCTTGGCTTCGGGCCAGGGCGCTCGCCAAAACCCGAGTCCAGAGCCCATGCACTTGCAGCCTCCAGGAAGTTCGCGATGCTGTGATTCGCCCATTCCCCACGGAAGCCATCCATGGTCAGCGGTGAGGAATCTGCGGCGTCACGATCAGCGATCAAGAGCGCTACAAAGCGAGCAAACGAATGCTCGTCGACGACTGCCTCGAGCGCGGTGAACAGATCTTGAGGCTCATTCATACGTTCAATGGCATGTCCGCTTCGGGTCGAAAGCGGACATTAGCACCGTCCCAGCCGTCCGGTAGCCGCTTATGTCCGCTTTCGGCCACGAGCGGACCTTCCACGTCAGGTCACTTGCCATCCGATCCAACGACATCGAGTGTGCCAATGTTGACCTCGCCCTCCGGTTCGGGCGTCAGGATGATGCGGTCCTGCCACTCCCAATACCGGGCAGGTACCCAGTAGCGATCGTCATAATACTGGTCGCCGGTGACGACGGCCCCACACTTGCCCATTGCCGGATCAATGCAGATCGCAAGCGCGCCAACGAAGCCGACCCTGCTTCCCGTTACCTTGCGCCTTGCAGATGTGAGGAGCTTCGCCAGGCGCGCTTTCGCGACCTTGTCGCCTTACTCCGTGTAGATGCGCTCGCCTTCAGCTATTGCCCGAGAGCGCTCGTCCTCGGACAGCTGCAACCAGTAACGCTCGCGATGCGCCAACAAGATGCGAGCACCGCGCTCGGCCGCTAGATCCATCCAAGCGTAAGCGAGCGCCCTGTCTTGCCCACCGCCCTCGCCCAGCCAGTACATCTCGCCGAGCGCCCCTTGGGAAAGCTTGTCGGCATATCGCGCAGCGCGACGGAAGTATTCACGGGCTTCTTCCTCACGTCCACCCCGGCGAGCCTCCATTCCGAGGAGCCGAAAGCGCTGATCCGGATGCGCTGCGAGGAAACCGTCACTGCCGATGATGTCCGAATCAACAGGCTTGAAAGCGCGCACGTCATAACCAGAATGCGCAACGTGATCGTCACCCGGCGGCGAAGGCTGCGGATGTGATCCCTGCGCAACCGCCGATGCGGCAAGCAAGCTCGCAAACAGTGGCCAGTGCGTCACTGTCAACTCCTTTTAACAGGTGTCGTTAGCAGCGAACGTCCGCTTTGGGTCGAAAGCGGACATTAGCACCACCGGCGGGACCCCAGACCGGCCGATGTCCGCTATCGGCCAGAGGCGGACGCCTAAGGTTCCAAGCCAGATTTGCTGGAAGCCGAGGCTTCCAGGCACTCGTCCGTGGCTGCGGGTCGATCCTTCCACTCGTGGTACACGTTATAGCCGAAGCACACATGATCGCAGCCGCCTCCCACCTTCCATCCGTCCGGGTTGGATAGGCAGGAGAGCACGCAGTCGATGGCAGGGGTGCATTGCGCAGCGGTCAGTCATGCCGCCACGCAGGCGTGGTACGCGTCCCCAGCATCAAAAGCAAAAGCGCGATGGCGAGATTTCCAGCTCGCATTCGGGAACATCCTGTCTTGGTACTGCTGCCCGTTCCTGTTGTGGATTGACATCCGGTCCGCAGGCGCATGACAGCCGCCATCACTCCGGAGTGCGCCGATTCGCGCCTCCAGGTGCGCTGCTTTTCGCACGCCTGGGTGGACATCCGGCTTCAAGTCATGGACAGGCCGCGAACAAGGGCGACCCGGTAGTCCGGGTCCTTCTCGCTCCACGAAGCAACGCCTCGCTGAAGATCGACGTGGAAGAAGCTCTCGTAGTAGTCGTCCTCGTCGAACGTCTCCGCGTCACGACCGAAGAGCTTCATCCTGACCGCGTCGGTCGCAAGGTCTGTTTCACCAGACTGCAGGGCGATCATCGTAAAGGTCTCTTCCGGCACCATCCGCAGCGCGCCGATGCCGAGTTCGTAAAGATCGCCCAGTGCGGTGATCAGATCGTCGCTCACCTGTCCTAGCGATCGGAAGCTGACTCCCGCGCGATAGACGTTCTTGCGGATGAGGTTCATGTCGGCATCGAAGCACGGCCCGACTTCGCTGAGCAATTTCACCGCCAGTCCCACCTTGCGTCCATTGTGGGAAGCGAAAATGTTGAAATAATGGAAGCTTGCATCCTGTTTGAGGCCGTGGATCTTGAATACGCAATCCACGAATCCGTCCTCGCTGTGCTGGTCGAGAATCGGCAGTCCCTGGCTGTCGAGAATCATCGGTGCGTCCGTATCCATTCCATTCCCATGTTGTCAGTCTCCGGCCTTGATCTCCAGGAAGGCATTGAAACTGTCGAAACGTGCGATCGGCCGGGTGGTGACGTCTCCCTTGTGCAGATGGATCACGCCGCCCGTGTTGCAATCGAGCGCATACGGACACGCGTCCGCCTCATCTCCGACGTAAACCAGATGGGCCGGCCATGGCGGCAAGCCATACGCGCCAGCGCGATACTCCATCGTGCATGCAATGACGATGTCCGCCATGTCCAGCACAGTCGTGTTGTCGGGTAGTTCACCGCGTTCCTGCAGGAACGACGCGTACGCCGACGGCAACGCAACCTGCAGTGCCGCCTCCATTCGCCGCACGTCATGTTCGGACATTCGCAGTATCGACACTTCGTTTACCTGTCCCGCCGGAACCGTATAGCCATCGCGGTAGAAAATCCACCACAGCGCGGGGCCGGCGAGCGCGACGAATCCAAACGCGACGACGAGTGCAGCCTGAAGTGATGTCATAGCTCTTCCTGGTTCCCGAACGCATCGCGTCCATCGCGATCCTGCACCCTGCGCTCACGACGCACCGGCATCCGTGTCGACTCGTCGACCACGTCCGCGTTGCACGCACAGGTACAGGAAGATGCAGAAACAGACCGGCCAGGCGAGCAGCCCGAAGGTGTAGACCACCAACAGGAACAGGGCAATGCAGGCAGCGCTGATCGCCCAGGGGACAATCAGGTCCCGTAACAGGGATGCAGTTATCCTCGCGATGATGCTGCTGGCCATCCTTGCCCCCTGACAGATCGAACGTGGTGCCGGCGGCCCACAGCATCCGTCGAATGCACCCGATCCACTTGGCGACGACGTTACGCAGGCCGAATTTTTTTGGCAAGTCGTGCAACGCGGGATGGGCTTCAGCAGGGCGTGCACTGCGGCCATCCCCAGCAGCCCCCCGGGTAGTTCAGATGGCCAAGGCAGAGGCTATCGTCGGTCTCGAACGTTGCAGCCGGCTGAAAAGGGCGCAGGTCGCGATCAGTCGGCGAAGGCGAGCTATCTACGCTGATATCCGGATCCACAGATCGGTAGGTGCGGCCACGCGGTTTCCCTGTGCTCCAGCGGACGAACTCCGGATATATCGAATGCGAAGGATTGATCAGCGCATTTCGGAGGTCATGGCCCCCGGTAACGACGTTGAGGTAGTAGACGGGCCGCTCGGGCTGCCTCCGCATCACTTCGATCACCAGCGCGTCAACCGATGCGACCGGCACGCTTTCATCCCGGTCTCCTTGCACTATGAACAACGGTGACCTGCTGGCTGAGAGGCTGTCCAGGTTGGTTTGCTCGATGGCAAAGCTGATCCAGCGCTGAGCGGGATGTCCCATGAAGTGCTGCGGAGGCTTTTCAGACAAGAATGCATCCAGGTCCACAAAAACCTGTGCCACTCCAGCCGTATCGCCTTTGAGCCGCTGCTGGTGCACAAAGTCGAAGAACTGCGACATTCCGGCGCCCACGATAAGAGCAAGCGCATGGACCTCCTCCGGGGATTTCGCTGCGACGGCCGTTGCCACGTCCGCTCCTTCCGAAATGCCTGCAAGCAGGATCTCACCGGCCCATTCTTGTCGTCGGAGATAGTCGAGCTGCGCTTGAACGTCACGCACTCGATGTTGGAGAGTCACTCCACCGTGACTGTCGGTACAGGCATGACGCTCCAGTCCAGCGATATTGGATACTTCGTCGGCACGGTAGACATGCTCGAACGAAGCAATGTTGCGTCGTTCAAGTATGGCCAGATGGACGCCCATCTCCTCCAGATCGGCAGCGCTGGGGCGCATCACGGACGAGATGGCTTCCACGCCTCCAGGCTGCTGGACGAGCATGAAGGCAGCCATGCATGCAGACCCCGGCAGGATCACGAGAACTGGCCTGCGAATTGCATCGTGCCGCCGCACGAGAATGTCGAGCTTTCCGCTCTCCCCATCTATCGACTGCCTTTGCAGGCCCAATGGCAAGGGCCGTTCTGTTAGTGGCTGCCCTTTGACTTGGGCTGCCAACCCCATGGCCATGATCAGTGCCAGCTGCAATACGACTCCGCGCATCTTCACTCCCTGGTTGCCTGCGCAGCTTTAAGGATGAGAAGCATGAATGACACGCAGGTCTCATCGACGAACAACCCCTGATGTCCGCTTTGGGTCGGAAGCGGACATTAGCACCGCGGGCGGCGTCTTAGACCAGCCGACGTCCGCAATCGGCAGAGCGGGCGTTCGCGCTAGGTTCCCAGGATCCCGCGCAGCCCTCTTACGACAAGGGATCCGAATACGACTGCGCCAAAGATCCAGAAAGCGACTTGAAGCCAATACCTGACTGGAGCGTCTGCGCGATTGGTTGTGCCGAGGCTGAGGACGGTGGGGGACTCGACCGTGCCACTTCGCAACGCCTTGATTCCGAGCCACAAGCAATGCATCGCCAAGCCAACTACAAACGCGAGCCCCAGGTAGAACCAGATGTCTCTCACGGAATGTCCGCTTCGGGTCGAGAGCGGACATTAGCACCGTCTTAGCCGGCTCGCCGAGCCCAGCGTCCGCTAACGGCCAGCAGCGGTCCAACGCCGTCGATATGCTCGAGCCGTGCCGGCGTCGACCTGGACGAATGGCCAGGTGACGACCGGCTGTTACTACAGAAGTTGCTTTTGCGAGCCGCTTCGACGATTCCGGTTGAGTATCCGCGGAAAGTGGAAATGCCAATTCGAACGCGGTGTCTGTAAATGCGCTCTACCATCATATGCGCCTGCATCGGCTCGCCAAGCGTAAAGACCGCAATGANCCGCCTTCNCGGATCCGCAATCTCATGAGTGAGCATCCCGAACCGGCTGGCGAAGCGCTCAACCCCACGAATTGCCTCCACGTCGTCCTCGCACACCTGGACAGAACCAAGCTCGAATATTTCAGGCTTGTCGCCATTGGCTTGCGGGTAATAGGGAGTGTGCTCGGGGTCCGAGCCGAAGCATGCCGTAAGCATTAACGGGAAGACACCTGTCAAAAGCATCAATCGCGACATGACTGTTATCTCTTGCACCGCCGACGGCAGTTCGCGGCACTTTCCCCGCCGCTTGAACAGGAGGTTATCGACGGCCGCGCNTTGCCTGGATTCGGAGCCAGTCTCGCGTCTGTAAGTGCGCTCTTCATGGGGCGAGTGTGAAGTCGACGTGTCCGCTATCGGCCGCGAGCGGACCTCGCACCTGTCATGCCTTCCAGACGCGCCGGAGAGCCGTCCCGCCCGACCGTCCGCTATCGGCCAGAAGCGGACGTTATCCGAACATCCGTTTCGATCGCCCGACAACTGCCCTCGCCGGACGTCGTGTCACAGGTCGCCGTGCACCGTGATGTTCGGCCCGGGCACGTCATACAACTGCCCTTGGTTGTCCCTACGGTAGTTGTCCAGATTGTAGAGTTGCCTGTGCTCCAAGCGGACAAGCAGGTTGCTGCGATCGATCCAATGAGTCTCGACCCTACCGGGGTCCCCTCCGTGCGTGCTCGCCCTCATCGAAGCGACCCAATGTTCACGCAGCGCTTCGCAGCTCTCTTGCTGATCTTGTGCGACGACCGCGGTCAATATGTACGTTGAAGTCGAGGCTCCGCAGCCACATTCCCGCGTTACGGCTTTGTACTTACCGTCGGGTGATGTCGCCACGTCAGTGAGGAGATCGTCCCGGCAGCCGAATATCGTGTCCACGCAGCCCGCGAGCAGAAACGGCGTGATAACGAGGGAAAGCCTGGCCTTGTCGACCGCCGACTTGAGAATCGAGATCTTCGCTGCAGAGACTATGCTCCGTGCTTCCTTGCCCATATGTGCGCCTTTCGAATGAGGAACCCGGAGACATGCGATGTCCGCTTTGGGTCGAAAGCGGACATTAGCATTGGCGGCCGCCCCGCTACCGCTCCGATGTCCGCTATCGGCCAGTAGCGGACATTGGCGCCTACTTTCGGCACCTCGGAAGTGCGCCACGATTCGAAGGCACTTTGTAGACAGCCCACCTGGAACTCAAACGCCGAATCACATCCTCTGCAAAGGCATGACCAGCGGCGGGGTTCGTCCCTTCGGTGAAACCGATACTCACTTCGTACGCGGACAGACCGAGGTTGCCGCCGGCCCAACCGACGCCCGCTGCGTCATGCGCGCTGACGTTCAACACCGAATAGCCCGGAGATTGTTGCAGCGTCGCCAACTCCTTCCGGGTAACGGCGCTTCGGTCGCGGTACTGCATGTGGTTGGACTCGGAAACCGATCGCATGACTTCAACGAAGTGCGCCATGTCCTCTGCATTCGCGAAGCACAGTTGCACCTGGAGAAGCGATCGCTGCCCGCCCGAGCAGGCGGCAAGTAATCCCGTGAGGAAGAGGATTGTGAGCACCTTCACGTATCGTCCTCGGGATTGAGCATACGAAGGTCCGCTTTGGGTCGAAAGCGGACATTAGCATCGCCGCAGCCGAGTCGTCCGGCCGAACGTCCGCTATCGGCCAGAAGCGGACGGTCGAGCACAACCGCGATCAAAACCTTGTCGGCCTCCCGGGTGCATACCCGGGCTACAACCGCCTGACAGTTACCAGGGTCGAATCACGCCGTCGCGTTCGACCGCACCTCAATGGTCACGTGCACGATCTCCTCGTGCACGGACAGCGCCTTGTGGAAGACGTCCGGTTCGACCGGATCTCGCGTCACCACTTCCGCCGTGCACGCGTACTTGCCGCGCCCGACCTGCCATACATGCAGGTCGCTGATGCGCGCGTGGACGTCGCCTTGCTCGATCGCCTCACGGATTTCCTCCACCACCGGCGCGTCCATCTGCGCATCGAGCAGGACGCGGCCGGAATCGCGGATCAGGCCCCACGCCCAGATCGCCACCAGCGTCGCGCCGACCAGGCCCATCACCGGATCCAGCCACGAAGCGCCGAAGACCATGCCGCCGAGCAACGCGACGATCGCCAGCACCGAGGTCGCCGCGTCGGCGATGACGTGCAGGTAGGCGGAACGCTGGTTCAGATCGTGGTGATGGTGATGGTGTTTGCCGTGATCGTAATGGCCGTGGTGGTGCCCGTGATGGTGGTGCCCGTGGTCGTGATGGTGGTCGTGCCCATGCGAATGGTGGTCGCGCAGCCACCACGCGCACAGCAGGTTCACTGCGAGGCCGACGATGGCGATCGCGATGGCCTGTTCGTAATGGATCGGGCTCGGGTTGAACAGGCGTTCGACGGACTGGAAGGCCATCAGCAGCGCCACGCCCATCAGCAGGATCGCGCTGGTATAGCCGCCCAGGATCTCGATCTTCCAGGTGCCGAACGCGAAACGTCCGTCGTGCGCGTAACGGCGCGCGCAGGAATACGCGAACGCCGCCAT
>Ga0055530_10003137_pt1 | contig 9755 bp, 9 predicted proteins | sample Araplavi_mTSA_r2_FD_55009 | JGI IMG/M metagenome (GOLD analysis project Ga0055530, IMG submission 55009) | Arabidopsis root microbial communities from North Carolina, USA - plate scrape MF_Cvi_mTSA_r2 | ecosystem: Host-associated > Plants > Roots > Endosphere | place: USA: North Carolina... | reverse complement strand
CTGACGGTGGTGGATGTCCAGGGCATCGTCGATCCTCCTTGACCCGATAATCGTGCGACATGAACGGACTGCACCTGACCGCCGACCTGCACGAGTGCGCCGCCCGCACGGCGGCCATGACCGACGTCGACGCGCTGCGCGCGCTGTGCCTCGACGCCGTGCGCGAGGCCGGTCTGACCCCGGTCGGGGAATTGTTCCACCGTTTCCCCGGCGCCGGCGGCGGCACCGGCGTTGTCCTTCTCGCCGAGTCGCACCTCGCGGTGCACACGTGGCCGGAACTCCACGCGGTCACGCTCGACGTCTACGTCTGCAACTTCGGCGCGGACAACACGCAACGCGCCCACACGCTGATGAACCACCTGCAGGCCCGTTTCGCGCCCGGCCGCGCCGAACGCCACGCCATCGAACGCGGAGCCGTCGCATGACCCGACCCCTGAAGGCCATCGTGCTCGCCGCCGGCCGCGGCAACCGCATGCGCCCGCTCACCGACCACACCCCGAAGCCGCTCCTGCCGGTGCACGGCAAGCCGCTGATCCAGTGGCACCTCGAGGCGCTCGCGCGCGATGGGGTGCGCGAGGTGGTGGTGAACACCGCGTGGCTCGAGGACCAGATCCCCGCCGCGCTCGGCGACGGCGCTCGCTTCGGCCTCACGATCCGCTACTCGATGGAAGGCCGCGACCACGGCGACGCGCTCGAGACCGCCGGCGGCATCGCGAAGGCGCTGCCCTGGCTCGCCGACGGTCCGGACGATGCGTTCTGGGTCGTCTCCGGCGACATCTTCTGCCCCGGCTTCCACTTCGATGCGGCCACCGGCGCCGCCTTCGCCGCGGGGAATCACCTCGCCCACCTGTGGCTCGTGCCCAACCCGCCGTTCCACCCGAAGGGCGACTTCGGCCTCGGCGCCGACGGCTTCGGCCTCGCCGACGGCGCCGGCCCGGACGGCCGCACGTGGACGTACTCGAACCTCGCGCTGTGCCGCGCCTCGCTGTGCGCGCACCTCGCGCCCGGCACGCGCGCCGCGCTCGGCCCGCTGCTGTTCGACGGCATGCGGCAGCGCCGCATCACCGCCGAGGTGTACGGCGGCGCGTGGGAGAACGTGGGCACGCCCGAACAGCTGGCCGCCCTCGAGGCGGCCGGGCCGGGCTACACCTCGTAAAGAATTGAGTCTTCCGAGCCACAGATTCTCAGGCTGAAATCGGTTGCAGGCGCCGGCTGCAACGACCGGTGACGCACTGGGTGGCGGGCCCTCTATCCCGCCAGCGCCCTTCTTGGTACCGTGGCAGCCTGATGATCGTCAAAACATCTTCCCTGCCCGTGCTCGCGGCCGGCGCCGTCGCGGTGCTGGGCGTCCTGGGCTACGGGCTGTGGCTGCTGCCGGCGGCCCACTCGCGCCTGTGGCTGGCGTTCGGGTTCGTGCTGGCCATCGGCGCGCACGTCGGCATCGGCCGCGCGCTGAAGGCCATCGTGTCCGCCATCACGCAGCTCGCGAGCGGCGCGCCCGAAGCCTCGGGCTACCAGCGCTCCCTCTACGGCACCCCGGGCAGCGCCACGTCCCAGGTCGTCGCCATCGTGGTGGTGGCCGGCCTGCTGCTGGGCCTCGGCATCACGCTCGGCAACGGCTGGGTGGTCGGCGCGGGCCTCGTGCTGCTGGTGGTGGCGCTGGGCCTTGACCTGCAGCGCTGGGAGCGCGTGGCCGCCAGCGCCGACTGGGTCTGGTTCCAGCGCGGCCTCGGGCAGAAGGTGCACCAGGTCGCCATCGAGAACATCCGCGACATCTCCGTGCAGGAAGACGACGCGCCCGGCTTCACGCTGCGCCACGGCTCGCGCAACCGCATCTGCCGCCTGAACCTGCGCATGAACGACAAGCGCATCGTCGCGCTGCCGAAGACCGACGCGCACGTCGACCTCGACGCGGTCGAGACCGTGGCGAACCACATCCGCTCGCGCCAGGAACTGATGCAGGAACTCGCGTCGCGGCGCCCCGGCGGTGGCGCGGCCACCTCGTCGTCCCGGCCGGATGCCCCGCCCCCGCCCATCGACACGGCCGACGGCGACGCCGACAAGGAAATGCAGCGCGCCCTCCGCCGCCTGCGCCGCCAGGCCGCCGGGGAACCGGCGCCGCGAGACGAAACACGCCGCCCCCCCAAGTCATGAAAAAGCCCCCTTCCGAGGGGGGCGGTCCGGCGATTCCGATGATGACAATCAGCGCATGAATGCTCAACCGTACCGCGATCGGCGGCGCCTGCTGGCGCACCGGCTGCAATCCGCCGGTGGGGGCATCGCCATCCTTCCCACGGCGCCGGAACGCCCGCGCAACGGCGACAGCGACCACCCGTTCCGCCACGACAGCCACTTCCACCACCTGAGCGGCTTCGACGAACCCGAAAGCTGGCTCGTGCTGCGCAGCGACGGCCACAGCGTGCTCTTCTGCCGCCCCCTCAACCCCGAACGCGCCATCTGGGACGGTCCGCGCCTCGGCCCCGAGCAGGCGCCCGCCGTGCTGGGCGTCGACGAAGCCCACCCCGTCGAACGCCTCGACGACCTGCTGCCCGCCCTCATCGCGCAGGCCCCCGCCGTGTGGAGCGTGTTCGCCGCGGCCGACCACGCCGCGGCGCCCCTCGCCCGCTGGATCGCCGCGGCCACCCCGTCCTCCACCGGCGTGCCCCACCACGACCTGGGCCCGCTGCTCGACGAGATGCGCCTCATCAAGGACGGCCACGAACTCGCCACCATGCGCCGCGCCGCCGCCATCTCGGCCGGCGCCCACGCGCGGGCCATCCGCTTCTGCGGGCGGCACTTCCGCCAGCATCCGCAGGGTGGCCTGCACGAGTACGAGATCGAGGCCGAGCTGCTCCACGAATTCCGCCGCCACGGCGCGCAGAGCCCCGCCTACCCGTCCATCGTGGCCGCGGGCGCCAACGCGTGCGTGCTGCACTACGCGGCGGGCGACGCGCTGCTGCGCCCCGGCGAACTCTGCCTGATCGACGCGGGCTGCGAATACGACGGCTACGCGAGCGACATCTCCCGCACCTTCCCCGCCAACGGCCGCTTCAGCACCGCGCAGCGCGAGCTGTACGAGATCGTGCTGGCCGCGCAGGACGCCGCCATCGCCGTCACCCGCCCCGGCGCGCGCCAGCGCGACGCCCACCACGCCGCGGTGCGCGTGCTGTCGCAGGGCATGCTCGACACCGGCCTGCTGCGGCGCGACGTGTTCGGCGGCGTCGACGACGTGCTCGAGCAGGCCGCCTACCAGCGCTTCTACATGCACGGCACCGGCCACTGGCTCGGCCGCGACGTGCACGACGTGGGCGAGTACCTCGCCCTCGACGAACCCCCGAGCGAAACGCTCGACGCGCAGGAACACACGGTGGTGAAGCCGCCGTCGCGCCCGCTGCAGCCGGGCATGGTGGTCACGCTCGAACCGGGCCTGTACGTGCGCCCCGCGCCCGACGTGCCCGACCGCTACTGGAACCTGGGCATCCGCATCGAGGACGACGCGGTGATCACCCCCACCGGCTGCGACCTGATCAGCCGCGGAGTGCCGGTGTCGGTGGCCGAGATCGAAGCGCTGATGCGCGACTGACCCGAGCGACTACACCGCACGGATCCCGCGCGCCGCGCGCACCCCCTGCGCGTAGGCCTCCTCGAACACCGAGTACCCCGACAGGTCCGCATGCGCGAACGACACGCGCCCGTGCGGCCGTGCCAGCGCCGCCAGCGCCGGGTTGCCGCGCACGCCGGGCACGGGGATGCTCATCGCGTGGCCGTAGCGCATCAGGTCCACCTGGCGCACCTTCGCGGGCAGGTCCGGGTGGGCCGTCGCCAGGTCGGCCACCACCGCGTCGGCCCACGTGCGCCAGGGCTCGGCCATCAGCCGAGCGCGTTGCGCCTGCAGCGTGGCGGTGTCGTCACCGCCCAGCGCCCAGTACGCGGTGAGCACGGTGGGGCCGCCGTGCGGGCGGGTGTCCTGGTGCATCGCGTCCACGTAGCCCAGCAGCGGGCTGCCGTGGATCACGTTGTCCCACGCCGGTGGCGCGCCGGGCGGGTCGTCCAGCATGTCGTCGACGAAAAGGTTCGCCACCAGCCACGGCGCATGGCGCTGGCGCGACGCGGCATCCCGCAGCGCGGGCGGTGGCGCGGCCAGCAGCCGGGCCGACACGAACAGCGGTGTGGCCAGCACCACGCGGTCCGCGGTCCAGCGTTCGACGGTGTCGCGGCGCGCGTCGAACGTGTCCACGGTGACCCCGTCGCGCCCGGCCTCGACACGCAGCGCGATGCGACCGGTGTGCAGCCGCGACTGCAGCGGCGCGGCCATCCGCGCCGTCAGCCAGCCGTTGCCTTCGGGCCACGTGAGCACGGCGTCCCGGTCGACGCCGTCGGCGCCCGGCGCATGGAACCCGTGGCGGCTCGCGAAGTAGTTCAGGCCGGCCCAGGCGGACACCTGGCCAAGGCCCGCGCCGTAGTCGTCGCGGCAGCAGTAGTCGAGGTAGGCGCGCAGCAGCGGGTGGTGCAGCTCCTGCGCGTCGAGCCACGCGCGCATCGTCACGGCGTCGAGCGCGGCGTGGGCCGGCGTCCAGGGCACCGTCGACGTCGGCAGCGCGAAGCCGGCCTCGCGGCTGGCCGCGGCCACCAGGTCGCTGAAGCGCCGGTAGGCCGCGAGCGCGCCGGGGTCGTCGTCGGGCACCGGCAGCAGGCCCTCGTGCCAGTGGCCACGGAAGAACAGGCGCTCCTGCGGGCTGTGGCACAGGTGGCGCTCGTCGAACACCCACTTGCCGTGCTGGTGGCGGCACAGGCCGAACGATTCGAGCAGCGCCAGCAGGTCGCGGTCGCTGTCGGCGGGCGCCGGCAGGTAGTGCGCACCGAGCGGGCAGCCCATGCCGGCGAGGCGGTGGCCGCGGCTGTTGCCGCCGGCCGTGTCCTCGAGCTCCAGCAACTGCACGTCGTCGATGCCGGCGGCCACCAGCTCGCGGGCGCATGCGAGTCCGGCGACCCCGGCGCCGACCACCAGCACGCCCGCACGGCGTGACACGCCGGGCGCCGGGAGGTTGCCGCTCTTGCCCAGGTCACGCAGGCGGTGCCCGCGGTCGGCCGACGCCCCCACCCAGCCGCCGGTGAACGGCGTCGGGGCCCGGTGGCACGCCGCCAGCGGCGCGGCGGCCGCGGCGGCCAGCAGCGCGCGGCGGGTCGCGTCCACCATCAGTGCACCTTGCCCCACTCCTGCTCGAAGGTCTGCACCAGCACCTGGTTCGAGAGGCGGTTCACGTCGGCGGGCACCCGCGACATGTCCGGCGGGAACTGGAACAGCGCGGGCAGTCCGTCGAGCGTGAGGAAACGCAGGCCGGGCGGCAGGTCGACGGGCACGCGGAACGGCCGGCGGCTCGCGAGGATGAACCCCCATTCGCCGAAGCTCGGCACGTGCGCGTGGTACGGCGTGGTGGTGAGCCCCGCCGCCTCGATCGTTTCGGCCACGGTCCAGTAGCTCTTGCGCGCGATCAGCGGCGAGGTGGTCTGCACCACCGCGTAGCCCGAGGCCGCGAGGTGCTGGTCGACCAGCGTGTAGAAGCTCGTGGTGTAGAGCTTGCCGATCGAGAAGTTCGTGGGGTCCGGGAAGTCGACGATGATCACGTCGAACTCGTCGGGGTTCTGCTCGAGCCACGCGAAGGCGTCGTGGTTCACGATGTGCACCCTGGGCGAGCGCAGCGCATCGCCGTTGAGCGACCGCAGCAGCGGCTGCTCGGCGAACAGCGTGGTCATGTGCGGGTCGAGCTCCACCAGCGTCACACGTTCGACCGACGGGTACTTCAGCACCTCGCGCACCGCCATGCCGTCGCCGCCGCCCAGCACCAGCACCCGCTTCGGCGCGCCGTGGCCGGCCATGGCCGGGTGCACCAGCGCCTCGTGGTAGCGGTACTCGTCGCGCGAGTGGAACTGCAGGTTGCCGTTGAGGAAGAGCCGCGTGCCGGCCTTGCTCGACGTGACCACCACGCGCTGGTAGCGGCTGGTCTCGCTGTAGAGGATGCGGTCGGCGTAGAAGCGGTCCTCGGCCCACGTGCTGATGCGGTCGGCGCCGAACATCGCCGCGAGCAGCGCGGCCACCACCAGCACGCACGACACCACGTGGCCCCACAGGCCGCGCAGTTCGCCGCGGAACAGCCACAGCGCCCACGCGGCCACGCCCGCGTTCATCAGCCCGAACAGCGCGCCGGTGCGCACGAGGCCCAGCGACGGCACGAGCAGCAGCGGGAACGCGACCGCCACCGCGAGCGCGCCGAGATAGTCGAAGGTCAGCACCTGCGACACCAGGTCCTTCAGCGCGTAACGCTCCTTGAAGTGACGCTTGAGGATGCGCATCACGAGCGGGATCTCGAGCCCCACGAGGGTGCCGATGACCAGCACGAGGGTGTAGAGCGCGAAGCGGAACGACGTGGGCGACGCGGTCTGCAGCGCGAACAGCGCGGCCGGCATCAGCCCGCCGATGAACCCCACGAGCAGCTCGATGCGCAGGAACTGCGCGATGAGCTGGCGTTCGAAGAACCGCGACAGGTACGAGCCGATGCCCATCGCGAACAGGTATGCCCCGATCACGGTGGAGAACTGCAGGATGGAGTCGCCGAGCAGGTAGCTCGCGAGCGCCCCCGCGGCCAGTTCGTACAGCAGCCCGCAGGCCGCGACGACGAACACCGAGACGAGCAGGGCGACCTCGGCGGGGCGGACAGGGGCGGTGTCTGCCCGAGGGGACGTCAGGTTCATGGGGGCGCGGTGGGTCCCGGCTTTCGCCGGGATGACGGCATTGTCGTCAGTGGATGGCAGCGGAGACGATCATGCCGATGGCGATGCACATGGCGCCGACCACGATGCCCAACGCCACGTTCTTCTTCTCGACGATCTCCGCCCACAGGTCGTACGGCGTGAGCTTGTCGACCACGATGAAGCAGATCCAGAAGATCAGCACGCCGATCAGGGCATACAGGATGGAACCGCCGAACACACTCGGCTTCAGCCATTCGATTCCGAACATGAGGTTCTCCTCGGACAAGTCGTGATGATGATGGACATGGGAGACGGCGTCACTTGTGGCCGCCCCCGCTGGAAAAGCCGCCCCACGAGCCTCCGCCGGTGCGGCTGCTTCCGCTGCTGCCGCGGTTGGCCATGCAGCTCTGGTATTCGGTGGACGCCTGCCCGAAGCGCGACCGCTCGCTCGCGCAGTCCTCGTGCGTGGCGCAGCGGTACATCAGCAGCACCACGATCAGGATGAAGCCCCACAGGAAGATCTTCCCGAGCCACGAGCCGCTGCCCGACGTGGACGTCACGTCGCGCTGCAGCGCCGCGGCCTTGTCGGGCGCGAGGCGGAAAGCCTTGCGCACCGTCTCGGCCGACAGCGACTCGCCGGCCGACCACACCACCTCGTGGGTGTCGGCCTCGCGCGTCTCCTCGCGGTTGAGGCGTTTCGTGCCGCTCAGGTAGTCGGTGTTGTACGTGAGCTGGCCGCGCGTGAGCTGCCAGTAGAACTCGCCCAGCACGTAGGTGATCTGGCCGCGGTAGTCGTACAGCTTGCGGTACGTCTTGCCGTCGTACTGGACCTTCGCGCCCTGGCCCTCCGGCACGCCGGTGATGGGCGCGGACCAGCTCCAGCCGTCCTCCGCGTCGATCAGGAAGGCGAAGCCGGACGTGCGGTGGTACAGCAGGTACTCGCGCCAGAACGACTGCTCCTCGTCCTCGGCGTCGTCGGGCACCTCGCAGCGTTCGACGTAACCCACCACCTGCCACGTCACCCCCGCCCGGTTGCCGAGCTTGAGCGCGCCGTTGGTGCCGAGCGGGATCAGCGGCTCGCTGCCGTTCTCCTGCGCGTAGTGGGCGAGGTCGCTGCCCACGCCCTGCGACACGTCGACCACCGCATGGCACTGGTGGCACACGATCGACTGCGTGGTGGACAGCTTCACCTCGAGCGCGGCGCCGCAGCTCGGGCATTCGAGGCCGCGGGCCTTGAGCGTCTTCTCGGCCCCGCCACCCCCACCGCCCTGGCCGTCGGCCAGGCCCGTGAGCTTGAGGTCGGCGAGCTGCACCGACCGTCCGACCGACCACATGGGGCGGGCACGGTCGCTGTAGTCGAGCGTCCCGACGTCGCCCCCGGCCGCGCGCAGGTCGGCGACGACGAAGCCCTTCTCGACGTTGGGCGGATGCGGCAGTTCGCCCTGCGCGGCGATCAGCCGGGCAACGGTGACCGAGGCCACGTGCCACCGCTGGCCCGCGACCGTGAGCGCGTTGCCCACCATCAGCCGGTCGGGCTCGGGCACGGCCTCGGCCAGCGGCTGGTCGAAGGCCAGCACGTAGGCGCCGTTGTCCTCGCTCAGCCAGCCGCTGCGGCCGTTGTCGAAGAGGGCGTGCCATTCGTTCCACGTGCCCTGGCCGTAGCGGTACTGCAGGCGGCCGACCAGCGCGAAGCCGTGGCCCGACGCCGAGCCGGTGACCCCGAGCTGCAGCGGCGAGTGGTCGTCGAACAGGTCGGCGCTCTGGCCGATCTTCCGCAGCGCGTCGCCCTCGCGCACCAGCGTGCTGCGGCAGAACGAACACACCGCGAAGGCCGAGGCCGCGGAACGGAAATCGACGGGCGCGCCGCAGTTCGGGCACGCCGCGCGGTAGGCGCGCTGTGGGGACGGTTCGGTCGTCAAGGGAAGCGGGGACGGCGGGGTGCGGTCACACCAGCTTCTTCAGCAGCTCGGCCTTCTTGGCGTCGAACTCTTCCTGCGTGAGGATGCCCTTCGACTTCAGGTCGCCCAGCTTCTCGAGCGTGGCCATCACGTCCTCGGGTTTCACGCCCGCGGCGGCGGCCGGCACCGGCACGGCCACGGGCTGCTGCGGCTGCAGGCCCTGCGCCAGCTGGCCGGCCAGCACCTGACCGAGCGCGACGCCCGCGCCGAGGCCCATCGCGTCGCCCGCGACACCGCCGCCCTGGCCCGCCCCTTCGGCGAACTTCGGGATGGCCTGCGCCGTCTGNTACTGCATGAACTTGCCCATGTCGCCGCCGACCATGCCCATGCCGATCTTCTGGTCGAGGATCTTCTGCAGTTCCTCGGGCAGNGACACGTTCTGCATCGTCACGCCCTCGAGCTTGAGCCCGATGGCNTCGAACGCCGGCGCGGTGGCCTCGCGCAGCGCCTTCGCGAACTCGATCTGGTTCGCGGCCAGGTCGAGGAAGGCGACNCCGCTCGACGCGACGGCGTCGGAGATGTGCTGCAGCATCAGCCCGCGCAGCTGGCCGTCGAGGTCGGCGACCGTGTAGAGGTCGCGCGTGCCGGAGATCTCGGTGTGGAACAGCTTCGGGTCGGCGATGCGGTAGCTGTAGTTGCCGAACGCGCGCAGGCGCACGGCGCCGAAGTCCTTGTCGCGGATGGTCACCGGCTGGGACGTGCCCCAGCGCTGGTCGACCTGCTGGCGCGTGCTGAAGAAGTACACGTCGCTCTTGAACGGGCTCTCGAAGAGCTTGTCCCAGTTCTTCAGGTACGTGAGCACCGGCAGCGTCTGCGTGGTGAGCTTGTACATGCCGGGGCCGAAGACGTCGGCCACCTTGCCTTCGTTGACGAACACGGCCATCTGCGACTCGCGCACCGTGAGCGAACCGCCGTACTGGATTTCGTTGCCGGCCATGGGGTAGCGCCAGGCGAGCGTGCCGTCGCCGGACTCCGTCCACTCCAGTACGTCGATGAACTGCTTCTTGATGAAATCCATCAGGCCCATGTCGGTCTCCCCGTGAAGAT
>Ga0055530_10003108_pt1 | contig 9829 bp, 9 predicted proteins | sample Araplavi_mTSA_r2_FD_55009 | JGI IMG/M metagenome (GOLD analysis project Ga0055530, IMG submission 55009) | Arabidopsis root microbial communities from North Carolina, USA - plate scrape MF_Cvi_mTSA_r2 | ecosystem: Host-associated > Plants > Roots > Endosphere | place: USA: North Carolina... | reverse complement strand
CGCATCAAGGGCTACGAAGGTCCGAGCCTGGAATGCGACAAGTGCGGCAGCGAGATGCAGCTCAAGACCGGCCGTTTCGGCAAGTTCTTCGGTTGCACCAACCCGACGTGCAAGAACACCCGCAAGCTGCTGAAGAGCGGTGATGCGGCGCCGCCGAAGATGGATCCGGTGAAGATGCCTGAGCTGAAATGCGAGAAGGTCAACGACACCTACATCCTGCGTGACGGTGCGTCCGGCCTGTTCCTGGCGGCCAGTCAGTTCCCGAAAAACCGCGAGACCCGTGCTCCGCTGGTGATCGAGATTCTGCCGCACAAGGACGAGATCGATCCGAAGTATCACTTCCTGTGTGAAGCGCCGCAGAAGGATCCGGATGGTCTGCCAGCCGTGATCCGCTACAGCCGCAAGACCAAGGAGCAATACGTTCAGACCGAAGTCGACGGCAAGCCGACAGGCTGGAAAGCGTTCTTTGACGGTGGCAAGTGGACGGTTGAAGACAAGCGTCCGGCGAAAGCCAAGGCTTGAGCAGGCGTTGATCTGAAGGTGTCCTGACTGGGCATCTTCAACACAAAAGGCCGCATGACAACCTTCGGGTTTTCATGCGGCCTTTTTGTTTAATGCTTGCGGTCGGATCGGCTGATCCATGACACTGTCCGGCCTGTGTGAAGCAATTATTTCGTTGTGGAGAGTGCCGACATGGCCCACGAGCTCTATACCCGTACCAATCAGAAGATCTATTTCGCGGGTTTGTCGCTGGAAGCGCTGGCCAGGGCCGAAGAGGGGCGGGCGATGAATTCGCTGGCGCTGATTCAGGCCGGGCGCGAATCCGCACTGTTTCATCTCTACGGTGCGTTGTTGGGGCTGTGTCATGAAATCGCCGGCTTCTACCGTCTGCCGCAAGCCAATGCGTCGCGGGCGGAAGCCTTGCTGACCCGCGAAGTGCTGGAGTCGATTGCCATTCCAGAGCTGGCGGAAATGATTGAGCTGGCAGGCAACCCGGAGACTTGGCTGGCTAAATTGCTGGCTGCGCACTCGGCGCTGTTTCAGCCACCACGGGTGCCACACAAACCGAAGGGCGATGTGACGCAGCCGTTGATTCAGACCGTGAATCTGGATGAAGAAGAGGTGGTTGAAGAGCTGAGCCGCGAAGAGCTCGAGAGCTGGCGGCAGAACCTCAAAGGGCTGGCGATTCGCTTCCGTGAAGGCTTGAACGAGTGCTGAGGAACTTTGGACTGGCGGCGACGAGAGGCGTGCTGCTGGTCAAGATCCCGAGCGAAGCCTGAATGATGTCTATATAATCCCTGCCTTTCGTGGAGAACAGACCTATATGCCAACGTCCTTTCTAGAAATTGTCGAGCTACCAGACGGCCGAATCGAACTGCGCAGAGCCGAGGACGAGGGTTCTCTGGTGACTCTGGATTTCTCCGAGGATGCCAAGGCGTTTCTGCAGGGCCAGCACGTTGAAATTGCCAAAGCGATGTTGAGCGTCGGCGTGCAAATGGCGGGGCGTATGGTTGAAGGCGAATTCGATAAGGATGAGGGGCCGCGGGTTCTTCATTGATCCGCTGTCTGTCAGTTACTGCTCCAGATCGGCTTCTCTATCCCTGGAGAAGCCCTGCGCTTTACATGGCGCACATTGTTGCTGAATCACCCCAAACGAATGTTCAGGCTTTGAGCGTCCCCGGTGCGGGCGGCGCTGATCAGCTGTTGCCGTGACCCTGCGCTCAGTGTGTTCAGCCACGTGACGACCGTGTGGCTGCGGCCCAGGCGTAATGCTTCGCAGGCCAGTTGCTGGGCGCTTTGAGCGCCGCGCGGTTGTAACAGCAGGATGCGTTCGCGATTCAATCCTGCGTCCCGTAGCCAGGTCTGGGTCAGGCTGGCAGGCGGTGCAATCAGGGTCAGCCAGCGTGCGTCCTGATCCTCGCTCAGTTCGCGAAGAATTGGTGCCAGCAGGCTCAGGCAGTTCCCGGTCGCGCCGCGCAGTGACAGCTCGCTGAACGCTTCAGGTTCGGTATTCCACGGACGCTCGACGACATCTTTGAGGATGGGGGCGAGGGGCTGCGCCAGAAATGCCTCGAACAACGGCAGTTGTGTTTGCTGAGGTACGTGTGGGAACTGCATAAAGCCTCCTTTAGCGGCGGATTACGCCGACACTCAAGCCTTCGATCACCAGTTCCTGGTCTTTCAGGTTGACTTCGATAGGGGCGAACTCGGGGTTTTCGGCAATCAGCCAGACTTTGCTGCCGTCACGCTTGAAGCGTTTGACGGTAACTTCGTCGCCGATCCGCGCAACCACGATCTGACCGTTGCGCGCCTCGCGGGTGGTGTGAACCGCCAGCAGGTCGCCGTCGAAAATGCCGATGTCCTTCATGCTCATGCCGTGGACGCGCAACAGATAGTCGGCGCGTGGATGGAAGAAGGCGGGGTTGATGTTGCAGGACTCTTCGATGTGCTGCTGGGCGAGAATCGGCGCGCCGGCAGCCACTCGACCGATGATCGGCAGGGTGGATTCGTCGACCTTGGCTTCGAAGCCTGGGATGCGAATGCCGCGAGAGGCACCGGGAGTCATCTCGATTGCGCCTTTGCGAGCGAGCGCCTTGAGGTGCTCTTCGGCCGCGTTGGGCGATTTGAAACCCAGTTCCTGAGCGATTTCCGCACGGGTCGGCGGGTAGCCGTTGTCTTCGAGGCAGCGTTTGATAAAGGCCAGAATCTCGGCTTGGCGTGGCGTCAGCTTAAGCATATTGATCGCTCTGTCTTTTTATACAGTGACTGGGATTATATACAGTGAAGCAGTCTTGGCAATGATCGTTTTTTGCCATGCCGCCGGACGGTCAGTGACGACGCTGATTAATGTGGCGTCCTTGTTGTGGTTAAATAACTGACCGACCATTCCCAAAACGAACTGGCAGGCTTGACAAGGCATAGGCTGAAACGTATGTTTCAAACAAGTGTTTGTCAGGCGGAGTAGCCATGGCCCAGTCGGAAACCGTTGAACGCATTCTCGATGCTGCAGAACAGCTGTTCGCGGAAAAAGGTTTCGCTGAAACCTCATTGCGTCTGATCACCAGCAAGGCAGGGGTCAACCTCGCTGCGGTGAACTATCACTTCGGCTCGAAGAAGGCGCTGATCCAGGCGGTTTTCTCGCGCTTCCTCGGTCCGTTCTGCATCAGCCTCGACAAAGAGCTGGAGCGCCGCCAGGCCAAACCAGAGAACAAGCCTTCGCTCGAAGAGCTGCTGGAAATCCTCGTCGAGCAAGCGCTGGTGGTTCAGCCACGCAGCGGCAACGATCTGTCGATTTTCATGCGCCTGCTCGGTCTGGCATTCAGTCAGAGCCAGGGCCACTTGCGCCGTTATCTGGAAGACATGTACGGCAAGGTGTTCCGTCGCTACATGCTCTTGGTGAACGAAGCCGCCCCGCGCATTCCTCCGATCGAACTGTTCTGGCGCGTGCACTTCATGCTCGGTGCCGCAGCATTCAGCATGTCGGGTATCAAAGCCCTGCGCGCGATTGCCGAGACCGATTTCGGTGTCAACACCTCCATCGAACAGGTGATGCGTCTGATGGTGCCATTCCTGGCAGCCGGCATGCGTGCCGAAACCGGCGTCACCGACACGGCCATGGCCACCGCGCAGTTGCGACCACGCAGCAAGTCCGCACCGGCACCTGCCAAGGTTTAACCGTCCATGGGTGGGCGCGGCAGCTGACATCCGCTAAGCTAGCCGCCCATGTCGACTCTCGTTCAGAACCCGTTTCTCATTGAAATCACCGACCCGCCGGGCAATGCCTCAGGTGGTGATTTCGTGGGCGACGGGTTTTTCGTTTTCAAGGAATCTCTATGACTGCTGGCCTGCAAGGCTCGTTGATGGTGGACGTCGCCGGTACCTGGCTGACGGCCGAAGATCGCCAATTGTTGCGCCAGCCCGAAGTGGGCGGCCTGATCATTTTTGCCCGCAACATCGAGCATCCGCGCCAGGTGCGCGAGCTGAGCGCGGCGATCCGTGCCATTCGTCCGGACCTGCTGCTGGCGGTGGATCAGGAGGGCGGTCGCGTCCAGCGCCTACGTCAGGGCTTCGTCCGTTTGCCGGCCATGCGCGCCATTGCTGATAACCCGAACGCCGAGTATCTGGCCGAGCAGTGCGGCTGGATCATGGCCACCGAAGTGCTGGCGGTCGGCCTCGACCTGAGCTTCGCGCCGGTGCTGGATCTGGATTACCAGCGCAGCGCCGTCGTCGGCACCCGTTCGTTCGAAGGCGACCCGGAGCGCGCCGCGCTACTCGCCGGCGCATTCATCAAAGGCATGAACAGCGCCGGCATGGCCGCCACCGGCAAGCATTTCCCTGGCCATGGCTGGGCGGAAGCCGACTCCCACGTCGCAATCCCCAACGACGAGCGCAGCCTCGAAGAGATCCGCGCCAACGACCTCGTGCCGTTCGCCAGGCTCAGCAGGCAACTGGCCGCCGTCATGCCGGCTCACGTGATTTATCCGCAAGTCGACGCACAGCCCGCCGGTTTCTCCCGGCGCTGGTTGCAGGACATCCTGCGCGGCGAGCTGCAGTTCGACGGCGTTATCTTCAGCGATGACCTGTCGATGGCCGGCGCGCACGTGGTTGGCGACGCCGCCAGCCGTATCGAAGCGGCACTCAGTGCCGGTTGCGACATGGGCCTGGTGTGCAACGACCGAGCGGCCGCCGAACTGGCCCTGAGCGCCGCGCAGCGCATGAAGGTCAAGCCGTCGCCGCGCATCGCACGCATGCGCGGTCAGGCATTCGCCAACACCGAATACCGTCAGGATCCGCGCTGGCTGACCGCTGTCGGCGCGCTCAAAGACGCTCAACTGATCGATTAAGGATTTTTCGTTATGACGGTTTACGCAATCATCGGCGGCACTGGCCTGACCCAGCTGGAAGGCCTGAGCATTCGTCAGTCGCTGGCGGTGGACACGCCTTATGGCGCGCCATCGGCCGAGGTTCAGATTGGTGAGTACGCCGGCAAGGAAGTGCTGTTCCTCGCTCGTCACGGTCACCCGCATCGCTTCCCGCCGCACAAGGTCAACTACCGCGCCAACCTGTGGGCGTTGAAGCAGGCCGGAGCCGAAGCGATCATCGCGGTCAACGCCGTGGGTGGGATTCATCCTGCAATGGGCACCGGACATTTCTGCGTGCCGCATCAGATCGTGGACTACACCAGCGGTCGCGAGCACACCTATTTCGCCGATGACCTGGAACATGTCACACACATCGACTTCAGCTTTCCCTACAGCGAACCGCTGCGTCAGCAACTGATTGCTGCATTGGCCGCTGAAGGTTGCGAGTACAGCGATCAGGGCGTTTACGCCTGCACCCAGGGCCCGCGTCTGGAAACCGTGGCCGAGATCGTGCGTCTGGAGCGTGATGGCTGCGATATCGTTGGCATGACCGGCATGCCGGAAGCGGCGCTGGCCCGTGAGCTGGATCTGGATTACGCCTGTCTGTCGCTGGTGGTGAACCCGGCGGCGGGCAAGACCACTGAAGTGATCACCATGGCCGAGATCGAGCAGGCGCTGCATGACGGCATGGGCAAGGTGAAGTCGACGCTGGCGCGCGTACTCAAGGGCTGATTCTGGCTCCGCAATGACTTGAATGAAAAGCGCTGAGGATCTCAGCGCTTTTCAAACTTGTCCGGCAACGGCGCAAACAGTGCCTCGATATCATCACTCTGCAGCTTCCAGTCCCCGGCCTTGCGCCCATCCAGCACGCCGGCCGCCAGGTCGGACTTTTCCTTCTGCAGAAGCTGAATTTTCTCCTCGACCGTGCCCCGGGCAATCATCTTGTAGACAAACACCGGCTTCTCCTGACCAATACGATACGCGCGGTCGGTTGCCTGATTCTCGGTCGCCGGGTTCCACCACGGGTCGTAGTGAATCACCGTATCCGCTTCCGTCAGGTTTAGACCCACACCACCAGCCTTCAGGCTGATGAGAAAGATCTGACGCTTGCCGCTCTGGAATTCCTTCACAGGCGTTCGCCGATCCCGAGTCTGTCCCGTCAGCAGCGCATAGGCGACATTGCGTTTTTTCAGCTCGTCCTCGATCAGTGACAACATCGACGTGAACTGCGAGAACAGCAGAATCCGCCGGCCTTCCTCAAACAACTCCTCGAGCATTTCCATCAGGCTGTCGAGCTTGCCCGATGTGCTGCCGCGAGCGGGCAGGGTGGCGTCGTTGACCAGGCGCAAGTCGCAGCAGACCTGCCGCAGCTTGAGCAATGCCTCGAGAATGATGATCTGGCTGCGCGCCACACCTTTGCGAGTGATCTCGTCGCGAACCTTCTTATCCATCGCCAGACGCATGGTTTCGTATACGTCGCGCTGGGCCTCGTTGAGCTCGACCCAATGGATGATCTCGGTTTTCGGCGGCAGTTCGGTCGCAACCTGTTCCTTGGTGCGGCGTAGCAGGAATGGTTTGATCCGGCCGTTGAGGTGCTGAAGTCTGACTTCGCTCGCGCGCTTTTCGATCGGCACGCGGTAATCGGCGTTGAAGCTTTTGACGTCGCCGAGCCAGCCGGGCAGCAGGAAGTGAAACAGCGACCACAGTTCGCCCAGGTGATTTTCCAGTGGCGTCCCGCTCAGGCACAGGCGCTGGCGTGCATTGAGTTCACGGGCAGCCTGGGCGGCTTTGCTGTTCGGGTTCTTGATGTACTGCGCTTCGTCGAGCACCAGTACGTGCAGCGGCTGCTGGGCCAGACGCTCGACATCCTTGGGCAGCAGCGCATAGGTCGTGAGGATCAGGTCGTAGTCGGCCAGATGCTCGAAATGCTTTTTACGGCTGGCACCGTACAGTGCGACAACCTTGAGCTGTGGCGTGAAGTGCGCCGCTTCGTCGAGCCAGTTGGGAATCAGGCTGGTGGGCATTACCACCATGCACGGCCGATCCAGACGCCCGGCGTTCTTTTCGCTGAGAATATGCGCCAGTGTCTGTAGGGTTTTGCCCAGGCCCATGTCGTCCGCGAGAATCCCGCCGACTTCAAGTTGTCGCAGCGACTGCATCCAGCTCAAGCCTTCGAGCTGATAAGGACGCAGCGTCGCATTCAGTCCCTTCGGTGCTTTGGCGCTGTAATCGCGGATGTCGCGCAAGCGCTGGGCGAAGCTGCGAATCTGCTCGCCACCTTCCCAGAGCAGGGGAATGCCTTCCAGCGAATTCAGGCGCGTGGCGTCGGCCTTGCTCAGGCGCAGGGTGGTTTCGCCCGGCTCTTGTAGATAGAACTCGCCAAGGGTCGCCAGCACCGGCTTCAGCCGGCCGAGGGGCAGGGCGACTTGCAGCGGCCCGTGCTCGCTGTTGCGTTGCGGGATGTTCACCAGAATCAGTTCATCATCGCGACGGCGGGCGAGACGTTCCGGGTTGAGGATTTCCGTGTGCGAACGCATCAGGTTGAGCAGGATCGGCAGCAGGCTCAGACGCTCGCCGTTGACGATGATCCCCAGCTCCAGGTCGAACCAGTCGCGTTCCGGCGTCTGCTCGACAGTGGCGTACCAGTCGTCGACGGCGGTCAGGTCGAAACCGAACTCATCGTCGACCAGCAGCTCCCAGCCTTGAGTGCGCAGCTTCGGCAGATCGTTGAGTGTGAAGGTCAGCCAGGCGCTGTCGTTGACCATCTCGTAGAGTTCGCCGGCGCTTTCCGGCAGGGCCTTGCTCTGCCGGGTGGCGATGCGGAAGCCGAGAATTCGCAGCTGCTCGCGGTAGCTTTGTTCGACGTCCGGGTGGCGTTTGACCCGCAAGGTCTGGGCTTCCTGGCGAATCAGAATGTCGCTGTTCTTCTGGCCGCTGACGTATTCGTCGAGATAGCTGAAGGACAGCGCCGCACGGTGCTGGATGTAGCGCTGCATCTTGCCGTTGCGCGGTTCGAACGCGCTGAATTCGACGCTGGCCAGCCACAGGCGNGGNACCGGTTGCACNTTGTCCACCAGCACTTGCGGTGGCGCCTTCGGGCTGCGGTTTTCNAGGACGGCCTGGAGTTTTTCCAGCAGTTCGGCGTCTTTGGCGGCGGCGGGGTATTCGAGGGTTTCCTGCACTTGCAGCAATACCGCCGCACAGTGTTTGCAGTTGCTGTGGACTGGGCAGGTGCAGGTGGCGTCGACCATCAGCAGCGTGCCTTTGGCTGACTCGCGCAGATGAATCGTCTGACGGTAGACGTTACCGCCAGAGCCTTCGCAGCTGGCGGTAATGGTCGCGTCGCCGACCTGTACGAATCGCACCCGGTTTTCCAGCGCGTAGCGGCGGCCACGNTCCAGGCTTTGTTCCTTGAATCGGCTGACCCAGGAGGAGGCCAGCGGTTTACTCAGTGGCGGGGGCATAAGGACTTCGATCAGTCCGGAACGACTTCAGGCGCTTCCCGAGGCGCGGGCGCCGTCAGTGAAGTGATCTTGATCAGCAGGGCCAGATGACCGTTGTCGAGGTAGTTGAGTTGGCCGTTCTTGGTGTGGCTGTCCTGTTTCAGGCGCTCGCTGGCGGTGACCATGCCGTTGGCGTCGATCTGATTGACCCAGAAGTCGGCGTTCACGTCGGTGAAGCGCCCGAGCTTCATTTCAATCGTGCCTTCGATGGGGAACTGGCCGAANTGCTCCTGACCTTCGCTGACNGCAACNTTNGCCGGTGTCTCGCCCAGCGTCTGTTGCCAGGCTTTGTGCATCAGCACGCTGTACTCGCCGCTGGCGGTGAGTTTGGTCACAACATCGTTCAGCGCCGGGGTGCGTTTGCTGTCATCGCCCAAACGCTGAGCGCCAGCCGCCCAGTCTTCCGGTGCAGCGCGGCTGACAATCGCCGGCACGGCGTTCTGGCGTACCAGAATCATTTCGACCTGATAGAGGTCATCGGCAAACGCCGTAGGTGCCACCAGAGTCAGTAGCAAAGTCAGAGAGCGAAACAGGCGCATGCGGCGTCCTTCAAGCAGTTTTCGGGATGAGGCGCTCGAACAGCGCCTCCACAGTATTAAAGCGCTCTTCCGGGCGCTCCATCGGCACCTGGAACTTGAACATCGTGGCGCCTTCGAATTTGTAGCGTTTTGGCTGGCTCTGGATCAGTTTGATCAGGGTCATCGGATCGACCGGCGTCTGCGCCGCGAACTCGATGCGCCCGCCTTGCGGGCCGCCATCGACTTTCTTGATGCCCAGCTGTTCGGCCTGCAATTTCAGCGCCGTGATGCGCACCAGATTCTTGGTCGGCTCCGGCAGCAGGCCAAAGCGGTCGATCATCTCCACTTGCAGATCTTTCAGACCTTCCTCGTCGGTGGCCGAAGCGATGCGCTTGTACAGGATCAGGCGTGCATGCACGTCCGGCAGATAATCTTCCGGAATCAGCGCCGGCACCCGCAGGTTGACCTCCGGGCCACCGCCGAGCGGTTGATCGAGGTTCGGCTGTTCGCCCTTGCGGATCGATTTCACCGCGCGCTCGAGCATTTCCATGTACAGCGTGAAACCCACGGCCTGAATCTGACCGCTCTGGCCGTCGCCCAGCAGTTCGCCGGCGCCACGGATTTCCAGGTCGTTGGTGGCCAGCACGAAGCCAGCGCCCAGATCCTGAGTATTGGCAATCGCCTCCAGGCGTTTTTCCGCATCGCCAGTGATTTGCTGGCGCGGTGGGGTCAGCAGGTAGGCGTAAGCCTGGTGGTGGCTACGACCAACGCGACCGCGCAACTGGTGCAACTGCGCCAGACCGAACTTGTCGGCGCGCTCAATGATGATGGTGTTGGCGCTCGGTACGTCGATGCCGGTCTCGATGATGGTCGAGGCGATCAGCACGTTGAAGCGCTTGTGGTAGAAGTCGCTCATCACCTGTTCGAGTTCGCGTTCGCGCATCTG
>Ga0055530_10003093_pt1 | contig 9880 bp, 8 predicted proteins | sample Araplavi_mTSA_r2_FD_55009 | JGI IMG/M metagenome (GOLD analysis project Ga0055530, IMG submission 55009) | Arabidopsis root microbial communities from North Carolina, USA - plate scrape MF_Cvi_mTSA_r2 | ecosystem: Host-associated > Plants > Roots > Endosphere | place: USA: North Carolina... | reverse complement strand
TGGTCCTGCGAATAGTGCGTGATCTTACCGGATGCATCGCGCCATGTCGCGTGGGCCCATAGTTTACCACCTTGGCGGTCCCTTATCTGGAATGCCATCAGCGCGCCGCCGTCTTGCAGGTTGATGCCGGCCCAGTCCCAGCCCGAGGCGGCCGGATCGAGCACCTGGCTTGACCATTCGTGATCGAGCCAGGTTACGCCCTGCACAGCCTGGGGCCTGGCGTTGCCGCGTGCCAGCGTGCCGCTGGTGCGCAGCTGGGGCTTGCTATAGTAATAACTCGCCTGCTCAGGTTTCGGACCTTTGCGCGAAAAGCCGGCATCGCCCTGCAGCAGCACGGCCTGGGTAGGTTGCAGCTTCAGCGCGAGCGTGAACCCGGCGGCGTTGATGTCGATCTGATAAGCGCCGTCGCTGCCGCGCTGCATGCGCCAGCCATCCAGTTGCACGTCTGTGTCGTGCGTGGCGGCGCTGGCGAGGCCGAAGCCGGCTCGGGCAGTGCGCTGGTCGTGCAGCAGCTTGCCCTGCGCAGGGTCGGATAGTGCGACGTGGGCCACGATGATGTCCTTCGGCGCAAACTGGCTCGGGTTGCCGCGGCCATGGCCGGTACTGCTGCGGAAGAAGGTGACCTGGTAGCCGAACTGGCGGCCGTCGCCGCTATCCAGCCAGCCGGTGGCATACCACCATTCGGTCTTGAAGCCGGGATGGGCCCCGAAATCGCGCGGGAACTGGAGCTGGACGCCTGGCGTTACCGGCGTGAATTCAGCTGCCTGCACCGGCAAAGTGACTGCCAGTGCGAACAAAAGGCAAAGCAAGGCGCGCATTACCAGTCCTCCCTTACGGCGCGTATCGGACCACCGGAAAGTGCTTGCCGGCCGGCGACCAGCGCGGTTGCCGCAGACGACAGCAGCAGCGCCAGCGCGACAGTGGCCAGCAGCGGCCAGGGATAGTGCATTTGCATCGTCCAGTGGAAGGATTGAGGATTGATGACGTGGACCAGCACCAGGCTGATAACCCAGCCGAGGGCGAAGCCGGCCAGGATGCCGAGGACGGTCAGGGCAGCGCCTTCCAGCGCCAGGATGCCGAGTACCTGGCGGCGCGTGACGCCAACGTGGCGCAGCATGCCGAATTCGCGCGCCCTCGCCAGCGTCTGGGCGGAGAAGGTGGCCGCAACGCCGAACAGGCCGATGACGATGGCAATCGCTTCCAGCAGGTAAGTGACGGCGAAACTGCGGTCGAAAATCTTCAGCGTCAGGTTGCGGATTTCGGATGGCACGCTGGTTTCCAGCAAGTCGCCGAAGGGCAGCTTGCGGATGTTTTCCTGCACCTGTGCCGCGTTGGCGTCCTTGGCCAGCCAGATGGCAGCATCGCCGGCGTCGCGGTCGCCGGTCAAGGCGATGTAGTCTGACCGGCGCACGATGACGGCGCCGCCGGCGCGGGCGTAGTCTCGCCAGACGCCTGCGACACTGAATCCCCTTTGCCGGCCCTGCAGCGGCAGCTGGAGCGTGGCGCCGACGTGCAGTCCGTACAGATCGGACATGGTTTCCGATATCCAGGCCGGGGGCAGGTCCGCCCCGGGTGCGGCGGCCGGGACGGATGGTGCCGGCGTGGACTCGCCGACCAGGACCATCGACAACCCCGGATCGGCTGGATCAACGTCCCGGGCCAGCACGGCCACGTTGGCGCGGTCGGCAGCCAGTGATACCGAACGCACGCGCAGGAACTCGATACGCGCAATGCCGGGGACGGCCCGCAGGGCATCCTGTTCGGCAGGCGAGAGGCCGCCCGTTGCGCCGGCCGACGCGCTGCGTGCGTACACGTCGGCCGGCAGGATGCGCAGCACCCACTCGTCGACCGAGGTGCGGAAGCTGGCAACCATGATCGCCATCGCCACCATCAGGCTGAAACTTGCCAGCACCCCGCCCAGTGCGATGCCCGCCTGGCCCGAAGCATTGGCGAGGCGCGCGAGTGCCAGCGCCCGCACTGGCTCCGCTGCCTTGCGGCGTGCGAGTGCGGTGAACGCCATGCTGGACAGCCTCGGCATCAAGGCGATCGCGCCAACCAGGAGCAAGGCGATGGAGAGGTAGCCGAAGACGGGCAATTCCAGCACCGGCGGTGCGAACGCCATGGCGCCAGCCAGGCCGAGGCAGGCAAGGCCCGGCCAGGGGCGAGACAAGGGTCGCAGCGCGGTTTCGTCGGTTCCCGCCTTGAGCGCGACGGCAGGCCGGGCGCGGGCTGCGTCGACGGCCGGCGCCAATCCGCCAAGCAGGGCAACGCCCAGCCCGAGGGCAAAATAGGCCAGCGCAGCAAGCGGCGCCCATTGCACGCTTGGCTGGACGCCCGCGAAATAGCCGGCTCCAAGGTCGCCACCGAATAGTCGCAAGACGGCGGCTGCCAGCGCGTAGCCGCCAGCCACGCCGAGTGCAGAACCGATGCTGCCCAACAATGCACCCTCCAGCAGCACCTGGCGGACCAACTGGCGGCGCTCCAGGCCGAGGACGCGCAGCAGCGCAAATTCCCCGCGCCGCCGCAGCACGGACAGGGCCTGCGAAGAAAACACCAGGAATGCCCCGGTGAACAAGGCAACCAGGGCAAGTACGCTCAGGTTGACGCGATAGGCCCGGCTGAGGTTCGCGTTGCGGCTTTCCTGCTCGGCGTCGTTCGGCTGGCCGACCCGGAACCGGCCGGGAAACTCGCGTTCCAGCCGCGCCGCCAGGGAGCGCTCGAAGTTGCCGCGGTCCACGCCATCGCGCAGCTTCAGGTCAACGCGGGAGAGCTTGCCCAGCCGCTGGAACTGCCATTGCGCCGCCGCGATGTCCATGACCGCGAAACGCTGCCCGACGCGGGCACGTTGCAGCGAGCCGGCTACCCGGAGCGCAGCAACCTTGCTGCCGGCCTGCAGCCGCAGCTCGCCGCCAGGCCGCGATTGCAGCCAATTCATGGCGGCGGGCGACAGGAAAATGGCGTCGTCGGCCAGCGTATCGTAGGGAAGATCCTCTTCCGGCGCGCCGATCAGGTCCGGCGTGATAAAGCCGGCACGGAATACGTCGAGGCCTATGATTTTCAAGGCTTGGCGCGCACCGGGCATCGACGCGTCGAATTCAAGCACCGGGGATGCCACGGCCACATCCGGCAAGCGTGCAAGCACCGGATAGATCGCCTCGTCGAATGTCGCCTCGGTTCCGCTGACCTGGATATCGGCCTGGCCCGAGAGGCTATGGACGGCGGTAGTAAATTCGTTCAGTGCTGCCGCGTTGACGAGATGGATGGCGAAACCCAGCGCCACGCCGATCGCGATGGCCGCGATGGCGGTCAGCGCGCGCACCGGGTGTGCGCGCCATTCGCCAATGGCCAGCCAGCGCGTCAGCCGCCACATTCCAGCTGGTACATGTCGGCGGCGCGCTTCGCTTTCACCTTTGCACGCTCGGTGTTCTGGAGCGTGGCTCCGCGCGCATCCTCGTCCGCCCATTTCTGCTGCATCTGGAGCTTTTTGCATTTCCTGTTATGGCTGGCGACGGCCCGCGCTTCTGCCAGGCTATCGCGTTCCTCGCGCGCTTCGCGCTTGCGGCGCTGGTTCGCAAGTTTTTCGGCCTCGCGTTCCTGGCGCTTGAGGTCCGCTGTAGCAGCGGGGTCTGGCGCCGGCGCCACCGGTACGTCGATGACACTGGCAACGCCTTTCGAACATGGCTGCTGCGAATAGCTGACTTTTCCATCGATGGTGCACTTATGCAGGGCTTGTGCCCCTGCAGGAAGCGCCATGGCCAACAGCAGCAAGGGCAGGAGTTTCATAATATCTTCCCCGGATTCATCAGGCCCAAAGGATCCAATGCGGCCTTGATCGCCCGCATCAGGTTCAACTCCACCGGCGACTTGTAGCGCGCCAGTTCATCGCGCTTCAACGCGCCAATCCCATGCTCGGCCGAAATCGAGCCGCCAAATGCGGCGACGGCATCGTGCACCACACGGTTGACCGCCTCCTGGCTACGCAGGAAGTCTTCGTTCGCCACGCCGGCTGGCGGCGCAACGTTGAAATGCAGGTTGCCATCGCCCAGGTGTCCGAAGCACACCAGTTGGCAGCCGGGGAATGCCGCCTGCAACCGCGGCTCGGTGCCGGCGATGAAATCGGCAATCGAGGACACCGGAAGCGAAATATCGTGCTTGATGTTCTTGCCATCGGCCGCCTGTGCCAATGGAATATGCTCGCGCAGGTCCCACAGGCCGCGCGATTGGGTAGCGGAGCTGGCAACGACCGCATCCTGCGCCACGCCCTCGTCGAGTGCGGCGCCAAGCGCGCGTTCAAGCAAAGCCGCCGCGTGCTGTTCCGATTCGCTGCTGGACAGCTCAAGCAAGGCATACTGCGCATGCTCCCCGGACAGGGGCTGCGGCAGGGCAGGGAAATGTTTAGCCACCAGGCGCAGGCAATAGGCCGACATCAGTTCGAAGCCGGTCAGGCTGGCGCCGCAATGGTCCTGCATGATGGACAGCAGCCGCAATGCAGCCGCCGGCGATTCCATTGCGGCCAGCGCCGTGACGGAAGCCTTGGGCTGCGGATAAAGCTTGAGCACCGCGCCGGTGATGATGCCAAGCGTGCCTTCCGCGCCGATGAACAGGTCGCGCAAGTCGTAGCCGGTATTGTCCTTGCGCAGGCCGCGCAGGCCGGACCAGATGTCGCCCTGGGGCGTGACGACTTCCAGCCCGAGGCACAGCTCACGCGTATTGCCGTAGCGGAGCACGCCGGTGCCGCCCGCATTGGTGGACAGGTTGCCGCCGATGGTGCAACTGCCTTCGGCCGCGAGGGAAAGAGGGAACAGGCAGCCTTGCTCGGCCGCCGCGTCCTGTGCGGTCTGAAGAATCACGCCTGCATCGACTGTCATGGTGCGGTTGACGGCATCCACCTTGCGCACCTTTTGCATGCGGGCAAGCGACAGCACGACCGCAGTGCCGCTGGCGTCGGGCACGCTGCCCAGCACCAGGCCAGTGTTGCCGCCTTGCGGGACCATCGGAATGCGCGCCTCGACGCACAGCTTGACGGTGGCGGCAACCTGCTCCGTATCGGCAGGCCGCAGCACGGCAAGTGCGCGACCGGTAAATCGCCCGCGCCAGTCGCGCAGGTAAGGGGCCATCCCCGCTTCGTCCGAAATGACGTGCGCGTCGCCGAGCAGGGCGCGGCAAGCGCCGAGGAAAGCGGAATGTTCCATATTTACTTGGTCTTGCTGGTATTGACCTTTTCCAGCAATTCGCGGGCCGCCTGCTTGGCGGCCTTCTTGTACGGCTGTACGTAAAGGATGGCGCACAGGAAGTAGACCACCACGATTGCTACCTCGCCCCAGCCCAGCCATGGCGTGACTTTGTCGCCGTATGCACGCACAACGCCTTCGATAAAGTAAATCAGGATCATCATCGACGTCCATTGCAGCGTGTAGATATCGCGCTTGATGACGCCCAGCAGCGGGAACAGCAGCGGCACCGCCTTCAGCACCAGCCAGGAACCGCCCGGTTTCATCGGTGACAGCCACATTTCCCACGCCACGTTCCAGACAATCAGCAAGGCCAGGCTGGCGATGGCGCCCCAATGGAAAAGTTTATGCTTTGTGCTATTCATGTTATCCCCGCAGCTTGACGGCCGCTTCGGCCAGCCGGCGGCCCATCGCGACCGCCAGGCGTTTTTCATCTTCCGTGAACGGCTTCTTGCCGTCCAGTCCCGACCAGTGAGTGGCGCCGTAGGGCGAACCGCCGCTGGTCGTCGTCATCAGTTCGGGATGGGTGTAGGGCAGGCCCATGACCATCATCCCATGGTGCAGCAAAGGCACCATCATCGTCAGCAGCGTCGACTCCTGGCCGCCGTGCTGGCTGCCGGTCGAGGTGAAAACACAAGCCGGCTTGCCGGACAGGGTGCCGGACAGCCATTGCGCCGACGTTCCATCCCAAAAATACTTCATGGCCGCAGCCATGTTGCCGAAGCGGGTGGGGGAGCCCAGCGCCAGGCCATCGCATTCCTCCAGGTCCTGCAATTCGACGTAGGGCGCGCCATCCAGCGGCACTTCCGGCTCGGTTGCTTCCGTCACGGTGGAAACTGCCGGCACGGTGCGCAGGCGGGCGTCGCAGCCCGGTACAGATTCAACGCCTTGGGCAATCATCTCCGCCAGTTTTCGTACGGATCCGTGCCTTGAATAATACAAAATTAGAATTGTGAGGTTAGTTCTGTTCATCATTGCTATTATATGGCCCTTTGCACAAGTTGCATGACTAATAAGCTTCACTGATGGTTTTTAAGTCCCTCTATTCCAACGTTGCCCGCGCTTGCACGAAAGGCGTGGCGGAACTGCGTGCGCTGTCCTGGACCGAGCTGCGCGACCTCATCCAGTTTGGCCGCCGCCGCCTGCGCGAGGAAAGCCTGCCCCAGGTCGCTGGCGGCCTGACTTTTACGACCGTCTTCGCGCTGGTACCGGTCCTGACGATCGCATTGGCGATCTTCACCACTTTCCCGATGTTCAATACCTTCCGCACTGCGCTGGAAGCGTATTTCATCAAGAGCGTGATGCCGAAGGCGATTTCCAGCACCATCCTGGGCTATCTGACCACCTTTGCTTCCAAGGCAACACGCTTGTCGGCAGTGGGTGCGGTAACGCTGGTGCTGACGTCCGTCGCGATGATGAGCATGATCGAGCGTGCATTCAACCGCATCTGGCGCGTCAAGACCGAGCGCCGGCTGGTCCGGCGGGTGCTGGTGTATTGGGCCCTGATCACGCTGGGCCCCTTGCTGATCGGCGTGTCGATCAGCCTTTCGACGCATCTGTTCGATGCCACCAGCGGGTTGGTTGGCTCCATTACCGGACCGCTGTTCTATACCTTGCTGTCGATCCTGTTGACGACGCTGGCATTTACTTTCCTCTACATAACGGTGCCGAACCGGATGGTGGACTGGCGCGACGCGATTTGCGGCGGCGCACTGGCGGCGGTGTCCTTTGAACTGGCCAAGCGCGGATTTGCTATCTTTATCACGCAAGCTCCGACCTATTCCAAGATCTACGGCGCGCTCGCAGCCCTGCCATTGTTCCTGCTGTGGATCTACGTTTCCTGGCTGATTACGCTGCTGGGAGCCTTGCTGACCGCGGCCCTGCCGGTGGTGAAGTACGAACGCTGGTGGCACGAGGCAGTCCCCGGCGGTGAGTTCGTCGATGCCATGGCGGTATTGAAAGTGCTGCATGAAGCGCGCGAGCAGGGCGATAACGCAGCCGTCAGTTCGGCCGAAATGCGCGGACGTACGCGCCTTGGTTTCGATGAAATGGATGCACTGCTGGAAAGGATGCTGGTGCCGGGCTGGGTGGCGAAAGTGAAGATCGCGCCGCCGCCGCGAGTGCAGTTCGGCAAGCGGGTCAGCGAAGGGGCTGACAACTGGGTGCTGCTGGCCAACGTCCACAAGATTACTGTGGCCGATGTCTACCGCCTGTTCGTGTTTGGCGGCATGTCGCTGAATGCCGGTGTACTGGCCGATTCGGACGATGAAATGGATCGCCAGGCCAGCCGCGATGCAGCCAGCCTGGCGCGCCAGGTCGAAACCGCGGTGGAATCCGGGCTGGGCGTCACGCTGGCGGAGCATTTCGGCGCCGCCTGAGCGCGGCAGCCTAGCGCAGGAACGTTACCAGTGCGTCTAGCACCGCATCCGGCTGCTCGGCCATCATCTGGTGGCCGGCATCGACCGTCACGGTCTTTGCATCCGGTAGCGCCGCCAGCAGCGCCTTTGTGCTGCGCGGTGGCGTCATCATATCCTTGCTGCCAAAGATGAACTGCACCGGGCAACGTACGCTTGCCGCCGCCGTTTCGCCATTTGCATAGCTGTTGCAGGCTGTGAAATCGGTATGGAACAGCAGGTCTTCTCCCTGCGCGGAAATGCGCTCCATCAGCCGTTTCGACATCCCGCTCACATAGAATCCAGGACCCGGGCACGAAGGCTTTTGTGCGTAAGAGCTGTGCGACCAGATGTTGACCATGTCAATTGCGTCGCCCTCGGCTTCGCGCGCGGCGCCGAGAAGCGTATCGGAAACCTTCATCGGGTAGGTCGCGCCAAGCAGCGCCAGGTGCGTAATGCGATCAGGTGCGCGATGGGCTGCCTCCAGGGCTATCAGGGAACCCATGCTGTGCCCCACCAGGGAGGCCTTTTCCACACCTGCGGCGTCCAGTACCGAAAGCAGCCAGCTCGCCATCTCCTGCACGGTGCGCAGTGCCGGGCCACGGCTGCGGCCATGACCCGGCAGGTCGACCGCCAGCACGCCAAAACCGTGGTGCGCCAGATAGCGCGATTGCAGCGCCCAGACCGAGTGATCGTTCTGCGCGCCGTGGATCATGACCACCGTCGGGAGAGCCGGATCGAATGCTTTGCCACCCGTGTAGCAGTAGGAATCGCCAATCAGCATGTCACGCTCCCTTCTGCGAGGCTTTGAGCCCGCGCGCCAGGTCCTCGAGCAGGTCGTCGGCGTCCTCCAGTCCAACCGACAGCCGCATGGTGCCTTCGGCGATCCCTGACGCGGCCAACTGTTCGGCCGGCACACGGAAATGCGTGGTGGAAGCAGGATGGATGACCAGTGAGCGCGCATCGCCGACATTGGCCAGGTGCGAGAATACTTTCAGGCTGTCGACAAAGCGCTTGCCTGCCGCGCGGTCGCCTTTGAGCGTGAACGAGAGCACAGCGCCGGCGCCCTTTGGCAGCAGCCTGGCCGCAAGCGCGCGGTCCGGATGGCTTTCCAGTTCCGGGTAGGTCACGGACTCCACCGCCGGATTGGTCAGCAGGAATTCCGCCACGCGGCGCGTATTGGCTACGTGGCGGTCCATGCGCACGGCAAGCGTTTCCACGCCCTGCAGGATGGCGAAGGCATTGTGCGGACTCATCGCCGCGCCAAAATCGCGCAGCCCTTCACGGCGCGCGCGCAACGCAAACGGCGCCACGGTCGATTCTTCCGCGAACACCATGCCATGGAAGCCGTCATAGGGTTCGCAAAGCTCGCCAAAGCGACCGGTAGCCTCGTAGGCTGCCTGCCAGTCGAACGTGCCGCCGTCGACCAGGACCCCGCCGATAGCGGTGCCATGCCCGCACAGGAACTTGGTGGCGGAGTGGAAAACCAGGTCGGCGCCATGCTCGAAAGGCCGCAGCAGGTAAGGCGTGGTGAAGGTCGCATCAACCATGAGGGGCAGGTGCGCCTCGTGGGCGATCGCCGCAACATTGGGAATGTCCAGCACGTCCAGGCCCGGATTGCCCAGCGTTTCGCCGAACAGCACCTTGGTATTGGGCCGGATCGCTGCGCGCCAGGCATCCAGGTCGCGCGGATCGACGAACGTCGTTTCGATACCGAAGCGCTTCAGGGTATAGCCGAGCAGGTTGTGCGAGCCGCCGTATAGCGCCCGCGAGGCGACGATATGCGAACCCGCGCCGGCAATCGTGGCAAGTCCCAGATGCATCGCTGCCTGACCGCTGGCGGTGGCAATACCTGCCACGCCGCCTTCCAGCGCCGCCATGCGCTCCTCCAGCACCGCATTGGTGGGGTTGGAAATGCGCGAGTACACATGGCCGGCCCGTTCCATATTGAACAGGGCGGCTGCATGGTCCGAATCGCGGAAAGCAAAGGAGGACGTGAAATGGATGGGAGTTGCGCGGCTGCCGGTGGCCGGATCTGGCGTGGCGCCCGCATGCAGGGCGAGGGTATCGAACCCGGGATAATTTGGCGTTGTCATGGTTGCCATGCTATCGTGTTATTTAGCTTGTGAATACTGTTGCGTTTTGATTAATCCGCCTATGGATTTTTCGCTTGGCATACGCTAAATTCGATGGTAAGGCTTACAATAAAACCATAATCACCACCGGACAGGACGGCCCAAAATGAAAGTATCTGAA
>Ga0055530_10003083_pt1 | contig 9909 bp, 6 predicted proteins | sample Araplavi_mTSA_r2_FD_55009 | JGI IMG/M metagenome (GOLD analysis project Ga0055530, IMG submission 55009) | Arabidopsis root microbial communities from North Carolina, USA - plate scrape MF_Cvi_mTSA_r2 | ecosystem: Host-associated > Plants > Roots > Endosphere | place: USA: North Carolina... | reverse complement strand
ATGGCCTGAGGGCCCCACAGCAGGGTGATAGCGGTTACAAAAGCGATCTGCACCAGCCAGTTGAGGGCAATCCAGCCGTCAAAGGGTTTGATCTCTTTCAACCTTGATATGCGAAACACCTGGAAAAGCGGATAAAACAGCAACCAGATCACTTTACCGATAAAATAGTTGTTGATCAGCTTTGCCTCCCAGCGGTTGGGAAGGTCGGCATCCAGTTCGTGCACACCCTGGAAAGAGTGGTGTTTAATATGGTAACGCTCGAAAGAAACCGAGCTGGGCATCACCTGGGGCACATTGGCCAGGATACCTGCCAGGCGGTTTGCTGCCGGCTTTTTGAAAAGCAGTTTATGGGCGCATTCGTGGATCATCACGAACAGCGCATGATCTGCAAACGCTCCCAGGAGGTATGCAGCCCCCAATACGATCCACCACGACTGGTCCCTTACCAGCCATGCCATTACTATCTGGAAAGACACGAGGCCCAGGATAGCCCAAAATGTCTTTGGATTTTTACCGATCAGGCCACGGATTTCAGGATGTTGTTTTAAGATCTCTTTCGTCCTTATACGATGCGGCTCCGGCTGAGCCGAGTGCACAAAATCATTTACTGTTGTTCGCATAACCGGCAAGATATGAAGAAAAAAAACAAAAATGCAATTTACGAATAGTTAATATTTGTTATGTCAAAGCTAGAAATATTATCGGCTTAAACAAAGCCTCGTTAAAATAAAAAACCGCCGGGAAAGAGCTTTCCCGGGCGGTGCAATTATCAGGATAGTTATCAGCCTTTATCTTTAGTTCCGTCCTACGTACACGGACCAATGATCTTCGAAGGGTACGTATACGAAGTCTTTACCGGTTTTCGCTTCTTTCCATTTATCGCATACGTCGTGATAGAAGTAGAACTTGGAGTAGTTACCATATTTTGCGTTCACCTTGTAGATGTAGAGGCCATAGTTGCCTACAGCCGGGCAGGTGCCTTTCTCCAGATTAATGGAGCTGATGGCCAGGTCTCTCATGATTTCAGCTATCAGCGGATTGCATACGCTGTTGTTCTTAATAGCCGGTGCTGTTTTACAATCTACCACAATGTAGCTGCTATATTCGTCAGGATTCAGCTGAGGTATTACCAGCGAATCAATGAGGTGGTTCAGCTTCTTTAGCTGTTCTTCCTTCTGGTAAAAGGTATTCCTGAGATACTCTTCCTCTGTTACTCCCTTACAGGAAAACAGTAAGGACGCCATAATGCAAACGAACAAAAGCGAATGTACATGCTTTAGATAAACTCGCATACTGAATGGTTTAATAAGTTAGTAATCCCGGATGCAGGGTTGTTTTGATGGGACACTTGTCTGTGCTCTTAGATTTTGGTTCTTAGTCCGCCCTGTTTAGTCTCATAACATGCTGGTGGTATTATACCGACCTCTTCGTGTGACCTATCAAATATACTAAATAATTAATAATATATATTATTAATTTATTTAAAAGAAAAATATATATAAAAAAGCAAAGCCGCCTCCGGTATTATCGGAGACGGCTTTAGTATATTAAGAATATATTATAACCGGGAGATTATGCGTTGCCTTCGGGCCTGGAAGCGGGCTGGGGCTGAGCAGGCTGTTGCTCTTTGTTTTCCCTTGGCTCCCTCGGTTCCCTGGGTTCCCTTGGCTCTTTATTACCACCTTCTTTACCTTCTTTGCTTCCGCCTTCTTTTTTCTTGGCTGCTTTAGGGGCAAAGATGGCGATCATGCGTTTACCTTCCATAGTGGGCATCCCTTCCAGGGCGCCTACTTCAGCGAGGCGTTCGGCGAACTTCAGCAGTATCAGCTCTCCACGCTCCTTGAACATGATGGCGCGGCCTTTGAACTGTACGTAGGTTTTCACCTTATTACCGTCTCTCAGGAATTTCTCGGCATGTTTAGCCTTGAAGTCGAAGTCATGATCGTCTGTATTAGGCGTAAAGCGGATCTCTTTCACTTCGCTTTTATGCGCCTTGGCCTTCATTTCCTTCTCCTTCTTCTTCTTTTCGTAAAGGAATTTATTATAGTCGATGATGCGACATACTGGCGGGGTGGCATTGGGGGATATTTCTACCAGATCCAGTCCCTGCTGTTCAGCCATGTGCAGGGCTTCTTCTGTTCTGTAAACGCCTACTTCGATATTTTCTCCTACTAGCCTTACTTCCGGTACACGTATCATTCTGTTGGTACGATGCTCTTGCTGTTGTTCCCTACGAAAGTTCGGGTTTCTCCCGCGGTTAAAATTTGGTCTGGGTGATTGTTGCATTAAAAAAGTAAAAAATTAATTAATAATTGTCCAGGTATTACAAAAATAACGTTATTACTAATCAATAAATATACCTGGAAAGAAATTATTCAAATGTTTCTATTCAAAAGGTTTCCGGTTTACGACTTCATCGTTCACTAAACCGATGAACTGATCCAGGCGCATGGTGCCCAGATCGCCTTTTGCCTGCCGTCTTACGGCCACTACTTCCTCTGTGGCTTCTTTCTCGCCTAGTACCAGCATATAGGGTACTTTGGCCAGTTCCGCCTCCCGTATCTTCTTGCCTATCTTCTCATTACGATCGTCGATCTCCGCGCGAATTTCTGCATTTTTTAGCAATTCAACTACTTTTTCTGCATATATCAGGCTTTTATCGCTGATCGGGAGCACTTTTACCTGGGTAGGTGTGAGCCAGAGGGGGAATTTACCCGCACAGTGCTCTATCAATACGGCGATGAACCTTTCCAGCGAGCCAAAGGGCGCGCGGTGGATCATTACCGGGCGGTGCTTCTGGTTATCGGCGCCGATGTATTCCAGCTCAAAGCGCTCAGGCAGGTTGTAATCCACCTGGATGGTGCCCAGCTGCCATTTACGGCCCAGGGCGTCTTTCACCATGAAATCGAGCTTGGGACCATAGAAAGCGGCTTCTCCGTATTCTACTACGGTATTCAGTCCTTTTTCCTCGGCAGACTCAATAATGGCCTGCTCTGCCAGGTTCCAGTTCTCGTCAGAGCCGATGTATTTGCTCCTGTCGTCTTTGTCGCGCAGGGAGATCTGGGCAGTATATTCTGTAAAGCTCAGGCTTCTGAACACGTAGAGCACTAGGTCTATCACCTTGATGAACTCTTCTTTTACCTGGTCAGGACGGCAGAACAGGTGCGCATCGTCCTGGGTAAAGCCGCGTACGCGGGTCAGCCCGTGCAGTTCTCCGTGCTGTTCATAGCGGTAAACGGTGCCGAATTCGGCAAAGCGTACCGGCAGGTCTTTATAAGACTTGGGCGATGAACGGTAGATCTCGCAGTGATGGGGGCAGTTCATGGGTTTGAGCATGAACTCCTCTCCTTCTTCCGGCGTATGGATGGGTTGAAAACTATCTTTTCCGTATTTCTCGTAGTGCCCTGAGGTAATGTACAGGTTCTTGTTGCCGATATGCGGTGTTACCACGGGCAGGTAGCCGCTTTCCACCTGTGCCTTCTGCAGGAACTGCTGCAGGCGTTCACGCAGCATGGCGCCTTTGGGCAACCATAAAGGCAGGCCTAAACCTACTTTCTCAGAGAAGGTGAACAGCTCCAGCTCCTTACCCAGCTTACGGTGGTCGCGCTTCTTGGCTTCTTCCACCAGGGTCAGGTATTCATCCAGCTCTTTCTGGCTGGGGAAGGTGATACCATAGATGCGGGTCAGCATCTTGTTCTTCTCATTGCCGCGCCAGTAAGCGCCAGCTATGCTGGTCAGCTTTACCGCTTTGATAAAGCCGGTGCTGGGAATATGCGGGCCACGGCAGAGGTCTGTAAAAGCTCCCTGGGTATAGAAAGTGATGGTGCCATCCTGCAGATCGTTGATGAGCTCCAGCTTGTACTGATCATCTTTGCCGGTGAAGTACTGCAGGGCCTCTGCCTTGCTCACTTCTTTCCGCTGATAGCTGCTGTTCTGTTTGGCCAGTTCAGCCATTTTAGCTTCCAGCTTTTTCAGGTCTTCTTCAGAGATCGCCTGGCCGCCCAGGTCTACATCGTAATAGAAACCATTTTCAATAGCCGGGCCAATGCCAAACTTTACGCCGGGGTACAGCGCTTCCAGGGCCTCTGCCATCAGGTGGGCGGAAGAGTGCCACATAGTTGCTTTACCGTCTGTATCGGTCCAGGTGAGCAATTGCAGCGTAGCGTCTGTTGTGATGGGACGGGTGGCATCTATTACCTGCCCGTTCACTTTTGCTGCCAAAACTTTGCGTGCCAATCCTTCACTGATGGATTTGGCAATGTCTAATGCGGTGATCCCTGGTTCGTACTGACGGACTGCGCCATCCGGAAATGTAATGTTGATCATATCGGTTAAGATAGCTATTAGCTACTAGCTGTTAGCTTTTAGCTGTTGACTTAAAATAAAATGCTTGCGAAGATAAACAATTTTCCTTGCATCATCATCGCAGCGTTAAAAGCTAATAGCCAGGCGCTAATGGCTAGAACTTGAAGTTCCAGGTGATAGCCGGAAGGATGGGGAACAGCGATACCTGCCGGGCCCTGAGGGTGAGGCTATTATTCAGGACCTGCCCGTAGGTATCGAAGTACAGGAAGTATGGATTCATACGGCTGTAAACGTTATATATGGAAAATGCCCAGCTGCTTTTGAACCTGCGCTCCGGATGACGGTTGGGCGTATATACCGCGGAGAGGTCCAGGCGGTGATAAGGTGGCATGCGATAGCTGTTGATATTGCCAAATTCCTGCACAAGGGCGCCTTCGATCATATAGAACTTGGTGGGCAAGGTGGTGGTATTACCTGAACCAAAGACAAAGATGCCGGAGAGGTGCCATTTTTTTGTGAGCTCATAGTTGCCCACTAATACCAGGTCGTGACGGCGGTCGTATTTGGCAGGGAATTTCTTTCCCTGGTTGAGATCGGGAAACTGGCGCCAGGTCCAGGCCAGGGTATATCCCAGCCAGCCGGTGAAACGTCCTTTGGTTTTATTGATGAAGAACTCTGCGCCGTAGGCCCAGCCTTTACCAAATACAAAATCTTCTTCGGGATCTGTCAGCGAGGGGCTGTAGCCCTGCCGGTATTCGATCTGGTTTTGCATGTCTTTATAATAAAGCTCTACGGAAGTTTCCCAGCTATCTTCGTTAAAGTTGCGGTAATAGCCCAGGGAATATTGCCAGGCTATCTGTGGTTTCACTTTATAAGTACTCGGCACCCAGAGATCTGTAGGCAGGGAGGTGCCCGCATTGGTAACCAGGTGTATGAACTGGTAGTTACGGGTAGCGGATGCTTTCAGGGAATTCTGCTCGTTCCAGGCATATCGCAGGGTGGCCCGGGGCTCCAGTCCGCCGTAAGACCTTACCGGCTGCCAGTCCTTATACACGGTACTGTCTATCTTGGCGCCACCGGCATCTTCCTTATAGCGGGTATAAGGTCCTACCTGCTGGAAGCCGCTGTAGCGGATACCGATATTCAGTTTCAGCTGAGGCGTCAGCTCCCAGTCGTCCATCAGGTAGAGGGCCGCTTCGTGTGCGTATTTCCGGTAGGCGTTATCAGGCGTAAAATTAGTGCTGTCCTGCCGGCCGGAAATCGAATAAGGTGTAAACCGGTGGTAGATATAATTCCCCCCAAAGCGGATGCGGTGATTAAAGCTGGCGAAATAGTCGAAATCCAGCTTACCGTTCACATCGCTGATGCCGGACTTGAATGTTACCTCAAAATTATTTTGTTTGCCGGAAAAGCTGAAACGGTAATCGTTGTAGATGACCGATGTATTGGAGAACAGCTTTTTGCTGAAGATGTGGTTCCATCTCAGGGTAGCGGTAGCATTGCCCCAGGGAATGTCTGCATCAAAGGTGCGGGTGCCGCTGCGGAAGGTGAACACATCGCGACCGAAATAGCCGCTCAGGAACACCCGGTCGCGATCAGAAAAAATATAATTAGCCTTCAGGTTCAGATCGTAGAAATAGTATCCGGATCCGCCATAGGTTTTGTTCTCTTTCACGAAAGGTTTCGCGATCAGATCGATATAGGTACGGCGGGCGGAAACGATGAAAGAGGACTGGTTCTTTTTCAGGGGGCCCTGCAGGGAAAGCCGGGAGGCGATGAGCCCGAGGCCGCCTTCGCCCTGGATCTCCTGGTTGTTGCCTTCCTTCATGCTGATGTCTACTACGGAAGAGAGACGGCCGCCATAGTTGGCCGGCATACCGCCTTTGATCAGGGTAGTATTGCGGATAGCGTCCGCATTGAACACGGAGAAGAAGCCGAAGAGGTGGCCGGTATTGTACACCGGCGCTTCATCCAGCAGGATGAGGTTCTGGTCGGGCCCGCCGCCACGCACATACAGGCCGGCATTCCCTTCGCCGGAGGCCTGCACGCCCGGCATCAGCTGCAGCGCTTTCAGCACGTCCGCTTCTCCGAGAAAGGCAGGCAGCCGTTTAACGGTTTCTGCAGACATCTCCGTGCGGCCCATTTCTGTGGAAGCCACGTTCTTGCTCCGCCGTTTATCGGTGATCACTACTTCCTGCGCCTGGTAGGTTTTGGGCGCCAATACCAGGTTCAGGCGGATGCTGCTGTCCAGCCGTATGGTACGCTCCTGTTCATCAAAGCCCAGGAAGGAACAGACGATGGTATACTCCCCTTGGGGAAGGCTCAACGCATAGAAGCCGTAGGTATTGGATTGTACCCCCCGGGCGCTGCCTTTCAGATAAACGGTGGCCCCGGTAAGGGACTCCCCATTGGTGCTGTCGCGCACATATCCGCTGATGGTGAATTTTTGCTGGGCAGCTGCCAGCAATGAACAACACATGCAAAGCATGGATAAGACGGAACATCTTAACATAAGATATGGATTGTTCACGCTCATGATAATAAGCCCCACAATTCTTGATGGATGCGGTTTTTCGCTCCGGGTTTTTCGTTAATTGTTCCCTGCTAAGGTCGTCGGTTCTCCTGGCAGGCTTTCATAGGATATACATTCCGTGCTTCACATACATCTTCCTGGCAAAAATAAATAAAATATATGATACATATGTTACGAAGCAGCAAATACCATTCCTATATTCGCACATCTGCACATTAATATTACCTTTGTGTGCTTTGTTTAAAATTTATATAGAAATAGTGTTATGCTGATCGCGTTACAGGACATTACTTTTGAATTTGGATCCAGGGTTATTGTGGAAGATGCTTCCTGGCACATTGTGCCGGGAGACCGTGTAGGACTGATAGGATTGAACGGAACCGGCAAATCAACGCTGCTGAGGATCATTAACGGGGAGTATTCCATCTCCAAAGGCAGTGTGAACAAGATACGGAACCTTAGCATCGGCTTCTTTAACCAGGACCTGCTGAGCTTTGAATCAGACGAGTCCATCCTGAATGTAGGCATGACCGCCTTTAGCGAGGCGATCGAGCTGGAAAAAGAGATAGAGCGCATTACCAAAGAGCTGGAACATAACCAGACGGATGCCCTGCTGCATGAGTTCAGCGACAAGCTGCATGCTTTTGAGGCGCTGGATGGCTACAACATGCGGCATAAGACCGCCCAGGTGCTGGAAGGCCTGGGATTCAGCACGGCAGACCTGGAGCGCCCTTACAGCCAGTTCTCCGGCGGATGGCGGATGCGTGTNCTGCTGGCCAAACTGATATTGCAGCATCCTGATGTGCTGATGCTGGACGAACCTACGAACCACNTGGACCTNCCTTCTATCGAATGGCTNGAGAAATACCTGCAGAACTATAACGGCGCCGTGATCATCGTTTCGCACGACCGCTATTTCCTGGACAGGATGGTGAACAAGATCGTAGAGCTGTACCAGCAGCAGCTGCATCACTATGCTGGTAACTACGAAGATTACGAGCAGGAGAAGGACCTGCGCCGGGACCTTCAGCAACGGGCATACGAAAACCAGCAGGAATACATCCGCCAGCAGGAACGCTTTATTGAGCGCTTCAAGGCCAAAGCCAGCAAAGCCGCCCAGGCGCAAAGCGCTATGAAAAGGCTGGAAAAGCTGGACCGCGTGGAGCAGGTAGACGGCGGCCCTTCCAAGATCAGGATCAATTTCAACGTAGATAAGACCCCCGGAAAAATATTATGCACCCTGAGGGGCGTGAGTAAACATTTCGGCGACATCGCTGTATTAAAGAACACCGGCGCAGAAATAGACCGTGGGGACAAGATCGCCCTGATAGGCGCCAACGGTAAGGGTAAATCCACCCTGCTGCGCATTATCGCCGGTACCGAGCCGATGGAAGGCGAACGGACGCCTGGCCATAACGTAGTGCAATCTTTTTATGCACAGCATCAGCTGGAAGCCCTGCACATGGATTACGAGATCCTGGAAGAGCTGAAATCTGCGGGCAGCGGCCGTAACGAGCTGGAGCTGCGCTCCCTCCTGGGCTGCTTCCTGTTCACCGGGGATGATGTGTTCAAAAAGATCCGCATCCTGTCGGGTGGCGAAAAAGCCAGGGTGGCATTGGCCAAGACCATCATCAGCCAGGCCAATTTCCTGCTGCTGGATGAGCCCACGAACCACCTGGACATGAACTCTGTACAGATGCTGATAGATGCCCTGAGCAAATATGAGGGCAGCTATGTGCTGGTNTCGCACGACCGTTATTTTGTAAGTCAGACCGCTAATAAGATATGGGAGATCGTTGACGGGGAGATCAAGGAATTCAAAGGCACCTATGCTGAGTGGGAAGACTGGAAGAAGCGCCAGGCTGCCGCTGCCCTGCCTCCCAAACCCGGGAAGAACGAGCGGAAGAACAGAAGCAATGAGCAAGCCCCTGCTCCTGCCCCCACACCGGAGCCGGCGAAACCGGAANCGGTGGCAGCGCCTGTTAAATCGGCCCCTATTGATAAAGACGCCAAACGTGAGCTGCAGAAACTGCAAAAGCAGTTCCAGCAGCTGGAAGCAGAACTGGCCACACTGAATGAAAAGAAGCAGCAGCTGGAAGCCAGCCTGGGTAACCCGGACGTATACGGCGACAAAGGAAAATTTCAGCAGGTAGAAGGGGATTATAAGCAGACGCTGAAAGACCTGGAAAGGGCGAACAAGCAGTATGAAGAAATTTTCGAAAAGATCGTCGAGCAGGAAGGATAGTTTAAATAATTACCGATGCAGAAAATTCTCGTAGTAGAAGATGAGGTAAAAGTTGCCAACGCCGTTAAAAAGGGGCTGGAGGAGAACGGCTTTGAAGTAGATGTAGCCTACGACGGCCGTATGGGCAAAAGCCTGGCCTCCAGCAACAGCTATGACCTGGTGATACTGGACCTGAACCTGCCGCATCACAACGGCTACGAGATCTGCGAGGTGATACGCCATAAGAACATCCGCATCCCCATCATCATGCTCACGGCGCTGGGCGGTATGGAGGATAAGATGCAGGCCTTTGAACTGGGGGCGGATGATTATCTCGTTAAGCCCTTTGACTTCCGCGAACTGCTGGCGCGCATCCGCGTGTTCCTGAAAAGGGCCGGTGCAGATGTGCAGCAGAACAGCCTTTACAAGATCGTGATCGCCGACCTTGAAATAGACCGGGAAAAGAAAGAGGTGACCCGNGGCGGCAAGAAGATATCCCTTACCGCCAAGGAATANCAGCTGCTGGAATTCCTGGCCCTGCACAAAGGCAAGGTCATCTCCAAGCTGACCATCGCAGAAAAGGTATGGGATATAGACTTTGATACCGGCACCAACGTGATAGAGGTGTATATGAACTTCCTCCGCAAGAAGATCGACAAGGATTTTGAGAATAAACTGCTACATACCAAAACAGGGATGGGATACTACCTGGCTGATGAATGAAGATCAAGTATAAAATAGGGATCTATTATACCGTATCGGCGGCTATACTGCTGATCGCCTTTGCATCGCTTGCCTATTATTTTTCTGCCCAGTCCAGGAAAGCGGAATACCTGGAGCGCCTGGA
>Ga0055530_10003081_pt1 | contig 9911 bp, 10 predicted proteins | sample Araplavi_mTSA_r2_FD_55009 | JGI IMG/M metagenome (GOLD analysis project Ga0055530, IMG submission 55009) | Arabidopsis root microbial communities from North Carolina, USA - plate scrape MF_Cvi_mTSA_r2 | ecosystem: Host-associated > Plants > Roots > Endosphere | place: USA: North Carolina... | reverse complement strand
ACGATGCGCAGACTAAATTGAGAACTCGCGAGTATATACCTGGTTAACAGCTCAGTCAACCGGAATGCTGAATAAAGTGGCAGTATTTGGACGCCCCACGGCCAGCTATTGGCAGCATAATAGCGATCATTTTGTACTTTCCTGTAAGCAATGCTGCCGCGCCCTTCACACCTGTTCATCCTGTTTAGCTATCTGGCGCTCTCCGCGGTGCCTTTCCTGCCATTGCTGCTGGGAAAACCGGTCGAGCAGCCCTGGCAACTGCTGGGGATCGAGTGCGTCGCCTGGGTGACGGTGTGGGCGCTGTTCAAGCGTCCGGCGTATTTCCACTGGCTGCTGATCCCGGCCTTCCTGGCGCTGCCTACCGAGATTTACCTGTTCGTATTCTACGGCCAGGGCATCTCCACCCACCATCTTGGCATCCTGGCCGAAACCAGCCCGCAGGAGGCACTGGAATTCCTCGGCCGCAAAGTGTGGACCATGCTGGCGGTGATGGTGGGGGTGGCGGCGTGGTGGGTACTGACCTTCCGTGCCGCGCGCCAGACGCGCGGAATGGACTGGCATGGCGGATCGCGCTGGCTGGCGCTGTTCACGCTGGTGATGCTGGCCGCCGTGGCCGCATGGGGCTATGAATTCGGCATCGAGGCGGCGCCTGCGGCGCGCCCGGCGGCCAGTGCGGTAGCGGCCGGCGATAGCGGTAGCGACAGCGACAGCGCCAGCGGCAGCACGTCCGGCGACGATAGTTCGTCCGCGAGCGCCTCGGCCCGTGCCGCAGTCGCCGGCGCGCACACGCTGCGCCTGCCCGGCCCGGCCCTGCCCTACTGGGCGCGCCTGCCGTTCGATCCGGACGCCTTTATCGAATCCTGGCCCTTCGGCCTGGGCGCGCGCGGCTATGATTTCTACAAGGAGCGGCGCTACCTGTCCGAGCTGAATGAACGCAGCGCCAGCTTCGAGTTCGGCGCGCGCCAGGTCGACGGCGGCACGCAGCCGGAAATCGTGGTGATGGTGCTGGGCGAATCTTCGCGCTACGACCGCTGGAGCCTGAACGGCTACAAGCGCGAAACCAATCCTTTGCTGGCCAAGGAAAGCAACCTGGTGCCGCTGTCGGACGTGATCACGTCGGTATCGGCGACGCGCCTGTCGGTGCCGGTGATCATTTCCCGCAAGCCGGCCACGCAAAGCCTGAAAGACGGTTTCAGCGAAAAGTCCTTCCTGACGGCTTACAAGGAAGCTGGCTTCAAGACCTGGTGGCTGTCGAACCAGATCTCGTTCGGCCAGTACGACACCCCGGTGTCGGTGTTTGCCAGGGAAGCGGACGTGATCCAGTTCCTCAACCTGGGCGGCTTCACCAACCATTCCAACTACGACGACGTGCTGTTCGAGCCGCTCAAGCGCGCGCTGGCCGACCCGGCGCCGAAAAAGCTGATCGTGCTGCATTCGCTGGGCAGCCACTGGAACTACAGCCAGCGCCACCCGAAGGAATTCGACAAATGGCAGCCGTCGCTGTTCGGCGTCGACAAGCCGGCCTACACCGACCTGAAGATCAAGCAGCAACTCAATAACAGCTACGACAACTCGATCCTTTACACCGACTGGTTCCTGGCGCAGGTGATCGGCGACCTGAAAGGCACGGGCCAATTGGCGTCGATGCTGTACGTCGCCGACCATGGCCAGACGCTGTACGACGGCACCTGCCGCCTGGCCTTCCATGGACACAACACGGACTATGAATTCCATGTGCCGGCCTTCATGTGGTTCTCGGACCAGTACCTCGATCGCTACCCGGACAAGGTGAGCGCCTTGCTGCGCAACCGCAAGGCCAAGCTGGCCACGGAAAACATCTTCCACACCATGCTGGACGTGGCGAACATCCGCTACCCGGACGACAAGCCGGCCTGGAGTTTCGTCAACAAGGACTTCCAGGTGCACAAGCGGGTGGTGGACAGCTACGGNTGGACCAACTACGACAACGCGAAATTCAAGGGCGACTGCCGCGAAGTCATCGACAAGGGCAAGCCTCAGNCGCAGGACAAGTAGGCCTATGCCGGCTTGTGCACCATCAGCCAGTACACGGCAAGCATGGCGATAAAGGCCGGATAGCCAAGCAATTCCCAGCGGCGCGCATAGCGCCAATATTGTGCGGGCAGCGCCGTGTTGGCGGCATGCGCCGCCAGCGCCAGTTTGGCCATCCTGACCTGGTACCACACCACCGGCAGCCAGCAGGCGCCTGCCAAGGCGTACAGCGCCAGCGAAGCCCTGATCCAGAACGCGTCCAGCGGATAGCCTGCAAGGTGGATCATCCATGCGCCGGACAAGGGCTGCACGATGACGGCCGGCGTGGTGAACCACCAGTCGGCGCGCACCACCAGCCGCGAGACCACGGCAATCGCTTCCACCGATCGCGATCGGTTGGCGAAGAACAGATAGAACGCCGTGCCGAAGCCGGTGCCGACCAGCAGCACCGAGGACAGGATGTGAATGGTCTTGACGGTCAGGTAGTCCACGTTTTTTCCTCTGCAGACAAGATGAACAGGATGGCCAGGATAGGCAGGTTCTTCAGCAACGGGCCGAAGGGATGCCACAGGTATTCCGGCAGGCAGGCCGCAATCACCGCGCTGTAGCCGAGTATCAGCACGCCCTGTGCCAGCCAGAGCATGCGGCGCGGACGGACGATGCAGGCGATGCCGAGCAAGGTGTCCAGCGCTGCAGCACCGTACAGCGCAGCGAAGGCCGGCACGCCTTCAAGGCCGACGCGGGCCAGCAGCGCCAGGCTGTCCGCGCGCGGGTAGATGAAGGCGCTCACGATGGCAGTCGCCAGCCAGACCGCGGCCAGGGTCCAGCGCAGCAAGGCGCTGCGCCAACCGGCAAGCGCGCGCAGGCGAAACAATTCGCGTTCGGCAGGCGCGATGAAATCGGCGATGCCGCGCGGCGCATGGCCCAATANCGTGCGNNCCGCGGCCACNCTGGCCGTGCAGCTTTCCGGCAGTGCGCTGCCGGCACGCAGCATGCGCCAGGTTTCCGGCGTCAGGAGCGTGCCGCAGAATTGTCCGGCCCAGGCCGCGCAAGCCATGATCGCTGCGGGAATATGCAGCATTGGCGCCAGGGGAATGTCCATGGCGCTGCGGTAGGCTGCCAGCATGCCGTCGTAGCTGACAACATCGCGTCCCGCGATATCGAGCACGCGGCGCGCCGGCGTTGCGGGTTCGAGGCAGGCCGCAGCGGCTTCCGCCAGGTCGTTGATGTGGATGGGCTGGAAGCGCGCTTTGCCCAGGGACGGTGCGGCAATCACCGGCAAGCTGGCGGCGCGGCAGAACATCGCTGCCGACCCGCCGCCGGGGCCGAACACCAGCGATGGGCGCAGGATGATCCACTCCAGCGGGAGCGCCATCAGCGCTTCGTCGGCCGCGCGCTTGCTGGTGAAATAGACGGCGTTGTCACCGTCCGCGCCGAGCGCAGAGATTTGTACGACGCGTCGTACGCCGGCTTCGGCGCAGGCCGCAAACAAGGCCGCCGGAGCGCGGGCGTGCAGCGCCTCGAAGCTTGCCTCGCGGCTTTCACGAATGATGCCAACTGCGTTCACCACGGCATCCACGCCGCGCAGCCGCGCCGGCCAGTCGGCGGCTGCAGCTCGGTGCAGTAGTCGATTGCCACATCGCCGGCCCGCTCCGGATGGCGCACGCCGCGCAGGACTTCGTGCCCGGCCGCCGCCAGCCGCAAGCAGATGGCGCGGCCGATAAAGCCTGAAGCGCCGCAAACAAGGACTTTCATTTTGCGGCCTTGGGAATCGACTTTGCGATGCTCCATGCCATCACAGCGACAGCAGCCACGATGCCCGCCGTGGTCATGATCAATGTAGTCCGGAGTACGCTGGCAAGGTTGGCGTCGCGCGCGTCGCTGTGGCCAAACCACAGGGCCAGCAGCACCGGGAAGGCAGTAATCAGGACCGTGGTTACCCGCACCCAGAAGTCGGAGCGCTCGGCCGTGCCGCACAGGTCGACCAGCAGCCGGCGCAACACGTCGCGCAAATAACGACTTACNGCCAGGCCAGCCAGCAGCGGTACGGCGATTTCGTATGTGATCAACATTGATAAATCTCCTTAAACAGTAATTTCTGTAAAAACAGAAATTTTGATCCCAAAAAAACGGGCATTGCTGCCCGCTCCCTATCTTGCCGGGGTCATTGCTTGCCGCGNATGGCCCGGCTGATTTTTGCGCTGACACCCAGGGTCTTCATCAGCGTTTCCGGCTTGTAGCGCAACAGTTCATCGGACAGNGTCGCCATCACTTCGATGAACTTCANTGTTTCTTCGATCCGTTCACGCGTGCCCTCGTCTTCATCGGCCATCGCAGGGTTGGCGAGGCATTCCGACAGTGCGGCGGCCGTAGGATCGATCTCGCGCTGGCGGCGCCCGGCAACGATCAGCTTGAACAATTCCCACACGTCGGTCGAGGTTTCGAAATGGTCGCGGCGGTCGCCTTTCAGGTGCACCACTTTCACCAGGTTCCAGGACTGCAGCTCTTTCAGGCTGTTGCTGACGTTGGAGCGCGCCACCCCTAGCGTGTTCTGGATTTCTTCAGCATCCATGGGACGCGCGGCCAGGTACAGCAACGCATGGATTTGCGCCACGGTGCGGTTGACGCCCCAGCGCGAGCCCATCTCGCCCCAGTGCAATACAAATCGTTCGGCTATCGGTTTCAGTTCCATGCCTGTCATTCTATGCTTACACTAATTTCTGTCAAGACAGAAATCATAAATTTGCATGGATAGCAATTCACGCCCACAATGCATAGCAAATAATCATTGGGGACGGCAATGCAGACTACGAAGCGGCTCGCCAGCATCGACATGCTGCGCGGCCTGGTGATTGTCTTGATGGCGCTGGACCACACGCGCGACTTTTTCGGCGCCGCACTGTTCGATCCGGAAGACCTGGCCAAGACCACGCCCCTATGGTTCGCCACGCGCTGGATCACGCACCTGTGCGCGTCGACTTTCGTGCTGCTGGCCGGCACGTCCGCCTACCTGCGCGGGACCAAAAGCGGCATTCCTTCGCTGTCGCGCTACCTCGTGACGCGCGGCTTGCTCTTGCTGGTGCTGGAAGCGACCTGGATCAGTTTCAGCTGGCAGTTCGGCTATAACGTCACCATCCTGCAGGTGCTGTGGGCGCTGGGCATGGGCATGATTTTCCTTGCCGGGCTGGCGTGGCTGCCCTTGCCCGCCATCGCGGCCATTGCTGCATTGCTGATCCTGCCGCATAACCTGCTCGATGCGATCCACTCCAACCATCCACTATGGCTGGCCTGGCATCAGCAAGGCTTCTGGCCGGTGGCCGGCAATTACGGCGTGTTTCTCGCTTACCCATTGATGCCATGGCTTGGGCTGATCGCAGCCGGCTATGCCTTGGGGCCCGTGTTCCAGTGGGAAGCGGCACGCCGGCAGCGCTTCCTGCTGCTTGCCGGCGCCGTGCTGCTGCTGGTCTTCGTGGTTCTGCGCAGCGGGAATTTCTACGGGGATCCCGATCCATGGTCGCCGCAGGGACGCGGCTTCGTGTGGGACTTCATTTCCTTCATCCGCGTGCACAANTACCCGCCATCGNTGCTCTACCTGTGCGTGACCGTCGGCATTGCGCTGCCTGTACTGGCATGGTTCGAACGCCTGCGGCCGGTGCCGATGCTGATNCTGTTCGGCGGCACGCCGATGTTCTTCTACGTGATCCACATCGCCATGATCCATTTCCTCTCCGGACCGTACTTCATGCTGCGCTACGGCGCGACGCCGCAAGGCGGTCCGGGTGGATTCACCCTGCCCAAAGGCTACGAGCCTTCCTTGGTCGTGGTCTACGCCGCTTGGATCGGCGTCATCGCGATCATGTACGGCTTGACCAGGCTTTGGCTTCGCCGCAAGACTCCTGGCCCGGCAGCCGTCCAAACTCATCCCGGATAGCGTTCGATGCGCCAAAGGAAAGCAGGAGTTTGCTAGCCTCGTGGCTCCAGGCACAATGCAGCGGCGTCGTACCCATATCGCCAGTACAGTTTGCGCTCAGCCCCGCTTGCAAGAGCGCCTCCATCGTTACGAGATCGTTGAGCTGGGCAGCAATGTGCAGCAACGTATCCCCATTTCTGTCGACAAAGGATAGGGGATCAATGGGGGAGCAACTTTCGTCGCATCGCAGGTAATCATACTGCTCCGCAATTTTCTGCAGCGGCGCCGGTGGACCTATCTCGTTTTGGCGATTTGTCTTAACCGTTCTAAATCGTGCTTTTTTATTCTTATTCGTGCTTTTTCGTTCCCGAATTGGAGAGTGGGCGCATCGAAATTCGTTTGCGAGCTTCCATTCTGTTTCGGCTGGCAATAACACCCAGATAGTTTTCCAGGCATTGCGGCAGCTTTCGTGAACTCCATTCACAAACTGCGAGGGCGAACAAATTCGTCCTTCATACATGATCCTGCAGCCTTGAACATGGGCGATAAGATGCGCCCCTTCGCAAATAGTCCTCAGCTTGGTGCCTTCCGGAAGAAAGAGATGCTTCCATTGGTAACCATTGAGAGTACTCGCCTCGTTTGCGTCCTTCTCGGCTTCAAGCGAATTCATCCACGCGTTGACTGCTTCATCCACCACTTCGAACATTTCCTTCTTTATCTTATGTCTAGTCAGGAATTGAGTGAGTAGAACGTAAGTCGCGAACGAAGCAGGTAATGCAAATAGTGCGTCACTCATGATGGCCTCCAGGCTTTGGTTATCGCTCCCTACCTTCGACAAGAAATAGAAAAAATGGTTCCGTTAAGGCGAAAAATGACTGTTTTAGGTGGCTTAAGACAAATCGCAAAAACGAGATCCCCGTTCCTACGCTGGCAGTAGCCGGCCACTGAGGCGTTTGTAAACGTCGCGCGCGCGCTGTTCGATCGACGCGTCGAAGCCTGACTGTGCCAGCAAGGTCAGACCATTGGTTTCGGCCAGCACGCCTGGAGTCAGCACCAGGCGGCCGGCGCGCTTTTGCACCAGCAATGGCACGCAACATTGCTCGAGCAGCTGAGCCAGCACCACGTTGTGCGAGGACACCAGCACGGTGCCGCGGCCGGCCAGTCGCTCCAGTACGGCAGCCGCTGCGGACACCGACTCGAGGTGGTTGGTGCCGCGAAAAATCTCGTCGATGATAAAGACCGCGCGTTGCGGCTCCTTGGCCAGCGCCAGCAATTCATGCGCACGGCGCAGCTCCGACTGGTAGAGGCTCTCGCCGCCGTCGAGCGTGTCCTCATTCTGCATGCTGGCATATACCGGCAGGTTCGGCACGCGCGCGGCATCGGCGTAACAAAAACCGAATGCGCGCGCGGCCAGCAGGTTCAGGCCCACCGTGCGCAGCAAGGTGCTTTTGCCGATGCCGTTCTGGCCGGTGATAAAGGCGCTCTTGCCATCCAGCGCCAGCTCCAGCGCCTGCGCATCGGGCAACAGCGGATGCCGAACCGCTTGCAGGTGAATCTCCTGCTCCCAGCCTTCTTCCGCCCAGCACCACTGCGTTTGCGAGGACAGATGGCGCGCCAGCGCCAGATCGGCATCGAGGCCGGCCACCAGTTCAAAGCTCTCGCGCAGGAAGGCAGCGTGTTCGCGCACCAGGCGGCGGGTGGCGAAATAGTGTTTCAGGTTGGCCAGCATGACCCAGTTGGCGTACTCGGCCACGCCGGGCGAGGTGGAGATGGCGTTGCGCGCAAGCTTGCCGCGCAGTTGAGCGGCGAGCGCCGCGCCGGGTGCGTCTGTTTGCCGACTATGCGCGTAGAGCTGCAACTGCAGCGCCTCCGCAATGCCAGACCATTGCTGGACGCGCGAATGGAAAGAGATCTGGATCGCCATCAGCCACAGCGACAGCAGGACCGCAGGAACCAGGGCCTGCAGCCAGAAAAAGCTGGCGATAACACTGGCGAGGAAGGCAAAGGGCGCCAGCCAGAGCCATGCCGCCCAGCGAGGCACGGGCGGCAGTGGCGATGCTCCGGGCTGCGTTACAGCTTCCGTTGCGGTGACGAATAGGGACTCGCTGACTTCAGCGCCGGCCTTGCATAAAGGGGCGAGTTGGGTGGCAAGACGATCGCGCGCGCCGCTGTCCGCCAGCAAGGCGCGCACATGGTCCGCCGAGCCAGCGCCTGCACCGCGCCGCAAGCGCCGATAAAGCATTTGACGGCCGAAAATGCTGGCCCCCTCGCCGGCCCACTGCAGGTAGGGCGCGAGCAGCAGATCCTGCCAGGTCTGTCCATCCACCGCGCCGTTGCCGCTGGCGCCGGCCAGCTCATCGTAACGCGCCACCGCGCTGTCGGAGAACGAATACTCCACAGAACCACCCCTTGCCACAAAGATAAGTCGACAAGTATAGCCGCTTACAAAAAAATCAAGTAGTCCGCTTGCCTGTCCAACGCGGACACGGTGGACACGGTGGACGCTCGCGGACAGCGGCCGCGGCAAGGCGGACNTCATATGAATCAANGACTTAGGTGTTGGCACACTTCATGCATTAGCAAGATTGACCAAATCACCAACACCAGGAAACAAGAACATGATTCGCGACACCTCACACCAGGACCAAGTGATCGCCGCCCCCGCCAGCCGCTTCCCGCGCCGCAAAGTGCTGCTGCTGGTCATCGGCCTGGCGCTGGCCGGCGCCGGCTACGGCCTGCTGAAAAGCTGGAGCGGCAGCGAGCAATCGATCAGCGCCGCACGGCTGCGCATCGGCGAAGTCACGCGCGGCACCCTGATCCGCGACGCCGCCGTCAACGGCCGCATCGTGGCTGCCGTCAGCCCAACCCTGTATTCGACTTCCACCTCCACGGTCGAACTGAAGGTGCACGCCGGCGACACCGTCAAGAAAGGCCAGGTGCTGGCCGTGCTGGAATCGCCCGACCTGACCGACGAACTGAAAAAGGAGCAGACTGTTCAACGAGCTGCAAGCCGAAGTGGCGCGCCAGCAGATCCTGGCCCGCAAGCAGAAGCTGGCCGCCCAGCGCGAAGCCGACACTGCGGAAATCGAGCGCGTGTCCGCCATGCGCACCCTGCAGCGCTACGAAAGCGTGTCGACCGAAGGCATCATCGCCAAGATCGACATGCAGAAGGCCAAGGACGCCGTGGCCGCAGCCGACATCCGCGCCCGGCACACCAAGCAGGCTGCCGAACTGGAAGGCGACAACGTCTCGCTGGAACTGAAAACCAAGACTGCGCAGATGGAGCGCCAGAAGCTGTCGCTGGCCAACGCCCAGCGCCGCGTCGACGAGCTCACGGTGCGGGCGCCGGTGGACGGCTTCATCGGGACCCTGTCGGTGGCCAACCGCAGCGTGGTGCAGGCCAATACGCCGCTCATGACGCTGGTCGACCTGTCCCAGCTGGAAGTGGAACTGGAAGTGCCGGAATCCTACGTCAACGACCTGGGCCTGGGCATGACCGCCGAAATCGAGGTGGCCGGCGTGAAGACCAAGGGCAAGCTGTCGGCGCTGTCGCCGGAAGTGGTGAAGAACCAGGTGCTGGCGCGTGTGCGCTTCGACAAGCAGCCGGAAGGCCTGCGCCAGAGCCAGCGCGTATCGGCACGCCTGCTGATCGACGAGAAGCCGAACGTGCTGATGGTGCAGCGCGGCCCGTTCGTCGAATCGGAAGGCGGCCGCTATGTCTACCTGCTGCAGGACGGCATCGCCGTGCGCACCCCGGTGCAGCTTGGCGCCACCAGCGTGGCTGCCGTGGAAATCGTCAATGGATTGAAACAAGGCGACAAGATCGTGATCGCCGGTACCGAAAACTTCGAGAACGCCAAGCGCGTCTCGATCAACAAATAACCCCTACGGAGAGGCAAACCATGCTGCGCATGAATAACCTGAGCAAAGTCTATCGCACCCACATGATCGAAACCCACGCGCTGCGCGGCTTCGAGATCGAAGTCAAGCA
>Ga0055530_10003078_pt1 | contig 9915 bp, 8 predicted proteins | sample Araplavi_mTSA_r2_FD_55009 | JGI IMG/M metagenome (GOLD analysis project Ga0055530, IMG submission 55009) | Arabidopsis root microbial communities from North Carolina, USA - plate scrape MF_Cvi_mTSA_r2 | ecosystem: Host-associated > Plants > Roots > Endosphere | place: USA: North Carolina... | reverse complement strand
CGCGAAGAGTGGAAGGCCCAGGCCGAGACCAACAAGATCCTCGGTCGCTTCAAGAGCCCGATCCCGGTCGACGGCATCTGCGTGCGCATCGGCGCCATGCGTTGCCACAGCCAGGCGCTGACCATCAAGCTGAACAAAGACGTGCCGATCGCCGACATCGAAGGGCTGATCAGCCAGCACAACCCTTGGGTCAAACTGGTGCCGAACAACCGCGATATCAGCATGCAGGAGCTGAGCCCGACGAAAGTCACCGGCACCCTGAACGTACCGGTTGGTCGTCTGCGCAAGCTGAACATGGGTTCGCAGTTCGTCGGTGCTTTCACCGTCGGCGACCAACTGCTGTGGGGCGCGGCCGAACCGCTGCGTCGCATGCTGCGGATCCTGCTTGAGCGTTGATCGCTTGATGCAATGAGAGAACCCGCGCCTCGCAAGAGGCGCGGGTTTTTTTGTACCTGTTGATCGTTCCCATGCTCTGCGTGGGAATGCAGCCATGGACGCTCCGCGTCCGCTCTTCGCNGCGGGCGCGAATTGCCTGCGTGCGACTCACCCGGTAAAGTGCCGCTCCCCCCGTTTCGCCAGAGGTAGCAACATGACCCAGACCCTTGATATTGCCGTGATCGGCGCCACCGGTACTGTCGGCGAAACCCTCGTGCAGATTCTCGAAGAGCGCGACTTCCCGGTGGGCACGTTGCACCTGCTGGCCAGCAGCGAATCCGCCGGCAGCTCGGTGCTGTTTCGCAACAAGAACGTGCGCGTGCGTGAAGTCGACGAGTTCGATTTCAGCAAGGTCAAGCTGGCGTTCTTCGCCGCCGGCCCGGCCATTACTCTGAGTTACGCCGCCCGCGCTCACGCGGCAGGTTGCTCGCTGGTCGACTTGTCCGGCGCCTTGTCGGCGGATCAGGCGCCGCAAGTGGTGCCGGAAGCCAATGCCGCTGTGTTGGCCGGTTTGAAAGTACCGTTCCAGGTCAGCAGTCCGAGCCCGTCGGCCACCACATTGGCCGTGGTGCTGGCGCCGCTGCTCGATCTGATCGAGCTGCAATACGTGCATGTCACCGCCAATCTGGCGGTTTCCGCCCAGGGCCGCGAAGCCGTGACCGAGCTGGCGCGCCAGACCGCCGAGTTGTTGAACATGCGTCCGCTGGAGCCGACATTCTTCGACCGGCAGATGGCTTTCAACCTGCTGGCTCAGGTCGGCACGCCCGACGCGCAAGGCCACACGCTGCTGGAAAAACGTCTGGTGCGCGAGCTGCGTCAGGTGCTGGCCAAGCCTTTATTAAAGATTTCCGCAACTTGCGTTCAAGCCCCGGTGTTTTTTGGCGATAGCTTTAGCGTGACCTTGCAGTCAGCGGCCGCGGTCGACCTGGAAAAGGTCAACGCCGCGCTTGAAGAGGCCGAGGGTATCGAGCTGGTCGAGGCCGGCGATTATCCAACCGCCGTCGGTGACGCGGTGGGGCAGGACGTGGTCTACGTCGGGCGGGTGCGTGCCGGTGTCGACGAACCGTCGGAACTTAATCTGTGGCTGACGTCAGATAACGTACGCAAAGGTGCGGCCCTCAACGCCGTGCAGGTCGCCGAGTTGTTGATAAAAGACCTGCTGTAAAAGATACTTGGCAACAATTTGTCGACTGATTCTAGGCGAGCGCTATGCTTGGCCGGAGCACTCGATGACGTGTCACCCTCCGGGACTTTCCGGGGCATCAAAGAAATGATCGCGCGCGGCATGCTGTCGTCGTCGCGCGCAATGCCTTACGGCAGCGACAATCAACATCTTCTCGCTGGCCGAGGAACGTTCAAACAAAGGAAGAGGCTATGGTTCAAGTTCGCAAACTGGTGTTAGCAATAGCGGCCGCCTCGGCGCTGTCCTCCGGTATGGCGCATGCCCTCGGGCTCGGGGAGCTGACCCTGAAGTCGACCCTGAACCAGCCGCTGGTGGCGGAAATCGAGTTGCTCGATGTCAAGGATCTGACCGCTGCCGAAGTGGTGCCGAGCCTGGCCTCGCCGGAAGATTTCGCCAAGGCCGGCGTCGATCGCCAGGCCTTCCTCAATGATCTGACCTTCACCCCGGTGCTCAACGCCAGCGGCAAAAGCGTGCTGCGCGTAACGTCGAGCAAGCCGCTGTCGGAACCGATGGTGAAATTCCTCGTGCAGGTGATGTGGCCGAACGGCCGTCTGCTACGTGATTACAGCGTGCTGCTGGATCCGTCGAAGTTCTCGCCGCAGACCGCTGATGCCGCCGCTCAACCAGCGCCGGCACAAACCATCACCGCACCGACCACCGGCGCCACGCATTCGACCCACACCACCACGCCACGCGACACCCTGTGGGAAATCGCCGCCAAGGCGCGCACCGGCGGTTCGGTGCAGCAGACCATGCTGGCGATCCAGGCCTTGAACCCGGACGCGTTCATCGGCGGCAACATCAACCGCCTGAAAACCGGACAGGTGCTGCGTCTGCCGGATCAGGTGCAAAGCACCGCGCTGCCTCAGTCCAAAGCGATTGCTGAAGTGGCTGCGCAGAACGAAGCCTGGCGTCAGGGCCGTCGTTATGTGGCCAAACCGGGCACCGGTCAGCAGCAGCTCGATGCGACCAATCGTGGTCGCGCCAATACCGGTGCTGCGCAAAACGCCAAGGACAACCTGAGCCTGGTGTCCGCCGAAAGCGCCAAGGCGCGTGGCAAGGGGCCGGCCGGCGACGCCAAGGCCCTGAGCAACAAACTGGCGGTGACCCAGGAAAGTCTCGACACCACCCGTCGTGACAACGAAGAACTGAAAAGCCGCATGGCCGATCTGCAAAGCCAGCTGGACAAGCTGCAACGCCTGATCGAGCTGAAGAACAATCAACTGGCGAAAATGCAGGCCGAAGGCTCGGGCGCTGCTCCCGCGACCGCCGCCACTGCGCCAGTGGTGCCGGCGATCACCGCGGAGCTGGCGGCCACGCCGCCGGCTACTCCGGCAGAGGCTGCTCCGGCCGCACCTGCGCCTGAGGCTGCTGCTCCGGCACCGGTCGAGCCGGTTGTCGAGCCTGTGGTTGAAACCACGCCCGCCGCCAATGACGAGAAAACCTTCAACGAACTGCTGACCAATCCGATCCTGCTGGGTCTGGTCGGTGGCGGTGCGGTGGTTCTGCTGCTCCTGCTGTTGCTGCTGGCCCGCCGCCGCAAGGCGCAGCAGGAAGCCGAAAAACACCTGCGCATGGCCCGTGCGCTGGAGGAGCAATCGTTCTCCCAGGACCTCGATCTGCCGGAAAGCAGCTTCGAAGGTCTGGAAGTGCCAGCCGCCAGCGTCAAGCTGAACCCAGCCCCAGCCCCAGCCGCTGCTGCTGTAGTTGCTCCAGTCGTGATGGCCGAGCCGATCGCCGCGCCGTTGGTGGCACCTGCCGCCGAGCGTTCCGACGACGTGCTGGACAAGGCGCAGTCGCACATCGACGGCGGTCGCCTGAATCAAGCGGCCGCGCTGCTGGAGGAGGGCGTGAGTCTGGAGCCGCAGCGCAGCGATCTGCGTCTGAAATTGATGGAAGTTTACGGTCGCCAAGGTGATCGCGATGCCTTCGTCGGTCAGGAGCGCCAACTGGTTGCCAATGGCGACAACTTCGCCAAGGTCGAAGAGCTGAAAAGCCGCTTCCCGGCCATGGCGGTCGTCGCGGCCAGCGGTCTGGCGGCAGCGGCCATTGCCGCCGAGCTTGACGAGGATTACGTCAAGGAGCTGTTGCTCGACGAGCCTGAAGCGCCTGCTGCGGCAGATGCCGAACTGGACAGCGCTTTCGATCTGAGCCTCGACGATCTCGACAACATCACGCCGGTTGAGCCTGTGGCGGCTGTCGAGCCGGAAGCGCCGGTCGAACTCGACGCGTTCCCGACTGACGACGACCTGAGCTTNGAATCGGTGCTGCAGCAGCAGACCGATATCAAGGAAAACCTCGACGACCTGTCGGACTTCGACCTGGATCTGGANCTCGGTGCCGATCCTGCGCCTGCGCCGGTCGAGCTGGCAGACGATGATTTCCTGCTGGATCTGGACGANGGCGTNAAGGATCTGCCGCTGGTCGAAACCCCAACTGTCGCCGACGTGCCGCAGGACGATCTGGAGCTGCCAGCCGATTTCGACCTGTCACTGGCTGACGAAATGGACGCGGCGCCTGCCGAGCCGGATGCGTTTGCCGCCGAACTGGACGACGTCAATGCCGAGCTGGATCGTCTGTCGAGCAGCATCAATGAGCCAAGCTTCACCGAAGCTGATGCCGCGTTGGGCGACGATCTGGGTGAGGATGACTTCGACTTCCTGTCCGGTACCGACGAAGCCGCGACCAAGCTCGATCTGGCTCAGGCCTACATCGACATGGGTGACAATGACGGCGCGCGCGACATCCTCAATGAGGTCATCAGCGAGGGCAACGACAAACAGAAGAGCGAAGCGAGCGAAATGCTTTCGCATCTGGCCTGAGTCGGCCTTCAGCGGTAAACAAAGCGGCAGCCCATGAGGCTGCCGTTTTTGTTTGGGTCTGGTTTCCCCGTCCCGTCGCCTTATAATGCCCGCCTTTGTAGATCAGCAGGCTGTCCCGACTTGGCAAACATAGATAACCCGGCCGCCGAAATGGCACCCGAAGGCTTTTTCCGCGTCGCGCTGGGCGTTGAATACAAGGGCTCGCGCTACAGCGGCTGGCAGCGCCAGTCCACCGGTGTGCTCACCGTGCAGGAAACCCTGGAAAAAGCCCTGTCGAAGGTCGCCGACTCGCCGATCTCGCTGCAATGTGCCGGGCGCACCGACGCCGGTGTGCATGCCTGCGGGCAAGTGGTGCATTTCGATACCCAGGTCGACCGTTCGCTGAAAGCCTGGGTCATGGGCGCCAACATCAATCTGCCCCACGACATCAGCGTCAGTTGGGCGAAGGTCATGCCGGCGCATTTCCATGCGCGATTCAAGGCGATTGCCCGGCGCTATCGCTACGTGATCTACAACGATCAGATCCGCCCGGCGCATCTCAACGAAGAAATCACCTGGAATCACCGTCCGCTGGACGTCGAGCGCATGGCCGAAGCCGCGCAGTANCTGATCGGTACCCATGATTTCAGCGCGTTCCGTGCCGGCCAGTGCCAGGCCAAGTCGCCGATCAAAAAGATGCATCATCTGCGCGTGACCCGTCACGGCAAAATGATCGTTCTGGACATCCGCGCCAATGCGTTCCTGCACCACATGGTGCGCAACATTGCCGGGGTGCTGATGACTATTGGCGCCGGCGAGCGGCCCGTGGAGTGGATGAAAGAAGTGCTGGAGAGCCGCGAGCGGCGTTCCGGCGGGGTCACGGCGCATCCGTTCGGCCTGTATCTGGTACAGGTCGAGTACCACGACGAGTTCCCGTTGCCCGAGCGTTTCATCGGGCCACATTTCCTTACGGGTTTCTCGGAACTTGACGGCTGACGCCCTCGAACGCATTTGTTACCATCCGGGACTTTCTCGGATTTGCCTTGGGGTTTTTATCGACATGTCAGCCGTTCGCAGCAAGATTTGCGGGATTACCCGCATGGAAGATGCGTTGGCAGCCGTCGAGGCCGGGGCCGATGCCATCGGTTTTGTGTTCTACGCTAAAAGTCCCCGGGCCGTGACCGTGCAGCAGGCGCGGGCGATCATCGCCGCCTTGCCGCCGTTCGTGACCACGGTCGGGTTGTTCGTCAATGCCAGCCGCTGCGAGCTCGGGGAAATCCTCGATGCCGTGCCGCTGGATCTGTTGCAGTTCCACGGCGACGAAACCGCCGCCGAGTGTGAAGGCTGGCACCGGCCGTACATCAAGGCCTTGCGGGTCCAAGCGGGCGATGACATTGCCGCTGCCTGCGATGCCTACCCGAGCGCCAGCGGCGTGCTGCTCGACACTTATGTCGAAGGCGTGCCCGGCGGAACCGGCGAGGCGTTCGACTGGTCACTGATTCCGCAGGGTTTGAGCAAGCCTTTGATTCTGGCCGGCGGCCTGACGCCGGAAAACGTCGCCGATGCGATCGCCCGGGTGCGGCCGTATGCCGTGGATGTCAGCGGCGGGGTAGAGGCGAGCAAGGGCATCAAGGATCACGCAAGGATTCGTGCATTCATCAACGCCGTACGCTGATGTGACGGCTGGCAGACTGCCGCCGTCCACAGCTCTGTAGAAAAGAGGCTGAGGGTCTTTTCGGGGTGTACGCAGGTCAGTTCCTGACCCGGCAGTCCGGACGATCATCGCCACACATGAATTTAGCTGAAGGGCATACGCGGGGCCGCGAACCAGAGCGTTCGGGCCGCCGGTACTGGAGAAAGAAAGCATGAGCAACTGGTTGGTAGACAAGCTGATCCCTTCGATCATGCGTTCCGAGGTCAAGAAGAGCTCGGTCCCTGAAGGTCTGTGGCACAAATGCCCGTCCTGCGAGGCTGTGCTGTATCGTCCGGAGCTGGAAAAGACCCTGGACGTTTGCCCTAAGTGCAACCACCACATGCGCATCGGCGCACGTGCGCGCATCGACATCTTCCTGGACGCCGAAGGCCGTGCCGAGCTGGGCGCCGATCTGGAGCCGGTTGACCGTCTGAAATTCCGCGACGGCAAGAAGTACAAGGACCGTATGGTCGCCGCCCAGAAGCAGACCGGCGAGAAAGACGCACTGGTTTCCATGAGCGGCACTCTGCTGGGCATGCCGGTTGTGGTTTCGGCGTTCGAATTCAGCTTCATGGGCGGTTCCATGGGCGCCATCGTCGGTGAGCGCTTCGTACGCGCCGCCAACTACGCGCTGGAAAACCGTTGCCCGATGGTCTGCTTCTCCGCCTCCGGTGGCGCGCGGATGCAGGAAGCCCTGATCTCGCTGATGCAGATGGCCAAGACCTCGGCCGTGCTGGCGCGTCTGCGTGAAGAAGGCATTCCGTTCATCTCCGTGCTGACCGACCCGGTCTACGGCGGCGTTTCCGCCAGTCTGGCGATGCTGGGCGACGTGATCGTCGGCGAGCCTAAAGCCCTGATCGGCTTCGCCGGTCCACGCGTGATCGAGCAGACCGTGCGCGAAAAACTGCCGGAAGGCTTCCAGCGCAGCGAGTTCCTGCTGGAGCACGGCGCCATCGACCTGATTATCGACCGTCGCGAATTGCGTCCGCGTCTGGGCAACCTGCTGGCGCAACTGACCGGCAAGCCGACGCCTAAATTCGTTGCTGCGCCGATCGAGCCGATCGTCGTTCCGCCGGTGCCTGCCAACGTATGACCGAGCGCACCCTTGGCGAGTGGCTCGCCTACCTTGAGCAGTTGCATCCATCGGCCATCGACATGGGGCTGGAGCGTTCGCAACAGGTAGCGTCCCGCATGGGACTGGGCCAGCCGGCGCCACGGGTGATTACGGTCACCGGCACCAACGGCAAGGGTTCGACCTGCGCTTTCGTGGCTTCATTGCTGCGGGCGCAGGGCCTGAACGTCGGTGTCTACAATTCTCCGCACCTGCTGCGTTACAACGAGCGGGTGCAGCTCAATGGCGTCGAAGCCACTGACGCGCAGCTGTGCGAAGCCTTCGCGGCGGTCGAAGCGGGGCGCGGCGAGACTTCCCTGACTTACTTCGAAATGGGCACTCTGGCGGCGTTCTGGCTGTTTCAACAGGCCGGGCTCGACGCGGTGGTGCTGGAAGTCGGGCTGGGCGGGCGTCTGGATACGGTCAACGTGGTCGATGCCGATATCGCGCTGGTCACCAGCATCGGTGTCGACCATGCCGATTACCTGGGCAATACCCGCGAATCCGTGGCCTTCGAGAAGGCCGGGATTTTCCGTCAGGGCAAGCCTGCGCTGTGCGGCGATCTGAATCCTCCACAACCCCTGCTGGACAAGGCGCGTGAGCTTGCTTGCCCGTTCTTCCTGCGCGGGCGGGATTTCGATCTCGGCATCACTGATCAATTCTGGCAGTGGCGCGGCACTAATGCTGACGGTCAGGTCGTCGAGCTGCGCGATTTGCCGCTGCTTGATCTGCCGATGGAAAACGCCGCGCTGGCGTTGCAGGCGTATCTGCTGCTCGGTTTGCCATGGGATGCCGAACAGATTGTTGCGGCGTTGCAGGCGACTCGTGTGGTCGGTCGCCTGGATCGTCGTTCGTTCGAATGGAACGGCAAGCGCTTGAATCTGCTGCTGGATGTTGGCCATAACCCGCATGCGGCGGAGTATCTGGCGCGGCGTCTGGCTGCTCGTCCACCGGTCGGCAAGCGTCTGGCGGTGTTCGGCCTGTTGGCGGACAAGGATCTGGACGGTGTCATCGGTGAATTGAATGCCAGCGTCCAGCATTGGGCGGTGGCGCCGCTGGATTCGCCGCGTGCGCGGCCGGTGGCTGAATTGAATGTTGCACTGCAGAACCTTGGCGCATCGGTCACGTCTTATGACAGTGTGGCGGCTGCGCTGGAAGGGCAGTGTGCAGTGGCCACCAGCGACGACGAGATCTTGCTGTTCGGATCATTTTATTGTGTCGCCGAGGCCCTCGAATGGCTGTCTCGGCGCTCCACGGAGGAAGCGGCAAATGGCTTTGCTGGATAAAGCGTACAAACAGCGCATGGTTGGTGCCCTGGTGCTGGTGGCGCTGGCGGTGATTTTCCTGCCGATGCTGTTTTCCCGTCAGGATGAGCAGCGTCAGGTGACCGTCGATGCGCCGGCCGCACCGCAAGCGCCTGCCGTGGCGCAGATCCAGATGGAAACCGTGGCCGTGCCCGAGCCGCAGGTTCTGCCGCAAGAGCCAGTGCCGAGCGATGACGAGGTCGCCGAGCAAGCGGCGCCAGCGGCGCCGATTGCTTCCGCCGCGCCAGCTCCGGCTCCGGCGCCGGTAGCCAAACCGGTTGCACCGGCTCCCGCTCCCGCTCCTGTGGTCAAGCCAACCACAGCCCCGGCCCAGCCGATCGCTGCGCTGTCTGCCAAACCGGATACCACTCAAAGCCGCGTCGATGCCAATGGCCTGTCGGTGAGCTGGTCGGTGCAACTGGCCAGTCTGTCGAGCCGCGCCAGCGCCGAAAGCCTGCAGAAAACCCTGCGCAGCCAGGGCTATAACGCTTACATCCGTTCCGCCGATGGCAAGAACCGGGTGTTCGTCGGCCCGCTGATCGAGCGTGCCGAAGCCGATCGTCTGCGCGATCTGTTGAGCCGCCAGCAGAACCTCAAGGGGTTTGTGGTGCGCTTCCAGCCCGAACGCGGCTGATATCTATCACTTCGATAGAAATGCACTGAAAATCGCAGCTTACCGACAGCCATGCGCTCTGCTAAAATGCGCCGCCTTATCCGTCTGTAGGCTGCACTGTGCCATTTACCTGGGTTGACTGGGCGATCGTTGCAATCATCGCCATNTCCGCTTTGATCAGTTTGAGCCGCGGCTTCGTCAAAGAAGCATTGTCGCTGGTGACCTGGATCATCGCAGGAGCCGTTGCCTGGATGTTTGGTGGCTCACTGTCCGAGTACCTCGCCGGATACATTCAAACACCGTCGGCTCGTGTGATCACGGGCTGTGCCATCATGTTTGTCGCCACACTGATCGTGGGCGCAATGATCAATTATCTTATCGGCGAGTTGGTTCGCGTCACCGGGTTGTCCGGGACCGATCGATTCCTCGGCATGGCCTTCGGCGCTGCGCGTGGCGTGTTGCTGGTGGTCGTGGCGGTCGGGCTGTTGAGCCTGGGGCCGGTACAGCAGGACGGGTGGTGGAAAGANTCACAGCTCGTGCCAAAGTTTCTATTGGTCGCNGACTGGTCCAAGAACCTGATTCTCGGGTGGAGCAGTCAGTGGCTTGCCAGCGGAATCAGCGTACCCGCTGATATTCCGTTCAAGGAGCAACTCTTGCCGTCGGCCAAAACGCCTCAGTGAGTGTTGTTCAGTTCAGATCCATTAAGTAGGGGTTGCGTCGCATGTGTGGCATCGTCGGTATCGTCGGTAAGTCGAACGTCAATCAGGCGCTGTAT
>Ga0055530_10003076_pt1 | contig 9919 bp, 9 predicted proteins | sample Araplavi_mTSA_r2_FD_55009 | JGI IMG/M metagenome (GOLD analysis project Ga0055530, IMG submission 55009) | Arabidopsis root microbial communities from North Carolina, USA - plate scrape MF_Cvi_mTSA_r2 | ecosystem: Host-associated > Plants > Roots > Endosphere | place: USA: North Carolina... | reverse complement strand
GGTGTCATTCCCAGACAGGTTCAGGACCCGGAACGGGACTAGAAGCCGAGCGCGCGCAGCTCGCTGCAATCGCGCGAACGTTCCCATACGCGCTGCAAACCGTCCTGCAACGGCCGCGAACGTGCGGGCATGGCGAGCCCGGCTTCACCGTCGTAACGGAGCCCACTCAGACGAAAGTAGTAGTCGCCNGCATCGTTGAGCAGGCAGGCCGAGGCGAGGGCGCGGTCGATCGGGTCGGTCACCTGGCGCACCCGGAACACGGTGGGCAGGCGCTGGACCAGGCCCAGCAGGGGCGAGCCGGCCTGGGCGATGGCGGCCGCGTCATGGACGATCAGCCGGACCTGCTTGTCGTGGCGGGCGGTGGCGAAGCGGCGCAGGGCCTCCAGCACCGGCGGTGCATCGAGCAGGCCGGGGTCGAGCACGCGGCTGTGCAGCCACAGCTGGCGGCGGGCGCGCTCGACCACGGCGGTGGTGATGGCCACCGCCTCGTCGGCGTTGTCGATGGAGACCGCGCCGCCCGGCAGGCGGCGCAGGTGCGGGTCGGCGCTGCCGGGCCCGCTCATGTCAGGCGCCGGCGCCGCCGTCGGGGGTTCCGACGGCCTGGTCGTCGTCGCTGTCGTCGGTGTCGTCGAAATCGACGATCACTTCGACGCCATCGTCGTGGATGGTCACTTCGTGCACGTTGGCTTCGACGTCTTCATCCTCGAGCACCTCGACGGTTTCGGTGGCGTTGATGATTTCGTATTCGCCCACCGCGTCCTCTTCGTACTCGTCTTCGTCGTCGAACGCGTCGCCGTCGAGCAGCTGGTAGTAGCCACCGGCCACCAGCGCGTGCAGGGCGTCGCGGCCCTTGGCCGAGAGCTTCTGGTACAGGGCACCACCGATCTGTTCGGCGGCGGCCAGGGCCTGGGCATCCTTCACCGGCAGGGCGAATTCAAGGCCGCTGCAGTAGAGGCTGGCACCCCGCTTGGCCCGGCGCCAGGCCAGGCGGGCCCACGGGTGGCGGCCGAGCTCGATGCCTTCGGCCAGGGCGGCTTCGATGTCTTCGCGCGGAAGCGGTTCGCCGGAGGCGACCACGTCGCCGGCGGCGCGGTAGGTGGTGATGAAGCGGCCGAACCAGTCGCCGAGGCGGTCGGGGTCGTTCATGCGGATGGCGTTGAGCGCCTGGACCACGCGGCCCATGGCCACGGCGTCGATTTCGTTGGGGTCTTCGGGCACCTTCAGGTCCGGGTCCTGGTAACGGATGGCCTCGTCGGCATCCATGATCAGGGTGTCCAGGTAGTCGCTGATGAGCTCGGCGGAGGCGGGCGCGCGCATGCCGAAGGAGAAGGTCAGGCAGGGGTCTTCGGCGACGCCGTTGTGGGGAACGTTGGGCGGCAGGTACAGCATGTCGCCGGGTTCGAGCACCCAGTCGTGGGTGGGCTTGAAGCGGCGCAGCAGCTTGAGTTCGACGTCGTTGCGGAAGTCGAGCGGGGGGCGCTTGCCCTTGGTGGATTCGCTGGCGTCGATCTGCCAGCGGCGGTGGCCATGGGCCTGCAGCAGGAAGACGTCGTACTGGTCGACGTGGGCGCCGACCGAACCGCCGGTGGCGGCGAAGCTGATCATCACATCGTCCATGCGCCAGCGCGGCAGGAAGTCGAAGTGGGCGATCAGGGCGCGCACGTCCGGGTCCCACTTGTCGACGTCCTGGACCAGCAGGGTCCAGTCGTGGTCGGGCATGCCGGGAAATTCTTCTTCCTGGAACGGGCCGGTGCGCACGGACCAGCCGTCGCTGGCGCGGTCGTGGCTGATCAGGCGGGCGAGGGCGGTCTCCTCGCAGGCCAGGCCGGCCAGGTCTTCGGGCTGGAGCGGGGTTTCAAAATCGGGGAAGGCGCCGCGGATCAGCAGCGGGCGCTTCTGCCAGTAGTCGCGCAGGAACGTCGCGGCGGGCATGCCCANCGGCAGGCCGGGGCGGGCCTGGACTTCGATGACGGGGGTTNTGGTCTTGCGGACGGCCATGGGGGAATCCTTGAAGCGTGTAGACGGAATGCGATTGGCGCAGCAGACGAAGCGCGCGCTCGTCCCGCCATTGTCCGCTGGTTGCGCAGGATCTGCACCTGCGCCGCCCTGTCGCGCGTGTCCCGGTAGCGCCGACCGTTGGTCGGCCCACGCGGCGCCAAACGAAAACGGGGCACCGGATATTCCGGCGCCCCGTCCGGGGTCACTGCCTGATCACTGCAATCAGATCGCCTTGGCCAGATCGGCCGCCAGGCCGATATACCCACCCGGGGTCAGTTCGCGCAGGCCCTGCTTGGCGTCTTCCGGCAGGTCCAGCGACGCGACGAATGCCTGCATCGACTCGGCGGTGATGCCCTGGCCGCGGGTGAGGGCCTTGAGCTGTTCATAGGGGTTGGGCAGGCCATGACGGCGCATGACGGTCTGTACCGCTTCGGCCAGCACTTCCCAGGCCGCGTCCAGGTCGCCGTCCAGGCGCTCCGGGTTCACGGTCAGCTTGCCCAGGCCCTTGGCCAGCGAATCCAGGGCGACCTGGCCGTGGCCGAAGGCGGTCCCCAGGGCGCGCAGCACGGTGGAATCGGTGAGGTCGCGCTGCCAGCGGCTGATCGGCAGCTTGGCGCTGAAGTGTTCGAACAGGGCGTTGGCGATGCCGAAGTTGCCTTCGGCGTTCTCGAAGTCGATCGGGTTGACCTTGTGCGGCATGGTCGAGGAGCCGACTTCGCCTTCCTTGAGCTTCTGCTTGAAGTAGCCCAGCGAGATGTAACCCCAGATGTCGCGGGCCAGGTCGATCAGGATGATGTTGGCGCGGCGGGTGGCGTCGCCGATCTCGGCGATGTTGTCGTGCGGCTCGATCTGGGTGGTGTAGGGGTTGAACACCAGGCCGAGGCTTTCGACGAAGCGCTGGGCGAAGGCCGGCCAGTCCACGTCCGGGTAGGCGATGGCGTGGGCGTTGTAGTTGCCCACCGCACCATTGATCTTGCCGGTCAGCTCGACCGCGGCGATCTGGCGGCGCTGGCGCTCCAGGCGAGCCACCACGTTGGCCACTTCCTTGCCGAGCGTGGTCGGCGAGGCGGTCTGGCCGTGGGTGCGCGACAGCATCGGCTGTCCGGCCTGGGCATGGGCCAGGGCGCGCAGGGTGGCGGCGATGCCGTCCAGCGAGGGCAGCAGCACGGTGCGGCGGGCTTCTTCCAGCATCAGGCCGTAGCTGAGGTTGTTGATGTCTTCGCTGGTGCAGGCGAAATGCACGAACTCCAGGGCCGGGGCCAGCTCGGCGTCGTCCTTGAGCTGCTCTTTGATGAAGTACTCCACCGCCTTGACGTCGTGGTTGGTGGTGCGCTCGATCTCCTTGACCCGGGCGGCGTGCGCCGGGGCGAAATCGTCGGCCAGGGCGCGCAGGCGCGCGGTGGCGCCAGCCGAAAACGGCGCCAGCTCGGCGATGCCCGCTTCATTGGCCAGGGCCAGCAGCCATTCCACTTCCACCTTCACGCGGGCCTTGATCAGGCCATATTCGGAGAAGATCGGGCGCAGGGCGTCGACCTTGCCGGCATAGCGGCCATCGAGCGGGGACAGGGCGAGCAGGGCGAATTCGGACATGGCGGGCGCAGGCAATGACGGCGGGGGCCGTCATTCTACGCTGCGCCGGGGTCGGCGTCGGCCTGTTCGGGCGCCAGGCGTACGGTCACGGCCTGGATGCGGTGCCCGGCCATGCGCTTGACGGTGAACAGGTGGCCGTCGATGCGCACGTCCTCGCCTTCGGCGGGCAGGCGCTGGAGCTGGTGGACGATCAGCCCGCCCACCGAGTTGAGGTGCTCGGGGGCGGCCAGGTCACGGCCGAGCAGGCGCTCCAGGCGGAAGATGGAGGTGGAGCCGGCCACCAGCAGGGTGCCGTCGGCGCCGCGGGTGGGGGCATCCTTGACCACGTGCGGGTGTTCGTCTTCGATGTCGCCGACCACCACTTCCAGCAGGTCTTCCAGGGTGAAGTAGCCCAGGATGCGGCCATGTTCCTCCACGCACAGGGCCATGTGCGTGGTGCCAGTGCGGAAGCGTTCGAGCACGGCGGTGACCGGGGTTTCCAGCGCGATCAGGTTGGCCGGGCGCAGCAGGGCGCGCAGGTCGTCGGTGGGCTGGCCGCGGGCGATCTCCACCAGCAGGTCCTTCATGTGCAGGATGCCCAGCACGTCCTCGCCATCCTCATCGAACCACGGGTAGCGGCTGTAGCGGCTTTCGGCGAACTCGGCCATGACCTGCGCCAGCCCCATGCCCTGGCGGAACACGCGCATGTGTTCGCGCGGGCGCATCAGGTCGCCGGCGACCAGTTCGGGCAGCTCCAGGGCGTGGCTCATCAGGGTCAGGTCCTGGTCCGGCGCACCGGCACCGGGTTGCTGGCGCGCAACGATCAGCTTGAGCTCTTCGCGCGAGTAGCGGTGCGAGGTGTGCTCGACATCGCCCCAGCCGGCCAGCCGCAGCAGGGCGTTGGCGCTGTGGTTGAGCAGCCAGATCGCCGGGAACATCGCCCAGTAGAACAGGTACAGCGGCGCCGCGGTCCACAGCGACATGGCTTCCGGGCGGCGGATCGCCATCGACTTCGGGGCGAGTTCGCCCAGCACGATGTGCAGGAACGAGATCAGGCTGAAGGCGATGATGAAGGCGGTGAGGCGTGCGCCTTCCGGGCCCATGCCCAGCGCGTCGAACAGCGGCTGCAGCAGGTGCGCGAACGCGGGTTCACCCACCCAGCCCAGGCCGAGGGAGGACAGGGTGATGCCAAGCTGGCAGGCCGAGAGATAGGCGTCCAGGTGCGAATGCACGTTGAGCAGCAGGCGGCCGCGCCAGCCGTGGCGGGCGGCCAGGCCGACCGCCTGGGTGTGGCGCAGTTTGACCAGGGCGAACTCGGCGGCGACGAAGAAGCCGTTGAGCACGACCAGGAACAGCGCCAGCAGCAGGAGCAGCAGGTTGCCGACGATCATGGCCGGCCCCGGCGCAGCGCGCAGCAGGTGACGGCGGTGAGGATATCGGTAGGCCACGAAAGGAGCGGCGTAGCCGCGAGTAACGTCGCATAGCGACGGCCCCGAAGGGGGGCACGGCAAGGCCGGGCATACCGTTGGTCGTGGCACGCACTACAGTGGGGGTCGTCGCCCATGGGAAGCGGGGATACTGTCTGAATGAACACGAATCCCGAGTCTAGCCGAACCGGTGTGCGGTTGGGTTTCAATCCGGCTTGGGAGTATCGTGAGCGCAGCCGCCAGCCAGGGAATGAAGGCCCGTTGCCAGCCGCCGTTCCCTTTCCCCACTGAAAGAACCGCGGAGTGATGCAATGAGCAAGGGTTTCAGGACCGAACACGACAGCATGGGCGAACTGCAGGTACCTGCAGACGCGCTGTGGGGCGCGCAGACGCAGCGCGCGGTGGACAATTTCCCGGTGTCGGGCCAGCGCATGCCGCGTGGATTCATCCGCGCGCTGGGACTGGTGAAAGGTGCCGCAGCGGCGGTCAACGCCGAACTGGGCCACCTGCCGAAGAACATCGCCAAGGCGATTGAAAGCGCGGCCGGCGAGGTCGCTGAGGGCGCGCACGACGCGCATTTCCCGATCGACATCTACCAGACCGGGTCGGGCACCTCCTCGAACATGAATGCCAACGAGGTGATCGCCACGCTGGCCAATCGTGCCGGCAAGGTCGGGAAGACGACGGTGCATCCCAACGACCACGTCAACCAGGGCCAGAGCTCCAACGACGTGATCCCGACGGCGCTGCGGGTGTCGGCACTGCTGGGGGTGCAGGAACAGCTGCTGCCGGCGCTGGCGCACCTGCGCAAGACCATCGACAAGCGCGGCCGCGCGCTGCGCAGGGTGGTCAAGACCGGGCGCACGCACCTGATGGATGCGATGCCGCTGACCTTCGAGCAGGAATTCGGTGCCTGGTCGGCGCAGTTGTCTTCGGCGCAGGAGCGGCTGGAGGACAGCCTGAAGCGCCTGCGCCGGCTGCCGCTGGGCGGCACGGCGATCGGGACCGGGATCAATGCGGACCCGCGTTTCGGTGAGCGGGTGGCAAAGCGGCTGAAACAGCAGACGGGAGTGCGTTTCGACAGCGCGGAGAACAAGTTCGAAGGGCTGGCGGCACAGGACGATGCGGTGGAGCTCTCCGGCCAGCTCAATGCGTTGGCCGTGGCGCTGATCAAGATCGCCAACGACCTGCGCTGGATGAATGCCGGTCCGCTGGCGGGGTTGGGCGAGATCGAGCTGCCGGCGCTGCAGCCGGGCAGTTCGATCATGCCGGGCAAGGTCAATCCGGTGATTCCGGAAGCGACGGTGATGGTCTGCGCGCAGGTGATCGGTCACCACACGGCGATCACGGTGGCCGGGCAGACCGGCAATTTCCAGTTGAACGTGACGCTGCCGCTGATCGCGGCGAACCTGCTGGATGGCATCGGCCTGCTGTCGAACATTTCGCGCCTGCTGGCCGATACGGCCATTGCCGGGTTGAAGGTGCGCGAGGACCGGGTCCGCGAAGCGCTGGGCCGCAATCCGATCCTGGTGACGGCGTTGAATCCGATCATCGGTTACGAAAAAGCGGCGGCCATTGCCAAGCGCGCCTACAAGGAGCAGCGCCCGGTGCTGGATGTGGCCAAGGAAGACAGTGGCTTGAGCGAAGCGGAACTGCGTCGGTTGCTGGATCCGGCTGCACTTACCGCCGGGGGTATCCATGCCGGCGGTGGGGGTGGTGGCTGATACGTTGCAGCGTCTCAGGTGCTACGTGCAGGGGCGTGTGCGGTGAGGAAGAGCAGCCGGGCGAAGCCCGGCGCGACACGCATCAGCGGCGATCGGCCACGATGTTGTCGAAGGTCTCGGTGTAGTTCTTGAACTGCGGGATGCGGGTGACCAGCTCAGGCGGGATCGGCTGCATGCCCGCCGGGACGGTGATCTTCACCGCGCGCATGTCCGGGTCGTGCGGGGCGTCGACCAGCGTGTTCTGGCGCAGTACCTGCAACTGGCCGAACATCGTCTGCAGCATCGCCTGCTGGTCGTCGTCGAGCGGGATTTCGATCTCGTCGACCTTCATGTGGCCGTTGGGCAGCACGATGATGTTCGGGGCCGGCGCGCGGCGCACGGTGACCATGCCGTCGCTGACGGTGATCTTGGGTTTGCTGCGCTCGGCGCGGTGGTTGCGGTATTCCTGGTCGCAGCCGGTGGCGGCCAGGCAGAACAGGGCGAACAGCAGCAGGCAGAGCTTCTTCATGGTCGGCGAAGCGAAAAAAGGGGAGGACCAGTGTAGTCCTCCCCCTGTACCGGTGGCGCGCCTGCGACCGGATGTCGCAGGGGGCATGGGTCAGCTGTGGCAGTCGTCGATGTCGCTCTGGTCCATCGTGGCGAACGGCTTGAAGGCCGGCAGGGCCGCAGCCAGGGCCTGTTGCTTGGCCTGCATCGCCGGAAGCAGGCCGCACAACTGCTTGGCGCGAGCTTCGATCTTCGCGGCTTCAGCGTTCACTTTCGCCTCGATGCCTTCGGGGTTGCCGGAAAACACGCCGCGCAATGCCTCGCCGGCGGCCTTCGCGCCCAGGTGGGCGCCTGCCACGCCGATGTCCATGCCCGCCAGGGCGATGTCCTCGACCTGCTTGCGGTAGTCCAGCAGCAGCGCGCGCTGCTGGGCATCGACCGCGATGGCCTTGCCATTGATCAGCAGGTCGCCCTTCGGTGTGATCTCGGCCTTGTTGTTGTCGGCATCGGACAGGTCGATGTTGCCGTGTTCCATCTTCGCACGCAGCTTCGCGGCCATTTTCGACTGCGTTTTGTCCGCGGAGTGCTGGATGCCTTTCTCGATCGCGTCCGCATCCACACCGGACGTGCCCGGGGTGGACCCGGCATCGCCGGCCCCGCGGCAGGCGGCCAGCGGCAGGCACAGGGTCAACAGCAGGGCGGGAAGCAGGCGGGTAGCCATGGCGTGGTCTCCTTATTTGCCGCGCGGCAGCTGGACGCGGCCACGCACGTTGCTGTGGGTGATGTCGCCGCTGCCGCTGTTGGCCACCGTGAGGTCGCCACCGACGTCGCGCACCGTCACGTCGCCAGAACCGTGGCGGTCGACCTTGACGCTGCCACCGACCTCGCGCGCTTCAACATCGCCCGATCCGATGTTGCCCAGGCTGACGTTGCCCCTGACCTGGCGCAGGTCGACATCGCCCGAACCGACGGTCTTGATATCGACGTTCCCGGCCACCCCGTCCAGGGTCAGGTCGCCCGAGCCGATCGTGCCGACCGTGGCGTTGCCGCGCAGGTTGCGGGCCTTGAAATCGCCCGAACCCACCGACAGCAGGTTGAGCGTGCCGGCACCGTCCAGTTCCACATCGCCCGAGCCGATCGCCGCCGTCACCAGGCCCTTGATGTCGCGCAGCTTGATATCGCCGGAGCCCACGTCCGCGCTCAGCGCGTGCGCCCCGCTCACCGATGCGTCGCCCGAGCCCACCTTCATCTGTACCAGCACGTTGTCCGGGATGGTGCCGCGCAGGTCCAGGTAGGCGTAGCTGTTGCCGCCCATGTTGATCCGCAGGCCCGGGTTCTCACGCTGCAGCTTGACCACCAGCTTGTCGCCCACCTTCTGCTGGGTCACGGTCAGCTCGGGCAGCCAGTCGGCATTGGAGGCGCAGGCGCGCCCACCGAGCTGGGCGCTGCCCGGTCCGGCCTGCAGGATCAGATCGTGCTGGTTGACCTCGAACACGATCGCCTTGGCCCCGGCCACGTCGAGCTTGAGATCACGCGGGGCGTTGAACCTGCACTGCGGCTCATCGGCCAGTGCGGTCAGCGGCAGCAACAGCAGGGAAGCGATGGCGAGCTTGCGGATCATGGGGCGGTTCCTCGAGGCGGAGGGGGTCAGATTTCGCCGGCGCGGCGGCGCAGGCGGATGGCGATGAAGATGAACACGACACCGGCAGCAGCGCCGATCCACAGTTCGGGCAGGGCCAGCGCAGCCAGCTGGCTGGCCGGGGACAGCGCGGTGGCAATGTTGTCGCTGTCGCGCATGACCGCCTGCAGCTGGTCGGTGCGGTAGAACAGGTCGCTGCCCGGCAGGGTGCCCAGCAGCAGGCGACCCACGATGTGCTGCCAGAACCAGCCGCTGGTCATGTTGAACAGTTCCATGACGTGGGTGGTGCTGACGATGATGCCGGCGAACAGCGGCAGCATCACCGCCCACAGGAACGGCTTGGACTTGGCCCAGGCCGACCACATCAACAGCCAGCCCACGGTCGGCAGGGCCCACAGCAGGTACACCGGCAGCCAGGACAGGTGGCCGACCACGAACGCCAGCGGGCTGGCCGGGCCCCAGATCAGGGTCATCGGATTGCCGCCATGGGTCACCACCACCACCGACAGGATCGCCAGGAAGCCGAACATGGTCAGTACCGAGGCGATCACCGCGATCACCGGCGCCACCAGCAGCGCACTCAGCGCCTTGGACAGCACGGTCTGGGTGTCCGACAGCGGCAGCGACTTCCAGAACAGGATGCTGCGGTCGCGGCGGTCGTCGTACAGCGCGCCCAGGCAGTAGAAGAACACCACGAAGGCCAGCACCACGAACGGCCACAGCGAACTCAGCACCAGGGTCGCATCCAGGGCGTTGCCCAGGTCGGCCATGCTCTTGGCATCCATGTGCTGGGTCAGCAGCTTCAGGTCCAGGCCGTTGATGTTGATGTTGGTGTTGTCGATATGCAGGTCGCCATTGGCGGCCGCACGGCGCAGGCCCCACAGCCCGATCAGGATGCCGATCAGGCTCATCACCAGTGAGATGGCGCCGGCGATCAGGGGTGCCCACAGGAACCCGCCGCGGTTTTCCCAGTACTCGCGCTTGAGCAGCCACTTGAAGGTGCTGGCCTTGCTGATGGGGTGGTAGTGGACGGTGTTCATGCGTAGGTTCCCTTCATGATGGCCACGAACAGATCC
>Ga0055530_10003046_pt1 | contig 10003 bp, 9 predicted proteins | sample Araplavi_mTSA_r2_FD_55009 | JGI IMG/M metagenome (GOLD analysis project Ga0055530, IMG submission 55009) | Arabidopsis root microbial communities from North Carolina, USA - plate scrape MF_Cvi_mTSA_r2 | ecosystem: Host-associated > Plants > Roots > Endosphere | place: USA: North Carolina... | reverse complement strand
CCGCGTAGCACCAGCTTGCCGACGTGGCGGTCTTCGCCGTTGATCGAATAGTCGAAGCGGAACGTGCGTTCGAAACCCAGCCAACCGCTCTGCTGGCGGTACGGGCGCAGNCCGATCGCGTGCACGCTCTGGTCCAGCCACTGCACGCCCGCCGCGCGGCAGGCATCGCGGCCGACGGCCTCGGCGCGTTCGGCGGCGGCGCGACTGGCGCTCCAGAATGCGAACGCCATCCCAGCGACGATCATCAAGATCAGTAGAGTCATGCCGATCACTGTGGCGACGCTTCGCGCCGGTCGCAAGGTCCCGAACCAAGGGACTCCACGCGATGGCACGACGGTCACAATGAACCCAGGGAACCGCTGCAGGGGGCAGATCCCGCTTGAAACTCGTCTTTCCGGGTGGCGAACACCCACAGGTCCTGCTGGGCCACGGCGTCAACCGGGTCGGCTCCGACCCCGAATCCACCATCGTCATCGACCGCCCCGGCGTGCTGCCGCAGCACTGCCAGCTGCACGTCACCGCGCAGGGCGTGATGCTCGATGTCCCGGCCGGCACGGCCGTCAGCGTCAACGGCCGGCAGGTGCAGGGACTGATCGCCCTGCGCCCCGGCGACAGCGTCGGCTTCGACCAGGTGCAGGCCAAACTGGCCGCGCTTGGGCCGCCGCCGGTGGTCGCGCGCCAGTCGATGCCGGGGCCGGACCTGGTCTCCGCCAATGACGATCCCGGCGTCACCGCCGTGCGGCCGGTGCTGCCGAAGTTCTTCCTGCGCAGCGTGTCGGCGGAGCTGGGCAGCCGCAGCGATGCACTCGTCGGCGTGCTGACCGTGGGCCGCGGTCCGGACTGCAACCTGCGTTTCGATTCGCCGGGCCTGTCGCGCACGCANGCGCGTCTGATTCCCACCGACACCGGCGTGCAGATCGAGGACCTGGGTTCCAGCAACGGCACCTTCCTCAACGGCAAGCGCATCCTGCGCGGCGAGGCGAAGGTCGGCGACGAGCTCGCCTTCGACGTGCTGCGTTTCCGCGTGGCCAGCACGTCGACCACGGAACCGGTGCAGGTCGTGCCCACCTCGATGCGTCACGCGAAGCCGATGTCGAAGCCGAAGCGTTCGCCGTGGCCTTGGGTTGCGCTCGTGCTGCTGCTGGCGGCCGCGGGTGCGACCGCGTTCGTGCTGGTGCCGCGCTAGGACAGCGGCACCGTCGCCTCAGGCGGGCGGCGGTCCGAGCTTGAGCGAGAGATCGATCGCGCGGACGTGCTTGGTCAGGCCGCCGATCGAAATGCAGTCCACGCCATCCTCGGCGATGGCGCGCAGCGTCTGCATGTCGACGCCGCCGGACACTTCCAGCGGGATGCGCCGTTCGATGGGCGCTTCATGCGCGATGCGCACCGCCTCGCGGCGCATCGAGGNGTCGAAATCGTCGATGAGGATGCGATCGCAGCCTTCGNGCAGCGCCTCGCGCAGNTGNTCGATCGATTCGACTTCCACGATCAGCGGCAGCGACGGATGCATCGTGCGTGCGGCACGGATCGNGGCGGTGATCGAGCCGGCNGCGCGCACGTGGTTTTCCTTGAGCATCACCGCATCGAACAGGCCGATGCGATGGTTCACGCCGCCGCCNACGCGCACGGCGTACTTCTGCGCCTGGCGCAGGCCGGGNATGGTCTTGCGGGTGTCNAGGATCTTCGCCGACGTGCCTTCCACCGCATCGACATAAGCAGCCGTCGTGGTCGCGGTGGCCGACAGCGTCTGCATGAAATTGAGCGACGCGCGCTCGGCGCTGACCAGCGAACGCGCACGACCGTGCAGCGTCGCCAGCACCGTGCCGGCCTTCACGCGATCGCCTTCAGCTACGCGCCAGTCGATGCGCACCTGCGGATCGAGCGCGCGATGGCACGCGTCGAACCACGGCCGTCCGCACACGACGGCGTCTTCCTTGCACAGCAGGTACGCGTCGTCGGCGAGGTCGGGCAGTAGTGCGGCGGTGACGTCGCCGCTGCCCAGGTCCTCGGCGAGTGCGAGCGCGACGTCCTGCGCGACGACCTCGGTCGGCGGCGGGGCGNCGACGGTATTCATGCCCCGGGGAAGGCCGGGATCTGGGCCGTGGCGATNGCTTCCTCGGCCAGNAGCACNGGNATGCCGTCGTCGACGCGGTAGACGGTCTTGCGGTCGCGCGTGATGAGGGCTTCGTGAAGCGTGTCGGTCTGGACGCTGCCGTCCGCGCGCTGCAGCCCGCCGGCCTCGATCGCGGCGTTCAGCGCCGTGAGGCCCCGGCTGTCCAGCAGTTGCAGCGGCTGGCGCGAAGTGGGGCAGACGAGGAGGTCGATCAGCTTGCGATCCATGGAGTCGGTGCCGGGGGAACGGGACGGGGCGTTAGAATACGTCTTTGCCCAAGGGCAGGACCAATGTCACAGGAAGCCGCCGCCCCGCTCGTGGGCATCGTGATGGGATCGCGCTCCGACTGGGAGACGATGCAGCATGCCGCCGCGAAGCTGGAGGCGCTGGGCGTCCCGCATGAGGTTCGCGTGGTCTCGGCCCACCGCACGCCCGACGTCCTTTTCGACTACGCCGCCACGGCGAAGGCCCGCGGCCTGCGCGCGATCATCGCTGGCGCCGGCGGCGCGGCGCACCTGCCGGGCATGCTCGCCTCCAAGACCGCCGTGCCCGTGCTCGGCGTTCCGGTGCAGAGCAAGGCGCTGAACGGCATGGATTCGCTGCTCTCGATCGTGCAGATGCCCGCGGGCATTCCCGTGGCGACCTTCGCCATCGGCAACGCCGGTGCGGCGAACGCGGCGCTGTTCGCGGCGGCGTTGCTNGCGAACGAGCAGCCGGCGATCGGCGAAGCGCTCGATGCTTTCCGCACCCGCCAGACCGACGACGTTCTGGCCAACGACGATCCGCGGAAATGACGACCGTAGGAATCCTGGGCGGCGGCCAGCTGGCCCGCATGCTCGCACTTTCCGGGGCGCCGCTAGGCCTGCGTTTCCTGGTGATGGACAACGTCGCCGACGCGTGCGCCGGGCAGTTCGCACCGATGGTCGTGGGCGATTACCGCGATGACGCCGCGCTGTCCGAATTCGCCTCGCGCGTGGACGTGGCGACGTTCGACTTCGAGAACGTGCCGGCCGAATCGGCGCAGTGGCTGAGCGAGCGCGTGCCGGTGTTCCCGAATCCGGGCGCGCTGGCGACCGCGCAGGATCGTCTGGCCGAAAAGACGTTGTTCCGCGAACTCAATATCCCCGTGCCGCCGTTCGCGCCGATCGATACGCGCGAACAGCTGGACGCTGCGCTGGCCGACATCGGCACGCCGTGCATCCTCAAGACGCGCCGCCTCGGTTATGACGGCAAGGGCCAGTTCCGCATCAAGTCGCCCGCCGACGCGGATGCCGCGTGGGACGCGCTCGGCGCGCAGGCGCCGAAGGTCGGGCTGATCCTGGAAGGGTTCGTGCATTTCCAGCGCGAGCTGTCGGTGGTCGCCGTGCGCGGCCGCGATGGCGAATTCCGCGCGTGGCCGCTCACCGAGAACTGGCACGTCGATGGCGTGCTGTCGGCGAGCCTCGCGCCGGCGCGCGTGGATTCCGCTCTGGGCGAGATCGCGTACGACTACGCGCGCCGCCTGGGCGAGGCGATGGACTACGTCGGCGTGTTCGCGCTGGAGCTGTTTTGCCGCGATGGCGAACTGCTCGCCAACGAACTCGCGCCGCGCGTGCACAATTCCGGCCACTGGACCATCGAAGGCAGCGAGACGAGCCAGTTCCAGAACCACCTGCGCGCGGTGCTCGGCCTGCCGCTGGGCGATACGCGCATGGTGGGCCTGGCGTGCATGCTCAACTGGATCGGCGAGATGCCCGACGCGCTGCCGATGCTGCGCGAGCCCGGCGGCCACTGGCACGATTACGGCAAGCTGCCGCGCGCCGGCCGCAAGGTCGGGCACGCGACGCTTCGCGCGGACGATGCGAAATCGCTGGCGATCTCGCTGGAACGCGTGGGTGCTGCCCTGGGGCGTGAGGGCCAGGTGGCGCCCGTCATCGAAGCGCTGCGATAACGAAGCGGCGCCGATCGCGCAAAAGAAAAACGGCCGGGNTTCCCCGGCCGTTTTCGTATCGCACTCGCGACGAACTTACTTCAGGTTCGACGCCACGAAGTCCCAGTTGACCAGGTTCCAGAACGCCTCGACGTACTTCGGGCGGGCGTTGCGGTAGTCGATGTAGTACGCGTGTTCCCACACGTCGCAGGTCAGCAGCGGGGTGTCTTCGCCGGTGAGCGGGGTGTTNGCGTTGGAGGTGCTNACCAGGCCCAGCGAGCCGTCGGNACGCTGCACCAGCCAGCCCCANCCCGAACCGAAGGTGCCGATCGACAGCTTCGAGAACTCGTCCTTGAACTTGGCGAAATCGCCGAAGGCCTTGTTGATGAGNTCGGCGACCTTGCCGGTCGGCTCGCCGCCGCCGTTGGGCGACAGGCAGTTCCAGTAGAACGTGTGGTTCCAGATCTGCGCGGCGTTGTTGAACATGCCGCCCTGCGACTTGCGGATGATCTCCACCAGCGACAGCTGCTCGAACTCGGTNCCCTCGATCATCTTGTTGAGGTTGTCCACGTAGGCCTTGTGGTGCTTGCCATGGTGGTAGTCCAGCGTCTCGGCCGAGATGTGCGGCTCAAGCGCGGTGCGGTCGTAGGGCAGGGGGGGCAGTTCGATGGCCATTGCGGGCTCCTGAGGGGCTGGCTAAGGGGAATGCCGGGCGGCGGCCAGTGAACTGCACGCGTCCGCGGCTTCGGAAGGCTTACAATTGGACATTCTATCCCCACGTTCCGTTGCCGTGCCGTCAATCGCCCGGCAACGCACCATTGCAGGAGTTGTTCCCATGTCCGTGATGGAGCGGATCCAGGCCGAGGTCGAAAGCCATCCCATNGTCCTTTTCATGAAGGGCACCGCGCAGTTCCCGATGTGCGGCTTTTCCAGCCGCGCGGTGCAGGCGCTCAAGTCCGCCGGCGCGACGCAGCTGCACACGGTGAACGTGCTGGAGGATCCTGAAATCCGCGCGAACCTGCCGCGTTACTCGAACTGGCCGACGTTCCCGCAGCTTTTCATCCACGGTGAACTGATCGGCGGCTGCGACATCACGCTGGAGCTGTTCGAGTCCGGCGAGCTGGCGCGCATGATCAGCGAGACGCACGCACAGTGAGTTCGCTTGAAGGACAGGGCGCACGCCGCTCGCTTGAGGGACGCGTCGTCCTGGTCACCGGCGCCCATGGCGGCCTGGGTGCCGCTGCCGCGCAGGCCTGCGCGCGCGCCGGTGCCACGGTCGTGCTGCTGGGCCGCAAGGTGCCGAAATTGAACCGCGTGTACGACGCGCTGGCGCAGGTCGGGCCGGAGCCGCTGCTGTATCCGCTGGACCTTGAAGGCGCCAGCGCGGACGACTACGCCGAACTCGCGCAGCGCATCGAAGCCGAACTCGGGCGCCTCGACGGCGTGCTGCATTGCGCGGCCGATTTCGCCGGCCTCACGCCGCTGATGCAGACGGACCCGGCGGTGTTCGCGCGCGCCGTGCACGTCAACCTCACCGCGCCGTGGTGGCTGACGCAGGCATGCCTGCCGTTGCTGGCGAAGTCGGAAGATGCGTCGGTGGTGTTCGTCATCGACGACGTCGCGCGCGTGGGCAATGCGTACTGGGGCGGCTATGGCCTGGCCCAGCAGGGACTGGAAGGCCTGGTGCGCATGCTCCATGCCGAACTGCCGAACTCCACCATCCGCGTCTCCGGCCTGCGACCGGGCCCGATGCGCACCGCGCTGCGCGCCAAGGCATACGTGGAAGAGAACGATGCTGTGGCGGTCGATCCCTCGGCCTATGCCGCTTCGTGCGTGACGCTGCTGTCGCCCGCCGGCGCGGTGCACCGCGGGCAGGTATGGGCGCCGACGGCCGCGAACGTCGCGCTGACGCAGCTGCAGTGACGCCACGATGACCATCGCTTCCGCGGCGCTGCTGCTGTTCCTGATCCTCGACCCGCTCGGCAACGTGCCGGTCTTCCTGAGCCTGCTGCGCGGCCTGCCGCCGCGTCGCCAGCGCATCGTGCTTGCGCGCGAACTGCTGATCGCGCTCGCCGTGCTGATGGCGTTCCTGTGGGGCGGCAAGTACGCGCTGGAACTGATGCACCTGCGGCAGGAATCGGTGTCGATCGCCGGCGGCATCGTGCTGTTCCTGATCGGCATCCGCATGATCTTCCCGCCGCCGGAAGGCCTGATGGGCGAAATCCCCGACGGCGAGCCCTTCATCGTGCCGATGGCCATCCCGCTGGTCGCCGGTCCGTCCGGCATGGCGGCGGTGATGCTGATGGGCAGCAACGANCCGGCGCGCCTGCCCGACTGGAGCCTCGCGCTGATGATCGCCTGGGGCGCGACCGCGGCGATCCTGTTTTCCGCCACGCTGCTCTACAAGCTGCTNGGCCGCCGTGCCCTGACCGCCATCGAACGCCTGATGGGCATGCTGCTGGTGGCGATCTCGGTGCAGATGTTCCTCGACGGCCTGGGGACGTACCTGAAGATCTCGCCTCCGTAAGCCTCTGGGGCCAAAGGGTTTTCGACAACGCCCGATCCGGTTTGCCGGGTCGGGCGTTCTGCGTTCAGGGATGACGCTCCGGGGCGGGAACCGGCCTGGGGGAGGTTGGCGATATGTGGCGATTGGTGACCGTCGTCACGCCCCTGTCACATGGCCCTTCTAGCCTGTTAAACTGACGTTAACCGGCGGGCTCCGGCCCGGCGCCCCAGGGGGCGGAACCAAAACCTTTCTTGCACGGGTGCGACCGGGGTCGCACCTGGCTTCCCTCTTGTGAACCACGTTTCGAGGCCATCGTAATGACCCATCCGAATCGCGTCCGCTTGTCCAAGCTCACCCTTGGTCTGCTTGCCGCCCTTGCCACCGCGCCTGTCTTCGCACAGGCCACCTCCGCCGGTGTCGGCGGCACGGTGACGCGCACCGACGGCCAGCCGGTCGCCGGCGCCGAAGTCGTCATCACCCACGTCGAATCGGGCACGGTCAGCCGCGCCACGACCGACGCAAGCGGTCGCTACATCGCGCGCGGCCTGCGCGTCGGTGGTCCGTACACGGTCACCATCACCAAGCCGGGCGAAGGCACGAAGTCGGAAGACAACGTCTACCTCGACCTCAACAAGACGAACACGATCAACGCCGCGCTGACGGGCGACCTGACCACGCTCGACACCGTTACCGCAGTCGCCATCGGCGGCTCGGACGTGTTCAGCGCGACCAAGATGGGTTCGGGCACGAGCATCAGCCGCCAGACCATCGAAGGCCTGCCTTCGGTCAACGGCAACATCCAGGATTACATGCGCCTGGATCCGCGCCTGGCCGTGACCGACCGCGCGTCGGGCTCGATCTCCGCCGGCGGCCAGAACCCGCGCTTCAACAAGATCACCATCGACGGCGTCTCGGCCAGCGACACCTTCGGCCTGGAAGGCAACAACATGCCGACCCAGCGCCAGCCGGTCTCGATGGAAGCCATCGAAGCCATCGACGTCAACGTGTCGAACTACGACGTCTCGTTCTCCGGCGCAGCCGGTGCGAACGTCAACGCCGTGACCAAGTCGGGCACCAACGAATTCCACGGCTCGATCTACGGCTCGATGCGCGACGGCGACTGGTTCGGCGACTACCCGGCGCGCGTCGCCGGCAGCACGCTGGACGTCACCGGCCTGCCGTTCGACGAGTTCAAGAAGGAAACGACCTACGGCATGACCGTCGGCGGTCCGCTGATGAAGGACAAGCTGTTCTTCTTCGCGAACTACGAGAAGTTCAAGCAGACCGACATCGGTCCGGCCGGCAAGAGCCAGGGCACCAACCCGCTCGCCGTCGGCGCCGACTTCACCGCCGGCGACGTGGCCACCGTGCAGGACATCGCGCGCAGCGTGTGGGGCTTCGAGCCCGGCAGCACGAGCGGCACCGGCGACACCGAGCTTGAAGAGTACGCACTGAAGCTCGACTGGAACATCAACGACGCCCACCGCGCGAACCTGCGTTACAGCAAGCTCGAGCAGAACCGCGTGCGTCCGGAAGCGTCGACCGCTTCGGTGCTCGCGCTGAGCTCGAACTGGTACAACCACGTCAAGACCGTCGAAAGCTACGTCGGCCAGCTCTTCAGCGACTGGTCGGACAACTTCTCGACCGAGGTGAAGGTTTCGTACCGCGATTACTCCGCGATCCGCGTCAGCCCGACCACCGCTCCGTCGATCTCGGTCTTCTTCGACGACGGCAACGCCGCCACCGCGATCAACACCGGCGACGCGATCCGCCTGGGCACCGAGCGCAGCTCGCCGGGCAACACGCTGCTGACCGAGACGTGGAGCTACTTCGCGTCGGGNACCTGGACGCTGGGCGACCACGACATCAAGTTCGGCGCNGAGTACGCCGAGAACGAGATCTACAACTACTTCCTGCAGGATTCGTGGGGCAANTACAGCTTCTACGTGCCCCGCGTGGGCGGCGTGGCTGATTTCAGCAACCTGACCAACGGTCGCTACTTCGACTACGACCTGCAGACCAACCCGGCCGATCCGAACGCGATCGCCGCGCGCTACAAGGACAAGAAGCTCGGTCTGTTCATCCAGGACACCTGGTATGTCTCGCCGAACCTGACGCTGACCGCCGGCATCCGCGCCGACCGTCCGGAAGCCACCCCGGCTCCGCCGTTCAACGCGTGCTTCGCGTCGGCNCGCGTCGCCAACGGCACCGGCGGCGCCGCGTGCCCGAACGGCGGCTTCGGCATCGACAACACCGCGACCTACAGCGACGACTACATCTGGCAGCCGCGCTTCGGCTTCAACTACACCTTCGACTGGGAGCGTCCGGCCCAGCTGCGCGGTGGNATCGGCCTGTTCCAGGGCGACGCGCCGCAGGTGTGGGTGGGCAACGCCTACAGCAGCACCGGCATGAACTACACCGCGTACGGCACGCCGGGCACCTGGTCGGCGACCAACACGCAGGTCATCAACTGCGCGGGCACCGGTCCGGTCAACGGCTGGAACCCGGTGACGGGCTGCAACAACGGCATCAACTTCAGCGGCGACGGCTTCAACCAGCCGATCCCGGCCACGGGTGCGGGCGTGCGCAACGTCAACGCCGTGCAGCAGGACTTCGAGCTGCCGTCGGTGTGGAAGGCCAACCTGGCCATGGACGTGGAAACGCCGTGGAACGGCATCGTCGCGTCGGCTGAAATCCTGCTCACCGACGTCAAGAACGGCCTGTTCTACCGCACGCTCAACGTCGGCCCCGGCTTCATCCCGGCGAACTCGCCGGACGGCCGCGTGCTGTACTGGAACCCGAACTCGGTCAACAAGAACGCGACCGCGCGCTTCGGCAACAACAGCTACTTCGGCGACGTCTTCCTGCTGGAGAACACCAACAAGGGCAAGGGCCAGCAGTTCACGGTCTCGCTGACGCAGCCGTTCATGGAAGGCAGCGACTGGTCGTGGAGCCTGGCGTACACCTACACCAACGCCGAGGAAGTGTCGGCGCTGACCAGCTCGACGGCGGGTTCGGGTTACGGCTCGCAGCTGGGCCTGAACATCAACGAGCCGACCAGCAGCACGGCGCGTTACGAGATCCGCGACCGCATCGCCGGTTCGTTGAACTGGGACCACAAGTTCTTCGGTGACTACAGCACCAGCGTCGGCCTGTTCTACGAAGGCCGCAGCGGTCGTCCGTACAGCTACATCTTCAGCGGCGACGCCAACGGCGACGGTCGTACCTTCAACGACCTGTTCTACGTGCCGGCGGGCCCGGGCGACGTGCTGTTCGGTTCGCTCAGCGCCACCGGCGTGTTCACCGCGAACGCGGCGATGGAGCAGGCCTTCTGGAACTGGATGGGCACGCAGACCGATCTGCAGGCCTACCGCGGCCAGGTCGCTCCGGAGAACGGCTTCCGCGCCAACTGGGTGAACACGTTCGACATCCGCATCAGCCAGGAACTGCCGGGCTTCTTCAAGGGCCACAAGTC
>Ga0055530_10002988_pt1 | contig 10162 bp, 8 predicted proteins | sample Araplavi_mTSA_r2_FD_55009 | JGI IMG/M metagenome (GOLD analysis project Ga0055530, IMG submission 55009) | Arabidopsis root microbial communities from North Carolina, USA - plate scrape MF_Cvi_mTSA_r2 | ecosystem: Host-associated > Plants > Roots > Endosphere | place: USA: North Carolina... | reverse complement strand
CTTTGCCAAAGAGCAACTCAGTCTGCTCACCAAGGAATGGTACATGCATCCCAGCGGAGAGCTGCCTGCCTATGAATGGGCATTCAGTGATGTAAACCCGCCCGTACATGCATGGGCCGCCTGGCGGGTGTTCCAGATAGACCGCGAAGAGAATGGGAAAGAAGATGTGCCTTTCCTGGAATCTGTTTTCCACAAATTATTGCTCAATTTTACCTGGTGGGTGAACCGCAAGGACGCCGAGGGAAATAATATCTTTGAAGGCGGCTTCCTGGGCCTGGATAATATCGGCATCTTTGACAGAACAGCGCCGCTTCCCAACGGCAATTATATAGAGCAGGCAGACGGTACCAGCTGGATGGCCATGTACTGCCTGAACATGCTGCGTATATCCCTGGAGCTGGCCAAATACAACAAGGTATACGCCGATATGGCCACCAAATTCTTTGAGCACTTCCTGTACATAGCCGGGGCCATTAACCTTATGGGCGAAAAAGATCACGGCCTCTGGGACGATGAAGACGGCTTCTTTTACGACCAGCTGAAGATGGAAAACGACGGCGTGGAGCGGATCAGGGTGCGAAGCATGGTAGGGCTCATTCCTTTATTTGCTGTTGCCGTATTGGATGAGGAGATCTTTAAGACGCAACCCGAATTCACAGAAAGGCTGAACTGGTTCCTGAATTTCAGGCCTGATCTGGCCAGCCTGGTAAGCCGCTGGTCTGAGATAAAAAGCGGCAGAAAACACCTCTTAAGCCTCCTGCGCGGGCACCGCATGAAAAGGATCCTGCGCCGCATGCTGGATGAAACAGAGTTCCTCAGCGATTACGGCGTACGTTCCCTCAGCAAATATCATGAACAGCATCCCTGTGAACACTGGATGGATGGGCAACTATTCACCGTGGTCTATACCCCGGGGGAAAGCAATACCGCGATGTTTGGCGGCAACAGCAACTGGCGCGGGCCTGTNTGGATGCCGGTCAATTACCTGATCATTGAAAGCCTGCGGCATTTTCACCACTACTACGGCGATGATTTCAAGGTGGAATATCCTACCAATAGTGGCGTGTACCTCACACTCAGAGAGATCTCCAATGAGCTGAGCAAAAGGCTTACCCGGCTCTTTTTACGGAACGAGCAGGGTAAACGGCCGGTGTTTGGCAACTATGAACAAATGCAGCAAGACCCGCATTTCAGGGATTACATCCTGTTCTATGAGTATTTTCATGGGGATAATGGCCGCGGCTTCGGGGCTGCCCACCAAACCGGTTGGACGGCATTGGTGGTGAAGCTGCTGGGCAGATAACGAAATTATATTGAACACTTCTCATACAAGGATTGTTTAATACTATCCTGTCGTATTATGTTACTTATTCTTCACTCAAAAAATCGTGTATGAAATTTACCTTATCTCAAAAGTTCATTGCAGAATTGTTTGGTACCCTGGTACTGGTATTAATGGGATGCGGCAGCGCCGTGCTGGCAGGCAAGCATGTTGGCTTCCTGGGCATTGCTTTCGCATTCGGCTTATCTGTAGTATCTATGGCTTATGCTATCGGCCATATAACAGGATGTCATATCAACCCCGCTATTACTATCTCTATGCTTGCTGTCGGCAAGATCTCCGGTAAGGATGCTACCGCCTACATCATTGCGCAGATCATCGGCGCCATCGCCGGAGCAGGCATCCTGTACCTGATCGCGCAGGGTAAAGCGGACTATTCCCTGGCCGCTAATGGCCTCGGACAGAACGGTGTAGGAGAAGGCTCGCCGGACGGCTATGCCTTAGGCAGCGGCTTAATCGCCGAAATAGTATTCACTGCGATCTTCCTGCTGGTGATCCTTGGCAGCACCAGCAAAAATAATGGCAACGGCGGTTTTGCCGGCCTGGCCATCGGTCTTTCCCTGACCCTGATCCATATTGTAGGCATTCCCGTAACAGGGGTATCTGTAAACCCGGCGCGCAGCATCGGGCCCGCCCTGTTTGTGGGTGGCGCAGCCCTGTCCAGCTTATGGGTGTTCATTGTTGGCCCCATAGTAGGCGGACTTTTAGGCGCGGGTATATGGAAGCTGATTGATAAAGAAGCTGCCGTTTACTAGTTTTCTATTGTGCATTTCTTATCCTGACAGGATCGTGCTCAAAGTAAGCTGTAAAATCAGCTACCATGGCGCGCCTGTTGGGATAACCATTCCTGAGGGCTATGCTGCTAAGGCTGGCCTTTGTTTTCAGGAGCTGATAATAAATGTTGTACATGCGCTGCTGTAAGAGGTAGTCGCTCAGCGAGGTAGCGTAGGTATGTTCAAAGCCTGTGTTCAGGGCTGTCTCCGTCAGGTTAAATACTTTGGCCAGCTCTTTCAGGGTAAGCGGCCGCCGTCTGTTGGCTTCTATGTACCCGAACACCTGTTTCATCAGGCTGTCATTTGTTTGTTCTCCCTCCTCTTTTGAGCGGCGGAACTGTGCATCCTGTACGGCAAAGTTCCGGAAAAGGTCTACACAGCAGCGGTACAGAAAACATTCTGCCTGCAGTTCCACATACCTGCAGCGGAACATGCGTTTCAGCATTTTATAGCACACGTCATTGATCTGGTAAGGAGCCGTATTCAGCGGGCCGTTAATACCAGCCAGCTGCATCTGCGCCAGGTGCTCCAGCACAGGATATTTCTTTGCCAGCTCCGGCAATGTTTCCGGCCTTACATTGATATGAAAGCTGAAGATCTTACACCCGCGATCCAGGGCCGCGCTGTGAAAATCTGCATGCAGGCTGAAAAGGTTCACCTCCTTTGCTTTCAGCTTGAAGGGTCCCATATGGTCTATCACGGCATCTATCGTGTCTTCCTGCATGTAGTGCAGGGCGATGATATGGCGGTGCGTACGCGGTTTCAGGATGATGTAGTTCTTGGCCAGGATATCATGTCCCCAGATAGAAAATTCCTTTATGCGGATATGCTGGCAAAGCATGTCGCAATCCTCATCCTGGTAAAAGTAGGCACGGAAGTAGGGCAACATAAGCTTCAGGTATTCCTCCGGGATCTCGGATAAAGGGGTATACCTATCGTCATCGCGCTCAATCAGCAATAACTTTTCGTGAGAGGGTGTTGACTGTTGTTCCATAAGATGCTAAGGTTTTAATACGATTAATGGTCTAGTCCAGTAGTAATACAGGGCCTCGTTGCAGGTTTGGGCAGAAATGAAGGGGGCTGCTCAGCGTTTTGGCATATCCCTAACGTAAATGGGAACAAACAATCAATTGGGCGCGTGTCTTCCTGGGTATATACGGCTCAATCCGCATCCCAGATTTTCACTTTAAGATTATTTACGGTAAAATTTCCTTGTTAGCTGTTTGAGCAACCTATTATCTACTTCTTTAGGGGGTAGACTGGCCATCCTTTTTTTAAGAGATTCCCTGTTTATCCATTCGACATTTTTTATTCATTCATANATAACTCATTCCTTAAAAGGAATGGNATAATATTGGCTTTAATNTNGCTTATATATGGCTTATATATGGAANATCCGACAATTCCATGACAATTGGAAGGCAAATCTGCCCGGGAAAGTGGCGGATTTAACCCGAATGGGAAGCGGTAAAAACAGTAGAAAACTTGTCTAAAAGATACCCCGAAGGGAGATTTGGGCCAAGGGAATACCTGGAGAATGTTCCACCTGGAAAGGTAGAACCTGCAATATATGTTCAAATAACCATAAAGACACCATTAGGTAGTGAACCTAGCTGAGTGTGATTGAAAGCGATGAAAAGATCGTTTTTACCGGAGCAGTACCCACCCCTTCAGCGTGATGGGCGCCTGCTACCGGAGGGAACAACGGAACCAGGCGTGAGTCGCCTTATGTATATTGAAAGCTAATGTTCATAGTCGTGTTTGGGTTATTGTGAGGCTGCACGTGCGTTACTGCCTATGGTATAAAATTGCTCATAAATGCACAAAATCCACTTATCCGGGCAGTACATTCTCCCGATCATTTCCGGACAATTTTGTAGTACGCAGCGCCTGTGGCGAAAGGCGGTAGTATCGTTTAAAGGCGCGGTTGAAATTACTGATCTCCGTATAGCCTAGTTCGTTAGCAATCTCTGTGAGCGGCCGGTTGGTAGTGGTGATGAGGAAGTAGGCCCGGGTCATGCACTGCTCCTGCACGTAGGCAGACAGGCTGATATTGAACAGCCGGTGGAAGTGGCGGCTCAGCGTCTTCTCGTGCATATGGTGCTCTTTGGCCAGCCGGGAAAGCGTATAGTGGATGCGCGGATTGGCCTTTATTGTTTCACGGATGTTGATGAGCAGCTCCTTGTCCGGTACATCCGGCAGGCCGTCAAAGTGCTCCAGTTCCTTGATAGCCTTGCCGTACTGGGTAAGGATCTTCAGGATACCTGTCTTAAATTCCATCAGCAGATAACCGCCGGTTTCGCGGGTATTGCGTATGGTGGCCAGCGTTTCCTGCACGCTGTAATCCAGCTTTGCCGGGGCCAGCATTTTGCCTTCATTACTGGCGCTGGTTACCCGGTGCATCAGCTCGGCTATTTCCTGGCTGCTTTCCGCCATCTCTTCCAGCCAGGTATATTCCAGCTCCATGTGCAGGGATTCTGCGGTACCGGCTTCAAACCAGGCTTTGTTTACACCCTGCGGCAGGTAGATCAGCCCGTAGCGCAGCGGCTCCAGCAGTACTTTGCCGAAGCCTGCAACATCTGCAAAGACNTGACCAGACAGCATGTGCCGTAAGGCAATGGTGGGCTGGCTGCAGGAAAAATACAGATGCACCGGTTTGTCTATCAGGAAGCGGTAGATGTATATACGATAATGTTTGTGCAGGAAAGATTGGGTTAATATGTGGCCGAATCCGTATTGGTGATACTGCCAGGAACCCCAGGGCGCGAGGTATTTNTGAAGATGTCCGGGCACGGGTACAGCTTTACCCGGATCTACCGTTTGCCTGGGGTTGATCAAAATATCCATCAGTTTCAAATTATAGTTGACAAGGCCTTGCTATGGTGCTATACTACAGTCAGTCCAACGCACGTGGAATTTAGCCCGTACATGCTCTTTTAAACCTAATGAGCGCAATATTAATTAAATACTGCTGAAATGCAGCTGCAGTGGCGGCAAATAGCTACAATAGATAAGTTTGCAGAGAGGGTTAACGAACCANTACGGCTATACCTTTTTTAAATACTTTTTCACCGGTTTCCTTGTGGGTGTAAGAAAGCATCCATACATAAGTGCCGATGCCCTGCGGCCTGCCGCTCAGGGTGCCATCCCATTTATGGCGCCAGTCGTTTGTTTCAAATATCAGTTGTCCCAAACGGTTGTANACTACAAATTTCAGGTTGATGGCCTTATAGCCGTTCAATGGGTAGAGGTAATCGTTAATACCATCGCCATTGGGAGAGAATGCGGTAGGCACGTCTATATAGCAGCTGGGCACTACCTTGATCAGATGTGTAGCGGTATCAAAACAGTTCATGGCGCTTTGCGCGATCAGACTTACGGGATAGTTGCGTTCATCTTTCAGCTGCGGATAGGTTTGCGGCAGCGGATTAGGACTGCTGGTCATGATGCCGTTGCCAAAGATCCAGCGGTAGCCGATGATGTTCTTGCCGGTGCTTTGATTGGTGAAGGTAACCGCATCCTGGGGACAGAGTATATCNGCAGAGGCCGAAAATTCCGCTTTGAGCTCATTATCCAGCAGGATACCGGTTGTAACGGAGTCGCTGCAGGTACCGTTAGATACGGTTAGTTTGATAGTATGCTGCCCGAAGATGGAATATGCCTTGATGGGATTTTGTTCCGTGCTGAAAGCATCGCCGTCAGAATACCATTGCCAGCTATTGACACCGTTGTTGCCCGGATGATTGAGCCTTAGGGTATCATATTCGCAATCCAGGGTCATGGTATAGGTGAAGTCTGCATTCACTGTATCGGCGGTATTGAAGGGAAGCGTAGCGCCCGCGGGTGTNGCCAGCCAGCATTCACTGAGCAGGGTATTACCGTCGCTGCCACTGCGCAGGCCCAGCTGATAAGCGCCAGCGGTCAATATGGTGTTAGACAGAACAAGCTCGATGGTATCTGTAAGAAGACCGCCGTTGCAGGATCCGGCAGCGCTCTGTATGCTCACGGGTGTAGATCCGCTGAGCGTAAAATCACTACCGTTGGCGGCGATAGAGCTGCAGCGTACGGCCTGGTTCAATACGATCTTTATCCTGTTGGGGCGGCAGCTTACGGGTACTACGTGATCCGGTAAAGAGGGCAGCTGCTGCGCCACGGTAAAGGGTGTGGGCGGAATGCCCGTTCCTGGTCCACCTCCGGCGTTGCCGCAGGGATCGAGCACACTATTACCATCAGTACCATTCTTCAGGTTGAGAGAGTAACTACCAGCAGGCAGCGGAGCGCTGAGCGTNACNACAACGGAATCAAAGTCGAAGCCATTANTACAGCTGGCTCCTTTGGCGCCGGTGATCACTGCAGCGGGAGAACCGGTGAGCGCAAAATCACTGCCGTTGGCAGCAAGGCTGCTGCATTGCAGGTGTTTATTAAATTTTACCAGGAGGGCTGGGATCGTGCAATCATAGGTTACCCGCTCTATCTGCGGCATAACGGGATCGGTTATACTGGCGGTGCCTCCCTTGAATTCAAGATCGTAGCCGCTCTGGCCTTTGTCGAAATGGCTGATCAGCAACAGGTAATTATGCCCTTGCTGTATAGTAGGCATGGCGCTCCAGAGATCCTGACCCGGGCCTCCGCAGACCTCCCGTTGGGTACCTGCAGCGGAAGCGCCGGTGATCCCGAACTCACCGGACCAGCCGGAACCAACAAACAGGCGGTTGTCAGTAAACACCAGGCTCAGTGAACGGTTGGTAACGTCAAACAATTGCCAGTCATAGTCCTCCGCTAAAATATGAGGCGTAATAACGAAGCCAAGTGTTCCAGTGGTATAGCAGGTAAACTTGTACCAGAAAGGATTCATATCCGTAATGCCGGAACAGCTAAGAGCGGGAATGGTTCTGCCTCCGCAAAGGGGTACAGAAGCTTGTGTGAATTTTTTTGTACCACAAACAGGGAAGGCGGTTTCCGGGGTCTGGCCAATGGTACAACCGCCCTGTGCATTTGCATGCACAGTAGTAATCAATATCAACAGGGGCAGCAGCAGATATTTCATATGTACAGCGGTCAGACGGCTTTCAGATGAAAATAGATAAAAGTAAGGATAATTTTCCTTAGCAAGGGCGCTGATTGATAAACGTTTAAGAAAGGAAAGAAGTTACAGGCTTTAATCCGCTATGATGATAGGCGTGAGCTCTCCTCTGAGGGGCGTTTCTATCATCTTTTTGGCTTCTTCCAGGGGCAGTTCCTGTCCCAGCACGAACATCAGTTTGGTGATGGCGGCTTCAAAGGTCATATCGTGACCGCTGATCACGCCGATTTCTTTCAGGTACTGGCTGGTTTCGTAGCGGCCCAGTTCAACGGAACCACCATCGCACTGGGTAATGTCTACTACGATGGCGCCCTGTTCTATCACTTTTCTGAGGCTATCGATGAACCAGGGTTGCGTATTGGCGTTGCCGTTACCAAATGTTTCCAGGATCACGCCTTTGAGGCCGGGTACACTGAGGATCCCTTCTACTGCTTTGCGGGTGATGCCGGGGAACACTTTCAGCACGGTCACATTATCGTCCATGTTCTTGTGCACCTTCAGCGGAGCTGTGGGATGGCTCAGCATGAACTGATGCTTGTATTTGATATCGATCCCGGCTTCTGCCAGGGGCGGATAGTTCATGGAGTAGAAGGCCTCAAACTTTTCAGCGTTATACTTTTTGGAACGGTTGCCGCGGAAAAGGGAGAAGTCGAAATAGATACACACCTCGGGCACCATCACATGGCCGTTCTGCCGGGTAGCGGCAATTTCCATGGCGGTGATGATATTCTCCTTAGCGTCTGTACGGATCTTACCGATGGGCAGCTGCGAGCCGGTAAGGATCACCGGTTTGGAAAGGTTTTCCAGCATGAAGCTGAGGGCGGAGGCCGTGAAGGACATGGTATCTGAACCATGCAGGATCACAAAGCCATCGTAGCGGTCGTAACGGTCTTCTATAATGGAAGCCAGTTCTACCCAGATATCTGGCTGCATATCTGAAGAGTCTATCGGCGGGTTGAAGGCATATACATAAAAGTCGATCCCCATCCGGTAAAGTTCCGGCAGATTATTGCGGATCTCATTAAAGCCTATCGGGCGTAATGCTTTTGTCTTTTCGTCGAAGATCATGCCTACCGTACCACCGGTATAGATAATCAGAATTTTGCTCATTCTCTAAAACACCTGGAGTGAGCCGCAAAGGTATCCACTAATCAATTAAATGGATTTGAATAATTTAAGGGCATTGCTGGTTGTTATAGCAGCCACGTCCTCAATTTTTAGATTTTTTACATTGGCGATGGTCTGCCCGATCAGGGGGATATAGGCGCTTTCGTTCCGTTTACCGCGGTAAGGTACCGGGGCCAGGTAAGGCGCATCTGTTTCCAGTATAATGTGCTGCATGTCAATCTCTTCTACGATCTTATCCAGGCCTGATTTCTTAAAAGTGACCACGCCGCCGATGCCCAGGTAAAAGCCCAGGTCTATCACCTCGCGGGCCTCTTCCAGGGTGCCGGAGAAGCAGTGGAACACGCCGCTGAGGCTGCCATCCTGCAGGGACTTTACCTCGTCTATGCACTGGCGGGTGCTTTCGCGGCTATGGATCACCACCGGCAGCTGGTATTGTTTAGACAGCTGCAGCTGTTCTCTGAACACCTGGTGCTGCAGGTCGGCATGGGTTTTATCCCAGTAAAAATCCAGTCCTATCTCTCCTACGGCGATAAAGGGGCGTTTGGCCAGCCATTCCCGCACCAGGGCCATTTGAGTTTCCACGTTCTCATCCACATAACAGGGATGGAGCCCCATCATGGCGTAGCATTTACCGGGAAATTCGGCTTCCAGGGTTAACATGCCCTCAATAGAATGACTATCTATATTGGGTAACAACAGTTTATGCACGCCCATTTCCAGTGCCCGGCTGATCATAGCTGGCCGGTCCTGGTTAAATTCTTTCCCGTATAAATGCGCATGGGTATCTATCCACAACATAATATTCAATTAACACGTTAATAGGATGAATATTTAATAGAAAATATTTAAATTTGTAAAAATCGTAATATCATATTAAACCTTGGCACAAAGGTAAAGTCCTAAGAAAAACTATCCTATGATGAAAAGCTATTTTTGTTTCAACCGCATTTTTGCTGTAGTTATCGTGCTGGTAGCTGTGGCGACTATCTTCTTCGCGTGCAGCAAAAGTAATGATGGCGCGGATCCCAAAACTGATGAGAATGATAATAAAGCCATTGCTGCTGCCGGTTATGAAGCTCAGGCCAGCGCTTTATATGATGACCTGTTTGATGTAGCTCTGCAGGGCAGCCAGGCTGAAGGTTATCATTCCAGTGCCCGTTTAGCTCCCCAGGACAAAGTGAATGCTAAGATAGGTACCTGCTGGGAATCCAGCGTAGACGATGCTACTCCGGGTAAATGGCCTAAAGTACTGACCATGGATTTCGGTGCGAAATGTACAGGAGAGGATGGCCGTATACGTGCTGGGAAAGTGATTCTGACCATCAGCAACTTTGTACTGTTACCAGGTGCTAAAGTGACTATCACACCGGTGAATTACACTGTAAACGGTATCAAAATAGAAGGCACCAAGGAGATCACGAACGAGAGCAGCGGCAACGGATTCAGTTATAAAACGGTTGTAACCGGTGGTAAACTGACATTGGATTCCCTGGTTTTCGGTTATACTTGCACTAAGGTAATTTCACAAACAGGTGGTACTGCTACACCGATCAATACCAATGATGATGTATACAGCGGCACAGGCACCGCTACTTTAACTTATCCCGGCGGCAGCGCGGTTACCTATGCTGTTAAAGATCCGCTGGTGAAGGAACTGAAGTGCGCCTGGATCGGAAAAGGTACTGCAGAAGTTACTTTTGACAAGATCACTGCNACGATCAATTATGGTGCTGGNATTTGCGATGACTCCGCTACTATCAGCATCGGAGATAAAGTGAAGGGTGTGATCCTGAGATAGGAAGCTATTACTTAGATATATGCGGGTGAAAGGCAAAG
>Ga0055530_10002971_pt1 | contig 10202 bp, 8 predicted proteins | sample Araplavi_mTSA_r2_FD_55009 | JGI IMG/M metagenome (GOLD analysis project Ga0055530, IMG submission 55009) | Arabidopsis root microbial communities from North Carolina, USA - plate scrape MF_Cvi_mTSA_r2 | ecosystem: Host-associated > Plants > Roots > Endosphere | place: USA: North Carolina... | reverse complement strand
TTCGCCATGGCCCGTACCATCGGCTGGATCGCCCAGTGGAACGAAATGATCGCCGACCCAGAGCAGAAGATCGGCCGCCCACGCCAGCTGTTCGTCGGCTCCGCAGTGCGTGACGTGCCTCCGCTGAAAGACCGCAAGTAATCCTTGCCGCCTTTCCGGCAATAGAAAAGCGAGCTTCGGCTCGCTTTTTTTATTCGCAGCGAAGACGAGATATTTGCCAAATTGAAAGATTTCAATAATACTATCTGGTTCGACGTCTTCTTCTGCAAATCTAAGGGGGCAACTTGTCTGCGAAAGTTCATCAAACGAGCCAGTGCGGGAAAATTGTCAGTATCCACCCGATTGGGGGGCTGGGTCTGCTCTATCCGGCACTTGCCGTTTTGCTGATTGTCACGGCTATTGCGCTGGCGGTCGCCGCAGCCGACGCCCAGACGGCGGCGAGGGATGTCGACCTGTCCATATTCTTGAGAATAATTGCTGGAATATTCTGTTTGCTTGCCATCGTCATTGCTGTCCGCTGGTATAGGCTCAAAGGCTCAAGCCTGACGGTCTTCGAAAAGGGAATTGCACACAGGTTCCGGGGTAAAACCCATTTCTTCCGCTGGCGCGAGGTGCAGCACGTGACTGTTCGCGCCACCGAAGGCTTTTACACTCGACGCACATGGGTCAAAGTAAGGTTGGCGCCAAGGACCACCCTGAAGTTCTCCAACAGCTATAAGGAGGTTTTCGCGCTTGGCATCAACCTCCTCACGCTGACAGCGGCGGAGATGGTTCCACTCGTGATTGCGAAAATGGAGCGCGGCGAGACGGTGGATTTTGGTGCGCTTAAGGTCAGCCGTGACGGACTCCGCAGGCCCTTCGGCAAGCTTTCCTGGCCTGAAGTCGGTGATGCCGAACTAAGGGCGGGGCAAGTAATTATCAAGAAAAAGGGGCGCCGGATTCCATGGGGGCGGCCTCATTCGTTCCAGATCAAGAACCTCTTCGTTTTTCTGGCCGTACTTGAGCACTTCACTCAAATTGATACCGGGTCGGCTAAGGTTCCGCAACAGATGGTTGCATAGGCTTGAGCAGGAGGACCTCGGCATCCAGCTGCAAAGCAAATGTCAGGGCTTCGCCGGGGTAGATTTCGAAGTGAGCGGTATTGGATTCGACTCGGTTCGGTTTGCGCGTGTCGGCTTCGCGAACGATGATGCGATGAGCTCCCGGTTCTAGCGCGATGACTTCGGCGGTCGGCGAAGCGAGGTGCCTGAGCCGCATCGGCGTATTATGGATGTTACCGTCAATGTAGATCCTGAATTTCCCGAGATCGAATGGTGCACCCTCCTCACAGTGCACTTGGATGGTGGAGGTGCAGGCACGCTCGTGCCTTGCCGCGAACTCTCCCGATATGGCCTCGGACGGCATTTGATGCCGCCACTGTGAACGGTCCTTGACAAGGACACCGTTACGGAAGGGCACAAATACCCCATCGCCAAAAAATGACACTCGGAACAACATCCAGAAGTCGCCAATAAGTTCCTCGTGGACCAGGTCGGGAGCACGGCCTTTATGGGGTAGATATGCAAAGCCATTGAGCGTGAGGCGTCCTGAGCTGTTGAGACGGTAGAGCGAAATGTAGCCACGCCCGACTGCCGTGGAAACGACTCGTGGATCAGGCGTGGCCTTGGCTTCGAAGCGATAAGGTTTAAGCTTCTCATGCTCAGAATTAGGGGTTCCGGTGAAAACTCCGAAAAGCTGGTAGCCCGGGAGATCCAGTTCCGGGCAGGTATTAATCAGGCGATCTGCTACTTGTGCGGTCATGATTGGTTTTTTTTGATTAACGTTGCAACAGCTGCGCGCTTTTCAGCTCACCAGTTTCGATTTCGAAGCTGAGCAGGAATTGCTGAACGCCATTTCGATCATTCGCCTCCAGGACGGCACCAAACCATTGTTCAGGTAGCTGTGACGATGGCTCGAACCAAAGGAATTTTCCATTTTTGGGGACACCTTCAAATGGCTGCAGGCTGTCGATGACATAACGCTGTTCGCCTTGCGCATTCCTTACCACCAGGCGGTTGCGCAATTGTCCTCCTTCAATGCCTGGCTCAAAAAGTGCGAGTGATTGCCGGCCCGGAAGGATTTTTGCAAGCACACCGTCCGGGTAGTCCAATGCATATGAACAGCCATTTGATTTCCATTCAATTCGCACGGTGGGTTGTGGCTCCCATCCGTTCTCAATGAGCGCCCCGATATCCATGCCTTCCGTGATTATCTTGCCGTCGCGGCGAATATGGGTCAGCGATTCAATGCCATCTGCTGCGTAGGAAAAGCTGCCAATGAATATCGGATCGTCTGCAATCTGCCTCGTCACTTTCAGCGGGTCGTAATCAAAATCGTATTGCACGGTAACCCAGCGTGCTTTCTCCAACCGTGTTGACGTGCTGCGGCGAGAGCGGCGTCAATAAAAGTAGCTGAATAGGAGAGGGGCGTGATCAAATCCCGTATATCGGCAATATCGAAATTGAAGTTGTAATGTTCCTGGTCGCTGAGCCGGTAATAACCGACTCCGCATAGATCTTGCAGGACGTCAAGATTAGGCTCACCCTCGTCGGAGTAGTCTTGGAGGGCTATTCAGGTCACCTTTTTCGTTCGGGACATTAGGAAACAGTCGACGGTAACGTCGGGATGGATGGGGCGTAAGGCTAAAACACAGGCTGGATATTAGCATGTACAGACTAAAATTTGGTTCAATCGCCAGCGCCTCACCTTCATAGGCTGAGTTCTGATATCGTGGACGTTATTCAGCGAAGTAAGAGTTCTTTCCCTTCCAGGAGGCTTGCTTGTTCACCAGTCGTAACTTCATCCTCGCCGCGGCCTTGGCGCTTCCCGTTGCGGTGCATGCCGCTCCAAATACTTCCGATACACGCCTGTTATCCGAGCCCGCAATTTCCGCGAACAACATTGCGTTTATTTACGCTGGCGATGTCTGGCTGGCCGACCTGAATGGCCGTGACGTTCGCAGACTGACCTCGGATGTTGGCGAAAAGTCGAATCCGGTCTTTTCTCCAGATGGCCAGTCAATTGCCTATAGCGCGAATATTGATGGCAATACCGATGTATTCATCCTGCCGATCGCGGGTGGCATCCCGCGGCGCCTGACCTGGCATCCCGGACAAGACATTGTGCAGGGATTTACGCCGGACGGTGCGCAGGTGCTATTTACCTCGCCACGCGTGGCATCGAATAATCGCTACCGCAATCTATTTACGGTACCTGTGGGTGGGGGCGTTGAAACCAGGCTGGAAATTCCGAATGCGGCGCGGGCGGCATTCTCTCCCAATGGGCGGGCTATCGCCTATAACCCGACCTCCCCGGCATTCCTGCAATGGAAACGATATCGTGGCGGTCTGAATTCGATTATCTGGCTATTTAACAGGGATAGTCAGGCTGTGGAACGAATCCCGCAGCCTGCCAGCAGAGTAAATGACGTAGATCCGATGTGGGCGGGCGATAAAGTTTATTTCCGCTCCGATCGCGATGGTGAATTCAACCTCTACGTTTATGACACCCGCAGTAAAGCAATTAATCAACTGACGCGCCATACCGATTTTCCCGTGCTGAACGCCGCATTATCCGGCGGCCGGATTTTGTATGAGCAGGCCGGTTACCTGCACATGCTTGACCTCGACTCAGGCGCGACTGCCGGGCGCCGGCTGGCAATCGGCGCGAGTGCCGATCTTGGCCTGTCGCGCGAGCGCTGGGTACGCGGGGCGAAATACATTCGTAACGCGTCAGTATCGCCGTCGGGCGCGCGGGTTGCGTTTGAATTCCGTGGCGACATCGTCACGCTGCCGGCGGAGAAGGGTGATATCCGCCACCTGACGCAAACGCCAGGAGCGCATGAGCGTGGGCCGGCCTGGTCCCCGGATGGGCGGCAAGTCGCCTACTTCTCCGATGAAAGCGGTGAGTACGCCTTGCATGTCCGGCAACAAGACGGTAAGGGCGAATTGCGCAAGTTCAAACTGAATGGCTCTGGATTCTTCGAACGTGCAGCGTGGTCGCCGGACAGTAAGAAGATCGCTTTCATCGACAATTCCTGGACGCTGTACTACATCGACCTGACGACGGGCGTGCAAAAGAAGATCGCGACCGAACCTATGTACGGTATCGACAAATCGCTGCGCGGCAGCTGGTCGCCGGACTCACGCTTCATCGCGTATACGCTCAATTCGCTGAGCTACACGCGCACGGCATACATCTACGCGCTGGATGAGGACAAATCGCACGCGGTGACGGACGGCCTGTCCGACGTTGCCAATCCGGTCTTTGACCGCAACGGCAAGTACTTGTATTTCTTCGCTTCCACCGACGCGGGTCCAAGCAACAACTGGTTCTCGCTGCAGAACCAGGACAACCGTCCGACACGTTCACTCTGGCTGATGGTGTTGCGCAATGACTTGCCGTCGCCACTTGTACGCGAGAGCGACGAAGAGAAGGGCGCTTCCGCCACACCACCGGCGCCGAAAGAGCCGCCCAAGGACGGCGCCGCCGGCGACAAGAGCGATGAGCGCGTGCTGGCTGACACCACGACCAGCCGCGGCGCGGACGCCAGGGCAAAAGCCGCCGCTGCCACGGCCAAGCCGGCGGCTGCGATGCGCATCGATTGGGACGGCATTTCGACCCGCATAGTCGACATGCCGCCGCCCGTTTCCCAGTACTCCGACCTTGAGGCCGGTGCGGAAGGACAGATCTTCTTTCTGCGTGAAGTGGACGGCAAACAGCAGGTCCAGCGCTTCGACCTGAAGGACCGCAAAACGGAAACCATCGTCGCCGAAGCGGACGACTTCGAAATCAGCGCGGATGGCAAGAAAATCGCCTGGCGATTGAAGGAGCAGTGGAATATGGGCTCGGCAACTGGCAAGCTGTTATCGCCGGTCGAGGGCAAGCTGCGCGTGGAAGCGATTGAAACCAAGGCAGATCCGCGCGCTGAATGGAAGCAGATCTACGAGGAAGTCTGGCGCATCAACCGCGACTACTTCTACGATCCGCATATGCATGGCGTGAACTGGAAGGTCATGCACGACAAATATGCGCAGTTCCTGCCCGACCTTGCCACCCGCAGTGACCTGAACCGCGTCATCCAGTGGCTGTGCAGCGAGCTGGCGGTTGGCCACCACCGCGGCGGCGGCGGTGACAGCTTCATCGACGCTAAGCCGGTACCGGGTGGCCTGCTGGGCGCGGATTATGAGATCGCCAATGGCCGCTACCGCTTCAAGAAAATCTACGGTGGCCTGAACTGGAATCCGACGCTGCGTGCCCCATTGACCGAGCCAGGTTTGAACGTGAAACCGGGCGAATACCTGCTGGCGGTCGACAGCCGTCCGCTGGCACCGCCGACCAACCTGTATAGCGCTTTCGAAAATACAGCCAACCGCGCCATTGAAATCACGGTCGGGCCGAATGCGGACGGCAAGGGCGCGCGCCACATTACTGTAGTGCCGGTGGCGAGCGAGGATGCGCTGCGCAACCGCGATTGGGTGGAAGGGAATATCCGCAAAGTCGATGCAGCGACAGGTGGCCGCGTCGCGTATGTCTACGTGCCGAATACGGCGGGCCTGGGCCACACCTATTTCAAGCGCTACTTCTACCCGCAGTCGTATAAGGACGCGATCATTGTCGATGAACGCTTCAATGGCGGCGGTAGCCTTGCCGACTACTACATCGAGTTGCTGCAGAAACAGGAGATCGCCTGGTGGGCCATGCGTTATGGCGCGGACATGAAGACGCCTTCGGCTTCTATCCAGGGGCCGCGTGCGATGCTGATCGATGAAACGGCCGGCTCGGGCGGCGACCTGCTGCCGTGGATGTTCCGCAAAAATAAGCTTGGCCCGCTGATTGGCAAGCGGACCTGGGGCGGGCTGGTCGGCATCCTCGGCTTCCCGGTGCTGCTGGATGGCGGCACCATTACTGCGCCAAACCTGGCGTTCTGGACCCGGGAGGGAGGCTGGGGTATTGAGAATGAAGGCGTGCCGCCGGATATTGAAGTCGACCAGAATCCGGCGGATGTGATTGCAGGCCGCGATCCACAGCTCGAAAAGGCGATCGAGGTAATCAAGGCCGAACTGGCGAAGTCGCCGCCAAGCCGCCCGGCGCGTCCGCCTTATCCGGACAAGAGCCGCTGATTCAGGCCGCAGCCAGCCTTGCTACTGCTTCGGCAAACGCAGGGCGTGCCGCAGGTGCTGGGCGCAGGCAGTCATTTGCCAGCGCCCGCACCAGCGGCAATTCCTCGTCGCAGCGTTCCAGCAATTCCTCCAGCAAGTAGCCGAAGGCCCGGACTTCCAGCCGCTCCAGCGCGGAAGCAATTGGGGCGCCTGGCTCGAACCGCGTAGCTCCACCAAAGTCTCCGAGCACGGCTTTGCCCTTGCCGCAGTGGAGGATATTGTGGGCGTACAGGTCGCCGTGCATGATGCCTAGCGCATGCAAATGTGCTGCAGCCGAGGCGATGCCGCGCGCGATACCAAGCACGGCATCGGTGCTGAAGCGATGGCCGTCGGCATAGACGTCGCGCGTGCAGCTCGCAAAGCTTGGCGGGCCGGCCAGGTTGCCAAGGTCCGGATCGACAACCGGCATGACCAGCGCCGGCAGGCTGCCTGGGTGGTCGGGGATCATTCCGAGCACGGGGATCAGATTGGGATGCGTTCCGGCGGCAATGCAGGCGGCCATTTCCTGTGCCGGCAAGCCATCGCTTGTCATGGCGCCTTTATACACTTTGACTGCAACGGGCTCGCCATTAAGTGTGGCCTGGTGGATCACGCCGGATGCGCCTTCGCCGAGCTGATGCCGGAGCTGCAGCTCGCTCCAGGAAATGCCGGGGGCCGGCGGCAAAGCGGCCTCACTGAAAGGATTTCCAGCGAAGGCCAGCCAGGCCAGGCGTGGCATCGACGTCAGCCAATTTGGCAGTTCCGGCAAACGGTTGGCTGAAATGCGCAGCAGTTCAAGTTTGCTGCAATTTGCCAGTTCGGGCGGCAGCGCGCGCAAGCGGTTCCCGGATAACATGAGTTTTTGCATGCCGGCGCAGCGGCCGATTTCGGCGGGAAGCTGCTCGATGCAATTGTCAGTCAGGATCAGCCAGCGCAGGTGGGGCGGCAGGGCGGAGGCGGGCACGCTTGCAATGCGGTTGGCCTTAAACCCGATCATGGTCAGCGAAGGGCAGCGGCCCAGCACTGCCGGCAGTTCGCTGAACTGGTTTTCGGAGCAGAAGATGATGCGCAGCCGGTGCAGTCGTGGCAAGTCGTCCGGCAGGGAAGACAAGGCGTTGCCGGTAAGGTCCAGGATTTCCAGCGTGTCGGCCAGGTCGAAGATCTCGCGCGGGAATTCGGTCAAGCCGCCGCGCAATTGCAGCCGCACTGCGCCGGCCAGTTCGCCGGAGCGCAGTTGTTGTAGCGTGTGCATCAAATCAGGTGAAGAGTTTGGGCGGCACAGTATAGCTGGTGCTTAGCTTTCCTCGTCCAGCATTTTCTGGATCTCTGCGCGTTCCTTGGCTGAAACGTGTCCGCCGCGCAGCGCGGCCATGACCAGGGCCTTGCCGGAACCGGCGAAAGCCTTGTGGATCAGGTCCTTTAACAGGGAAGTCTGGATCGAATCCTGCTGCTCGGCAGGGGAATAGACGTGGGCGCGCTGGCTCTCATCGCGGTTCAGCAAGCCCTTGGTGTGCATGACTTGAAGCAGGCGCAGGACGGTCGCGTACTGCATCTCCGGCCGCGTTTGGATAGCCGCCTCATGCACTTGCCGCGCCGTGGCAGGCCCCAGCGCAAACAGCAGGCGCAGCATTTCCAGTTCGCTAGGGGTAGGTTTGGGCAGGCTCATTGCAGATCCAGGAAGAACATCGACGGATCTAGAATAAATGATCTAGACAGGAAAGTCTACACCGAGAACGGCAGACCTCGTGTCCCACCTTGGGGTCACACCCCAAATGGGACACGAACTCAAGCGCAGCACTGTCGAGCTTGTGTCCCGATTCGGGTGTGACCCCAGGGTGGGACACGGGCTGGGCTGTGGGATTACCAGGCGAGCTCGCCTTTGGCGACTCTGGCGCTCAACTGCAGGGCGCTTTCGAGGCCGGCTTGGGGATAGGCGGATTTCATCGCGGCGACCAGGGCGGCGCTGTCGGCGGCGGCTGGGGTGGCGGCTTCGAAGCGGCGCAGGTAGTCGGCGGTGTAGCTGATGGCGTCTGGCGTCAGGGCGGAGCCGGGGGCGAAGTGGCCGGGCACGACGGTCACTGGCTTCAGCTTGGCCATTTCGTCCAGCAGGGACAGCCACTGGGCGCGCGATTCCGGCGTCTGGGTGTCGGCTACCCATACGTGCAAGCCTTTGAACAGCACCACGCCGCCTACCACGGCTTTGATCGATGGGATCCACACATAGCTGCGGTCGCCCTGGCCTTTGACTTCCAGCTTCTTGCCTTCGAGCTCGATGTCTCCCTGCAGCAGCTCCGGCATCACTACGCCTTGTGGGGCGTTGGCGCCGAGGATCGGACCCCAGTAGGTAACCTTGGCCTGGGCTTTCTTTTCCATGGCGGCGATGGTGGTGCCGCGGGCGACGATACGGGCTTGCGGGAAGGCGGCTTTCAGCACGTCCAGGCCGAAGTAGAAGTCGGGGTCGCCGTGGCTGACATAAATAGTGGTCAGGCGCTTGCCGCTGGCTTTGATCTGGGCGGCCAGCTTTTCCGCTTCGGCACGCGAGAATTGGGCGTCGACCAGCACGGCGTCCTTTTCACCTTTTACCAGCACGGAGGCGACCGGGAAGATGGCGGCTTCGCCTGGGTTGAACACTTCCAGGGTCAGCGGGGCGGCGGTAGCGCCGGCGGTCGTTGCGGCGAAGGCTGCGGCGGCGAGAGTGTGCTTGATCATGTCTGTACTTCCTTTCGATAAGTGGATGACGCCAGTGTAGGCTTCTCGACATGATCGAAAAACAGGGTATATTGAAATGGTTTATTGCTTAAATCGTTCAAATGGACCGGATTGCTTCCGCTAACGTCTTTGTCACCATCGCTGATCGCGGCAGCCTGGCGGCGGCGGCTGAGGCGCTTGATATGTCGCGCGCGATGGTGACGCGCTACCTGGCCGAGATGGAGGAGTGGGCGGGCGCGCGCCTGCTGCACCGGACCACGCGCCGCCTTGGCCTGACCGCGGCGGGGGAAGTGACCCTGGCGCGCTGCCGTGAGCTGCTGGCGCTGGCCGGGGCGATTCCGGCGGCGGGTGATGCTGGGGCGGGGGAGCCGCGCGGCTTGCTGCGCGTGGCTTGTGCGCAGTTCCTGGCGCAGACGGCGCTGGCCGAGGCGCTGGCTGGCTTCCTGCGTGAATTTCCGCAGGTCACGGTGGACCTGCAGGTCGATAACCGGTCCGTCAACCTGGTCGAGCAGCGCATCGACCTCGCCATCCGTATTACCAATGCGCTGGAGCCGAACCAGATCGCGCGCAAGCTGGGGGAGTGCCGCTCGATGCTGGCTGCGGCGCCGGCTTACCTGGCGCAGCATGGTGCGCCCACCGAGCCGCAGGACCTGGCGCGGCACAACTGCCTGGCATATAGCTATTTCGGCAAGAGTGTCTGGTCGCTGGTGCGCGATGGTGAGCCGCCGCAAGAGGTGCCGGTCGGCGGCAACCTTTCCTCGAATGAGTCGATGGCGCTTCTGGCGGCAGCCGGGGAGGGCGCCGGCATCGCCATGCAGCCGTGCTTCGTGGTGCAGCCGCTGGTAGCGGCGGGGCGGCTGGTGCAGGTCTTGCCTGACTGGCAACCCCAGGCGCTGGGGATGCATGCCATTTACACAACGCGCCAGCACATGCCGCCGGCGCTGCGGGCCTTGCTCGATTATCTGGCCGGCTGGTTCGCCCGGCACGGATCGGAGTTTTAGTTGTTGCAGTTCAATGAAAAGTGCTATGCTAAGCGACCGTTTTTGGAAAATCTGGAAACAACAGAGCCCTTCCCCCACAACTTGATGTGCAATCCGCTAACCGGTCAGGCCGTGTCGCGGAAGGTTTGAACAACCCGCTAATTCCTCGCGAAGCGCGAAGAAAGGTGAGCAAAGAAATGATGCAACAACAGACGTCCAATTCCTACCTGTTTGGTGGGAACGCGCCGTACGTAGAAGAACTGTACGAGGCGTACCTCGAGAATCCTGGCTCCGTGCCAGACAACTGGCGCCAGTACTTCGACGCCATGCAGAA
>Ga0055530_10002961_pt1 | contig 10232 bp, 6 predicted proteins | sample Araplavi_mTSA_r2_FD_55009 | JGI IMG/M metagenome (GOLD analysis project Ga0055530, IMG submission 55009) | Arabidopsis root microbial communities from North Carolina, USA - plate scrape MF_Cvi_mTSA_r2 | ecosystem: Host-associated > Plants > Roots > Endosphere | place: USA: North Carolina... | reverse complement strand
TTCGAGAAGGATCTCGGCCCCGGCAGCGAAGCGCTGGCGAAAGCGATGAAGGGGTTCGATCCGGATTCGAGCTGGAGCGAGGAGAAGCCGGCGGCTGCGGCCGCGACGGCGACGCGATAGGACAGCGGCCTCACCCCGCCCCTCTCCCGCAAGCGGGAGAGGGGAACTGCAGGATGCCTCGAAGCGCGTTTACTTCAACGTTCGCTGGAACAGCTCATGGATGCGACGGTACTCGTCGTACCAGCTGTCCGAGCGCGTGAAGCTGTGGCGCTCCATCGGATACGGCGCGATTTCCCACTTGTCCTTGCGCAGCTCGATAAGGCGCTGGCTCAGCATCACCGAATCCTTGAAGAACACGTTGTCGTCGATCATGCCGTGCGCGATCAGCAGGTTGTCCTGCAGCTGGTCGGCGAAGTTGATCGGCGAGGAAACCTGGTAGGCCTCCGGGTCGAGTTCCGGCGTGTTGAGGATGTTGCTGGTGTACTCGTGGTTGTACTGCGACCAGTCGGCCACCGGGCGCAGCGCGGCGCCGGCCTTGAACGTGCCCGGCGAACGGAACAGCGCCATGAACGTCATGAAGCCGCCGTAGGAACCGCCATAGATGCCGGCGTGGTCCTTGTCGCCCTGCTTGTTCGCGACCAGCCAGTCCAGGCCGTCCAGGTAATCCTCGAGTTCGGGATGGCCCATCTGGCGGTAGATCGCCGTGCGCCAGTCGCGGCCGTAGCCTTCGGATGCGCGGTAATCCAGGTCGAGCACGACGTAGCCTTCCTGCACGAGCAGGTTGTGGAACATCTGCTCGCGGAAGTAGTTCGGATAACGCTCCGACACGTTCTGCAGGTAACCCGCGCCGTGCACGAACATCACGATCGGATACTTCTTTCCGGGTTCGTAATTCTTCGGGCCGTAGAACTTGCCCCACACCACGCCGGCGCCGTGCTTGCTCGGTACCTGCACGTATTCCGGCTGGACCCATTCGCGCGCCTTGAACTCAGGCTTGCGCGTGTCGGTAAGCTGCGTCGCGTTGCCGCCCGCAGCGTTCACCACGGAGATCTGCGGCGGCATGTAGCTGGACGAATGGCGCACGAGCACCTTCGAACCGTCGGGCGACAGCGTGAAATCCTCGACGCCATCCAGCGACGTCACTTCGCGCACGTCGCCGCCTGCGACCGGCACCGCGCAGACTTCGTAATCGCCCGGCCACTTGCGGTTGCAGGTGAAGAAGAACGTCGCGCCGTCGGGCGANAGCGTCGGCGTGGAGACNTCCCACTTGCCGCTGGTGAGCTGGCGCGACTTGCCGCCGTCGTTCACGTACAGGTGCGAATAGCCGCTGCGTTCGGACAGGAACCACAGCGCGCCGTCGCGCGTGAATCCGAAATCGTTGAAGCCCCAGTTGATCCACGCCTTGTCGGTGAGGCGATCGCGCGTGAGGAGCTTGTTGTTCGCAAGATCGACGCTCGCAATCCAGCGATCCTTGTTGTCGACCGCGCGCACCAGCAGCGCAACGTTGCGTGAGTCGTCGCTCCAGTGGATCGCCGGGCCCGAACCGTCGCCGTCGCTTTCGATGCGGACGGGGCGATCGCCCTTCAGCGGATCCTGCTTGGCGGCCTTGCGCATCGCGGCGAGCGGGTCGTCCTTGATGCCCGGCAACGTGTCGAACTTCAGTTCGGTCGCTTTCGAAGCCCCGACGTCCACCAGCCACAACCGGTGCGGCAGCGGATCGTTGCGGCCCACGCGCGTGCGCGCATCCTCGAATTCCTCGTAACCCGATTCGGTCACGTACTTGGGCATCTTGCCGGCCTGGCCTTCGTCGGCACCCTTGGCCGTGGTGACGACCAGCAGCCACTTTCCATCCGGGGACAGCGCGCTGTCGGCGACGACGACGTCGGTACCCAGATACGTCGGCGCAGGCGCACGCGTGGGATCGGCACGACGCCATGCCTCGTTCTGGTCGCGCGCGGCATCGCGCGTTTCCTTGTCCTTCTTCAGCGTGGCGATCATCGCCAGCTGGCGCTCGCGCAGGTCGTCGGCCTTCGGCGGCGCGGCGGGATCCTTTTCGGCCTTTACCACGGCGGCCTGGCTCACGCCGCGGCCGGTGCTCCACTGGTACCAGTCGTTGCCCTGGCGGAAGACGAGGTTGCCGGCGCTGCTCCACTGCGGCGTGGCTTCGTCGGCATTGGTGCGCGTGACCTGCGTAAGCGTGCCGTTGCGCAGATCGCGCACGAACACATCGCCGTTGCGAACGAACGCCATGCGCGTGCGCGCTGCGTCGTAGACGGCGCGAGGGGCGTCGAGGTCGCCGCGCGCGGCGCCATCGAGCATGGCGGCGGTGCCGCCACTGATGGGTTGCTGGTACGTGTCGCGGATCGCGGCCCCTTCACGCTTCAGCTGGTACTGAACGCGTTGGCCATCCCAGGCCCACCAGGCCTGTTCGACCGGCGGACCGATCCAGTCGGGATCGGCCATGGCCTGGGTCAGAGTGACCGGGGTCTGCGCGTGTGCGGCGCAGGTCAGCAGAAGAGCGGAAACCGCAAGGGAAGTGAGGCGGATGGGACGCGATGGCATGAGGTCGTACCGGCACGGTTGGACAAAACCCCCGCAGCCTATCAGCCCCCCGCTTTGCCGGATCGGGTCATGCGTCATGGGTGGGACGATTTGGCCGAAGACAGGCTCCGGGCCCGGGGACACACTTCTTCCCCGGCCAACATCGATGGAGTGAGCCGTGGACCCCCTGCTGCTGTCGCGTATCCAGTTCGGGTTCGTAATTTCGGTCCACATCCTGTTCCCGGCCTTCACGATAGGTCTGGCGAACTGGCTGGCCTTCGTCGAATGGCGCTGGCTGCGCACGCGCGACACGCTCTGGCGGGACCTGTACTTCTTCTGGATCCGGATCTTCGCCGTGTCCTTCGGCATGGGCGTGGTATCGGGCATCGTGATGAGTTTCCAGTTCGGCACGAACTGGGCGACGCTCAGCGAACAGGCCGGCAACATCCTCGGCCCGTTGCTGAGTTACGAAGTGCTCACCGCGTTCTTCCTGGAAGCGACGTTCCTGGGCGTGATGCTGTTCGGCTGGGGNCGCGTGAGCGAGAAGGTGCATTTCCTCGCAACCGCCATGGTCGCGCTGGGCACGCTGATCTCCACGTTCTGGATCATCTCCGCCAACAGCTGGATGCAGACGCCGCAGGGTTACAGCATCGTCGACGGCGTGTTCCAGCCCGACGACTGGTTCGCGATCATCTTCAATCCGTCCTTCCCCGTGCGACTGGCGCACATGGTGCTGGCCGCGTTCATCACCACCTGTTTCGTGATCGGCGGCGTGGGCGCGTCGTACCTGCTGCGCGGCGTGCATGTGGAAGCGGGCAAACGCATGCTCAAGGCGTCGGTGCTGTTTGCCGCGATCACCGTGCCAGCGCAGGTATTCGTCGGCGACATGCACGGGCTGAACGTGCTCGAACACCAGCCGATCAAGGTCGCGGCGATGGAAGGGCACTGGGAGAGCGAACCGCAGGGCGAAGGCATGCCTTTCGTCGTGTTCGCAGTGCCGAACGAACGCACGGAGCGTAACGATCTGGAAGTCGCGATTCCGCGCGCCGGTGGCCTGATCCTCACGCATTCGTGGAATGGCGACATCGCACCGCTGAAGTCCGTGCCCGCGAGCGAGCGCCCGCCGGTGAAACCGGTGTTCTACGCATTCCGCGTGATGGTCGGGCTCGGAACTTTGATGCTGCTTCTTACGCTGCTTTCGCTTTTCAAGTTCTGGCGCGGAACGCTGTACGGATCACGCGTGGCGTTGAGCGGTTGGCGCGTGATGACGCTGGCGGGCTTCGTCTGCATGCTGTCGGGCTGGTACGTCACCGAGATCGGCCGCCAGCCGTATGTCATCTACGGTCTGCTGCGCACCGCGGACGCGGTGAGTCCGACGCTTGAAGCGGCGAGCGTGCTGACCTCGCTGATCGTGTACATGGTCGTGTACGTCGTCGTGTTCGGCGCGGGCGTGTGGTACCTCACGCGCCTGGTGAAGAAGGGCCCGTTGCCGCACGAACCGCCGCAGCACACGCACGGCGGCGACAAGACGCCAGCGCGTCCGCTTTCGGCGGCGGGAAGCGATCTCGAGGAGGGCGTGTGATGGACCTTGCGACCGTGCTTCCGGTGATCTGGTTCGGCGTGATCGGNTTCGGCGTGCTNATGTACGTCGTGCTCGACGGCTTCGTGCTGGGCCTTGGCATCCTCGCGCCGTTCGCCGAAACAGAAGCCCAGCTGGACCACATGATGAACACCGCCGCCCCCATCTGGGACGGCAACGAAACCTGGCTCGTGCTCGGCGGCGCGGGACTGCTCGCGGCGTTTCCGAAGGCGTATGCGGTCGTGTTGTCGGCGCTGTACCTGCCGGTGCTGATGATGCTGATCGCCCTGGTGTTCCGGGGTGTCGCGTTCGAATTCCGCTTCAAGGCGCATCGCGCGAAGGCCGCGTGGGGGCTCGCGTTCGCGCTGGGTTCGATGGTGTGTGCGTTCGCGCAGGGCGTGATCCTCGGCGCGCTGGTGGAAGGCATGCCGCTGCAGGGCGGCAAGTACATGGCCGGTGTGTTCGGCTGGTTCAGTCCGTTCTCGATGCTCACCGGCGTGGCGGTGCTGTTCGGTTACGCGTTGCTGGGATCCACGTGGCTGATCCTGAAAACCGAAGGCCGCATGCAGGACATCGCGCGAGGCCTGACGCGGCCGCTGGTGCTCGTGGTGGTCGCGTTCATGGGCCTGGTCAGCGCGTGGCTGCCGTTCCTGGACTCGCGGATCATGGCGCGCTGGTTCGAAGGCGCGAATTTCCTGTGGCTGGCGCCGGTGCCCTTGNTGGCACTGGTGAACGCGTTCGCGCTATGGCGCGCGGCGATGCGCAAGGATCGCGACGCGGCGCCGTTCGTGCTGACGTTGTGCTTCTTCGCGCTGGGCTTCGTCGGGCTGGTGCTGGGCATCTGGCCGAACATCGTGCCGCCGGGGCTGACGATCTGGGACGCGGCCTCTCCACCGTCGTCGCAGGGCTTCGTGCTGGTGGGGCTCATCGTCCTGCTGCCGGCGATCCTGGGCTACACGTACTGGTCGTACAGCGTGTTCAAGGGGAAGATCGCCGCGGACGCGGGGTATCACTGAATCGGGATTCGGGATTCGGGATCGGGGATCTGGAAGAGGCGGGTCCTGCGATTCCACGAATCCCGAATCCCCTGCTTGGGGACCGCCTTCACACACGCGCTTTACGAATCCCGAATCCGGAATCCCGAATCCCCGCGTTCCAACGTTATGCTGTGGCGAAAATCTCGCCGCGCCGTCCCCCGGGCGCGTTTGCAGCCGGAACCGATGCAAGCCTACGTCTACAAGAGCCTCCGCAAGGCCGACACCTACGTTTACCTCGCGCAGCGCGACGACTTCGCGCGCCTGCCCGAACCCGTGCGCGCGCAGCTGGGAACCCTGCATTTCGTGCTGGAAGTCGTGCTGACCCCCGAACGCAAGCTGGCCCGTGAGGACGCCGCCGTCGTGCGCGAGAACCTCGCCACGCGCGGTTTCCACCTGCAATTCCCGCCGACGATCGAAGATCCGATGCAGGAGGACTGGGGCACCGATGCCTGAGCCGACCCGCTCCTCCCGCACGTCCCGCGTCGCGTCGCTGCCGCTGCGCATCGGCGGCGTGCTCGCCGGCGGCGTCCTGCTGGGGCTGATCGCGGGCTTCGGCGGGATCGTCGCCGCGATCGCCGGCGCCCTCGCGCAGCCGTTGAACGCGCTGGCCGTGCGCGCCTGGCGCGACGGCGGCCTGCCCGAACGCCGTGAGGCGCAGCGCGATGCGCTCGCGCTGGCGATGGTCTGGATCGGCGCGATCGTCCTGCTCGCGGCCCTGCTTGCCTGGCCGTTGTCCTCGCTGTTGTCCTCCGGATCGCTGCCGGCCGCGCTGGGCGTCAGCGTCGTGCTCGGCGTCGCCCTGCTGGGGCTGTGGCGCGTCTGGCCGATGTGGCTCGGGCTGGAACGCGACGGCGGCCCGCTGCGCGAACACTGGCACGCGCTGGGCGAACTTGAACTGGGCGCGTGGCGCGGTCTGGGCGTGGCGGCGATCGTACTCGCGANGGCCACCGCCATCGTTGCGCTGGCCTGGCCGGGCNNGCTCGGCGGCGGCGCCCGCTGGGCGCTCGCGGCGGTGCTGGCGATCGGCGCCCCGGCGCTGCATGCACTGCTNCAGCAGATCGAACCGGCCGACCCGCTGCCCGGCTTCGCCTTCGATGGCGACGAGGANGAGGTCGAAGCCGACGAGCCCGTCGCACTGACCGAAGGCGAACCGCTCGCCCCGCTGCTCTATGCCGCCGCACGCGCCGGCCGCGTCGAGCGCGCGCTGGAGCTGATCGAGCTGGGCGCCGACGTNAANGCGGCCCCGCCGGGAGACGATCGCGACCAGCGCAGCCTGGCTGTGCTCGCCGCGGTGCTGCCCGACCTGCGCCTGCTGCGTTCGCTGATCGCGAATGGTTCGGACCTCAACGCCAGCCACGCCGGCATGACGCCGCTGCTGGCGGCCACCCGCGACAGCTGGCACGGCCGCCCCGATGCCGTCATGACGCTGCTGGCCAACGGCGCCGATCCGCGCCTGACCGACGCCGAGGGCAACACGCCGCTGCACCACGCCGCGCGCAGTTCCGACCCGGGCGTCGCCGCGCTGCTGCGCGACGCGGCGGCCGAACTCGATCCGCTCAACCGCGACGGCGTGTCGCCGCTGGGCATGGCCTGCGCAGTCGGCAACTGGCGCCTGGCGAAGTTCCTGCTCGAACGCGGCGCGCGCCCGGAGCCGTCCGACGGCCAGCCGGCGCTGCTCGCGGCCGCGGGTGGCGAGGAAGACGATGCGGCCGGCGTCGCGCTGCTGCTCAAGCACAAGGCGAAGGTGGACGCGCGCGATCGCCGCGGCCGTACGGCGCTGCACGAAGCTGCGTTCGCCGGCCACGTGGACATCGCCGCGACGCTGCTGTCGGCCCACGCCGATCCGTCGATCCGCGACCACGACGGCCGAACCCCTTTCCTGGAAGCCGCACGCGCCTCGCGCGAATCGTTGCTCGAACGTCTGCTCGGCCACTTGCCGCGCGGCGGCGCGGATGCGGCGACCAGCGCCGACGCGCGCGGTCGCACCGCACTGATCCTGGCGTGCATGGCCGATTCGCCGTCGCCGACGCTGGTGCAGAAACTGCTCGACCTGGGNAGCGAAGCCGAGCATCGCGATGCCGACGGCAAGCGCGCCATNGANCGCGCCGCCGAAGCCGGCCGCTGGTCGCTGGTCGCCGCGCTCGATCGCGCGTATCCGCTGCCGGCCGCGTTGAGCGAGGACGCCGACGACGACGCGCCGTTGCCCGATCGCGCGCCCACGGTGCTGCTGCGCGACGGCCTTCGCGACGGTCGCGCGGAAGAACTCGGCGGTCTCGCGCAGCTGCTCAGCGCGAAGGAACGCGGTGCACTGCTGCACGACGAGGACGCCGTCGGTTCAGCGCAGCGCGTGCGCTGGCTGCTGGAGCAGGGCGCCGATCCGGAAGTGCGCGATCCGCAGGGCGACACGCCGGTGCACGCGATGCTCGCGCGCATGCCGGAAGCCGAGACCTCGCTGCGCGCGCTGCTGGAACGCGCGGTGTCGCCGGCCGGTAGCGGCGGACTGGCGCGTTTCATGGCGTCAGCGCAGGGCAACACGACGGAAGCCGAATCGCTGGAAGACCTCGCACTCGAACTGCTCGAGCGCGGCGCCGATCCGTTCGCGCGTTCGCCCGCGGGCGATCCGTCGCTGGCGCTCGCCGTGCGCCTGGGCTGGGCGCGGGTGCTCGATCGCCTGCTCGCCATNGGCGCCGACCTCAACGCGCGCGACAGCCACGGCATGAGCGCGCTGCACCTGGCCGCGGCGCTTGGACGCGATGGCATGCTCAAGCGCCTCGTCGCGTACGGCGCGGCGCCCGACCTGCTGGCGGCCGACGGCCAGACGCCGCTCGGTGTCGCGTTGTCATCGGGTCGTCGCGACCTCGCCGACTGGCTCGACTGGCGCGGCTGGCCGCTGCCGCGTCGCCCACTGCAGGCGCAGGACATTCCCGCCGCCGCGATCGTCGGCGATGCCGATGCGGTGCGTCGTCTGATCGACCTCGGGCTGCCGGTGGACGCCACTGATTCGCAGGGCTGCACCGCGCTGCTGCGCGCGGCCGGCGGCGGTCATCGCGCGGTGGTCGACCTCCTGCTCGCACGCGGCGCCGATCCGGAGCGCACCGCCAACTCCGGCGCGACGCCGCTGTCGGCGGCCGTGAGCATGCGCCACGCCGATATCGTCGATCGCCTGCTCGCCGCCGGCGCGCCGCTGGAACAGCGCCTGCCGGGCGACCTGACGGTGTTGATGGTCGCCTGTGCGCTCGGCCTCACCGACCTCGCCGCGCGCCTGCTCACCGCCGGCGCCGACGTGCAGGCCTGCGACGCGCAGGGCCGCCAGGCGCTGCATTGCGCCGCGATGTATGGCTTCAACGCACGCGAGCGTTCGCGCCTGGTCGCGCTGTTCGACACGTTGCTCCTGGCCGGTGTGGATGCCGACCAGCCGGCCGCGGGCGCGACGCCGCTGCTGTTGCTGCTGGGCGCGCGTGCCGAACCGGGCAGCGACGCGGACGAGGACGTACTGGTCGCCGGCCTGCAACTGCTGATCGACCACGACGCCTCGCTCGACACCAAGGATCCGCGCGGCTTCGGCCCGCTGCACCTGGCGGCGTTGCACGGCTTGCCGCGCGTGGTGCAGTTCCTGCTGCGTGCCGGCGCCGATCCGGACATGCGCGACGCGCTCAACCGCACGCCGCGCGAGATCGCGGTGATGCGCGGCTTCATCGACATCGCGGCGGAATTCGCACCGGCGACGCCGGGGCAGAACCTGTCGATGGCGAGATGCGCGAGCCGAGGTGAGGGTGGATGCGGCTGAGGCCGCGTCCATGTGGCGAGGTGCGTTCGACGCCATCCCGCGATGTCATCCCACTATCCCGTCATCCCGGCGAAGGCCGGGATCCAGGCCCGCAACGTGTGGGCACTCTCGCGCCGGTGCACCACATCACCGTCATTCCAGCGAAAGCTGGAACCCATCTTGCTTCTCGCAAGGTTGGGCGCGACGTTGAAAATCAAGGTGGGTTCCAGCTTTCGCTGGAATGACGATTCAGCGGGTGATACGCGACCAGCCTGGATCCCGGCCTTCGCCGGGATGACGGCATTGAGGATCACTCCTCCTCGTCCACCTCAGCCATGTCCTTGCGCGTCGCATCGGCGATCTCGTTGAGCACGCCCGCGCCGGTGTCGGCATCGAACAGCTCCTCCAGTTCGCGTCGCGCATCCTGCGTGGATTGCAGCAGCGCGTCCTCGTCGTCGCGGATCAGCGACTGCGCATGCAGCAACCGCAGGTCGTGTTCGCGGAACTGCTCGGCATGGTGGCGCGCGACGTCCTCGGGCAGTCCGAGTTCGATCAGCACCTTCTCGCCCATCTTCAGGCTGCTGTAGAACGTCTCGCGGATCGCGCGCGCGCCCAGGTCCATCAATTCCCACGCGTGGCGACGATCTCGTGCACGGGCGAAGATCGTCGCCTCCGGATACAGACGACGGATCGTCTCCACCGTGCGCAGGTTTTCCTCGACGCCGTCGATCGCGATGACGAAGACCTTCACCTGGTCCGCGCCGCAGGAACGCAGCAGCTCGGGCTTGGCGGGATCGCCGTAATACACCGGATTGCCGAAGCGGCGCACGAAGTCGACCTGNTCGGCGCTGTGCTCGATTGCGATGAAACGCGTGTGCTGCGCCAGCAACAGGCGCGCGACGATCTGCCCGAAGCGGCCGAAGCCGGCGATCAGCACTTCCGGCTGGTCGTTGGGGATGCTGTCGAACTCGCGCTGCTGCGCNCGCGGCTTCGATGCGGACAGGAAGCGCGCGATCGCCATGACCAGCAACGGCGTGAGCGCCATCGAGATACCGACGGCGGCGACGAGGCGGTCGCGCGTCGGGTCGTCGATCAGGCCCGACTTCACCGCTTCGTTGAATATCACGAACGCGAACTCGCCGCCCAGCGCGAGCACCGCGCCCAGGCGCAGCGATTCGCGCGTGTTCAACCCGCCCGGCAGGTGGCCGACGAAGTAGAGGATCGAGAACTTCACCATCAGCAGCGCGATGGCGAGGCCGGTGATCAGCACCGGTTCGGAAAGCAGGCGGTCCAGGTCGATGCTCATGCC
>Ga0055530_10002927_pt1 | contig 10338 bp, 10 predicted proteins | sample Araplavi_mTSA_r2_FD_55009 | JGI IMG/M metagenome (GOLD analysis project Ga0055530, IMG submission 55009) | Arabidopsis root microbial communities from North Carolina, USA - plate scrape MF_Cvi_mTSA_r2 | ecosystem: Host-associated > Plants > Roots > Endosphere | place: USA: North Carolina... | reverse complement strand
GTTTCGGCGGAGGCGTCGAAGTCGGTGCCGCTGGTGTATTGGCTGGGGTCGAAGCCGGCGGGGCTGGCTTCGGAGCAGTAGACCAGGGTTGTTGCTGCGTTTGCGATTGGGGTTATGGCGGTCAGGGCCAGGGTGATCAGGAGTGGTTTTAGGGTGGATCTTTGCATGTCTGGCCCGTGGGTTTTGAGGTGGTTGTTGTTTGAGGTTAGCGGGGATTTGAGGGGGATCGGAAATATCGTTTTTTGAAGGGATGCGTCTATCTCGGTATATCTGGGGTGATTGGGTGTATATCCGTTGCTGCGGTAACGGCTTCTTAGGGTTCCGCCCTTACGGCGGGTCACTTTTTACAAACGCCTAAAAAGTAACCAAAAACGCTTGCTCCTGCGTTCGGCCCCTCGCTAAGGCTCGGGGTTCCTTCGCTCCGGGATTTATCCGGGGGGCATCGCCTACGGTTTGCTTCGCTGCACCTCCTCTCGATGTGTTTGGCTTCGCCAAACGGTCGCTGCGCTCCCACCTCCGGATAAATCCCTCCACTCAGCCTTCCGACGTCGCCCGTGGATCAAGATCAAAAGCTGCAGCCGAGCTAACGCTCATCCTGTTGAGTGGTGGTGGGGCAACAGCTAGAGCGGTTTGTGTGCTTTTCGGATTTTGAATTCACCTTCGATATCTCACGTCGGCGTATTTCATTTAAACGACGCGGTCAGTCCCCTCTCCCTCCGGGAGAGGGCTAGGGTGAGGGCAGCTTTTGATCGTTCCCACGCTCCGCGTGGGAATGTAGCCCGGGACGCTCCGCGTTCCATTTTCGAATGTTTAAAGATGTGTGGGATTCACCGAACCTTCCCACAATGTTTTCAGGTTGTCCGTCGGAAGCACGATCCCTAGTCTTTGGTTGTCGCAGAAGACTCTGCGATCGGGAGGTGAGATTCCCGGTTACTGAATTTGGAAACCAGAGCAAGCCGCCCCATAATCGCCGCCAGTTCATGCTGTCGGCAGTTCTTTATGGCGGCTATGTACGGGCGGATTTCGGTCCGGCCGGGTTGGTTTCCTTACCGGTAATCTCACTCCGTACATAGTTGCCACCTCATTTCTCGAGTGAGATCGGAAATGAGTGGCGCAAATTCATAAGGAAATGCTCCATGAACAAGCCCGTACCCGACCCACCCCTCGAATCACCAACGCCCCTCGAAGAAGCCATGCGCGCCGAAGACCTCGCCCGCAACCGCGAAGCCATCAAACGCGCCCTCGACTATTACCTGTGCCCCAACCCTTCCAAACCGCGCCCGAGCACGATGTACATGGTCACGCCCAACGTCGACACCGAAAGCCTGCTGGCCAACGCCTGCGAATCCCTGGCCTCGGCCAATACCATCGCCAGCAATTTCGCCAATGAGCTTTCGGGCCCGCAGCGCAGTACGGCGCTCGGCATCCAGCAGATCATCATGCTGGCCGAGCTCGCAGTGAACCGCGCGCTGGACCGGGTTGATCCGCAAACCTGACAACACAAATCCCAGGTATAAAAAAACCGGCGATCATCACTGATCGCCGGTTTTTCATTCAGTCGTCATTCAATCACTGCATCAACACTTCAATCGAGCCATCAGCGGTCAGGCTGACCTGGCTGGTGCCGGCTTCGACTTCAGGCGTGACCGGTGCTGCGTCCATGCCGGCGGCTTTCATCATGATCGGGGCGCGCATGTACGGTTGTGGGAAGCCGTTGCTGTTGAGGTTCAGGTTGACGATTTTGTAGCCCTTGCCGCCCAGGGCGTCGGTGGCCAGTTGGGCGCGGGCCTTGAAGGCGGTGACGGCTTCTTTCAGCAGTTTGTCTTCGCTGGCCTTGCGGGTCGGGTCGGCGATGGCGAAGTCCATGCCGCCCATTTTCAGGTCGTTCAGCAGCTCACCGGTGAGTTTGGACAGGGCGGCGAAGTCGGCGCTTTCCAGGCGCAGCTCGGCGCGTTCGCGCCAGCCGGTGATTTTCTGGCCTTTGGTGTCGTAGATCGGGTAGCTGTTGCGGCTGCCCTGGCGCAGGGTGATGTCTTTGACTTGCTTGGCCTGGGCCAGGGCCTTGTTCATGGTGGTGCTGACGTCGGCGGCGAGTTTGGCTGGGTCGGTGTTCTGTTCTTCGGTGTAGAGGGTCACGATCATCAGGTCGCGGGCCACTTCCTGGCTGACTTCGGCGCGCAGGGAAATCTGGTTGTAGTGCAGCTCATCGGCGGCCAGGGCCGGAAGGCTGGCGATGCTGCCGACGGTCAGGGCGAGAAGGGCGGCGCTGCGGCGAAATGTGTGCATGAAAGCTCCTTGATGAGGGCGCAGGTGATGGTTCGGGGGCCTGCGTGAAACCATCAGACTCTAGCTTTTATGATCCGGTTCGCCCAGTTACAACTTCTATACAGATGGGCCTTATAGCCGCCGCGACGCTTTTTGCCATGTGGTCGTTTGCCGCACTTTCGCCTCTCAAGCCCGCGCCTTGGTTATACTCCGTGCGATCCGCCTGGAGCGCTCATCAGGAGAGCTCATGCTCGCCCCCGTACAACTGACTTCCGCCACTCGCCAGAACCTCTGGCGGCTGACTTTCATCCGCACCCTGGTGCTCGCCGCGCAGGCCGGTTCCGTGGGCCTGGCCTACTGGCTGGATCTGTTGCCGTTGCCGTGGGTGCAACTGGTGATGACCCTCGGCTGTTCGATTCTGCTGTGTGTGTTCACTGCTGTGCGCCTGCGTACTTCGTGGCCGGTCACCGAGCTCGAATATGCGTTGCAACTGGCCTGCGATCTGGTTATCCACAGTGCCTTGCTGTATTTCTCCGGTGGCTCGACCAACCCGTTCGTTTCGTATTATCTGGTGCCGCTGACCATCGCTGCGGTGACGCTGCCATGGCGTTATTCGGTGGTGCTGTCGGGCATTGCGCTGGCCTTGTATACATTGATGCTGACGCACTTCTATCCGCTGGAAACCCTGCCTGTGGCCCGGGAGAACCTGCAGATTTACGGCATGTGGCTGAGCTTCGCTCTTGCAGCCGCGGTGATTACGTTTTTCGCCGCGCGGATGGCTGAAGAGCTGCGCCGGCAGGAAGAATTGCGTGCGATCCGGCGGGAAGAAGGCCTGCGCGATCAGCAATTGCTGGCCGTGGCGACTCAGGCCGCCGGTGCCGCCCATGAACTGGGCACACCGCTGGCGACCATGAGCGTGTTGCTCAATGAAATGCAGCAGGACCACCACGATCCGATGCTTCAGGAAGACCTGAAGGTGCTGAAGGATCAGGTGAAGCTCTGCAAGGAGACTCTGCAACAACTGGTGCGCGCCGCCGAGGCCAATCGCCGGATGGCGGTGGAGATGCAGGACGTTACCGAGTGGCTCGACGAAGCGCTCAATCGCTGGCACCTGATGCGCCCGGAGGCCAGTTATCGCTTCCAGCGTCTTGGCCAGGGCCCGTTGCCGCGTGTAGCGCCGCCGCCGGATCTGACCCAGGCCCTGTTGAATCTGTTGAACAACGCCGCCGATGCCTGCCCGGAAAACCTTCAGGTGACCCTGGACTGGACGGCCGAAGACCTGACCATCAGCATCCGCGACCATGGCGCCGGTGTGCCGCTGGCCATCGCCGAGCAGATCGGCAAACCGTTTTTTACCACCAAAGGCAAAGGTTTCGGCCTTGGCCTGTTTTTGAGCAAGGCCAGCGTGACACGCGCCGGCGGCTCAGTGAAACTCTATAGTCATGAGGAAGGCGGCACGCTCACCGAGCTGCGCCTGCCCCACGGCGCCCGAGGAGAGCAACATGAGTGACGAAATCCAAGTCGAAGGCGAAGAACTGCCGCATTTGCTGCTGGTCGATGACGACGCGACCTTCACCCGGGTGATGGCCCGTGCCATGGCCCGCCGTGGTTTCCGCGTCAGCACCGCCGGTTCCGCCGAAGAAGGCCTGACCATCGCCCAGGCCGATCTGCCGGACTACGCCGCGCTGGACCTGAAAATGGACGGCGACTCCGGTCTGGTCCTGCTGCCGAAGCTGCTGGAGCTGGACCCGGAAATGCGCGTGGTGATCCTCACCGGTTACTCGAGCATTGCCACCGCGGTTGAAGCGATCAAGCGCGGCGCCTGCAATTACCTGTGCAAACCGGCCGACGCCGACGATGTGCTGGCAGCGCTGCTGTCCGAACACGCCGACCTCGACAGCCTGGTGCCGGAAAACCCGATGTCGGTGGATCGCCTGCAATGGGAGCACATCCAGCGCGTGCTGACCGAGCACGAAGGCAACATCTCCGCCACGGCCCGCGCCCTGGGCATGCACCGCCGCACCCTGCAGCGCAAATTGCAGAAGCGCCCGGTTCGTCGCTGAACCTGCGCTGAACGACCATCGCCAGCCCTCGCGATAAAGCGCACCGATCATCTATGATCGGTGCGTGTCTGTTCTTTTCTTTATCGAGCCTTTTCCATGAATCAGAACGCTGAATATTCCGCGGTCAACGATACTGTGCGCGGGCAGTTTTTTCGCAAGGTGTGGGCCATGACCACGCCTTACTGGCGCAGCGAAGAGAAGGGCAAGGCCTGGACGTTGCTGATCGCCGTGATCGCGCTGACGTTGTTCAGCGTGGCGATCTCGGTGTGGATCAACAGTTGGTACAAGGATTTCTATAACGCCCTGCAAAAGAAGGATGAGGCGGCATTCTGGCAGTTGATCCTGTATTTCTGCGGCATTGCGGCGGTGGCAATCCTCGGCGCCGTGTATCGCCTGTACCTGACGCAGATGCTGACCATCCGTTGGCGGGCATGGCTCACCGAGAACCATTTCAAGCGCTGGCTCGGGCACAAAAACTATTACCAGCTGGAGCAGGGCGGTTACACCGACAACCCTGACCAGCGGATTTCCGAAGACCTCAACACCTTCACCAGCAACACCTTGAGTCTCGCGTTGGGCCTGATCCGCACGGTGGTCAGCCTGGTGTCGTTCTCTATCATTCTGTGGGGCGTGTCCGGCAGCATCGAGGTGTTCGGCATCGAGATTCCCGGCTACATGTTCTGGTGTGCGCTGCTGTATGCGGCGGTCGGCAGCTGGTTGACGCACCTGATCGGTCGACGCCTGATCGGCCTGAACAACCAACAACAACGCTTCGAGGCTGACCTGCGCTTCTCCATGGTGCGGGTACGTGAGAACGCCGAGAGCATTGCGCTGTACAACGGCGAACCGAACGAGAATCGGCGTTTGAGCAATCGCTTCGGTCTGGTCTGGCACAACTTCTGGGACATCATGCGCGTGTCCAAGCGCCTGACGTTCTTCACCTCGGGTTACGGCCAGATCGCAATCATCTTCCCGTTCATCGTCGCGGCCCCGCGTTACCTGACCGGCAAGATCGAGCTCGGTGAGCTGATGCAGATCAACTCGGCATTCGGCAACGTGCAGGAGAACTTCAGCTGGTTCATCAACGCGTATTCGGATCTCGCCGCATGGCGCGCCACGTGTGATCGTCTGCTGAGCTTCCGTCAGGCGATGACCGACAACGAAGAACGCGCACCGGCCATTGATGTGCAGAATCAGGGCAATGAGCTGAAGGTTCATAACCTGGGCCTCGATCTGGCAGATGGTCGTCACCTGCTGACCAGTGCCGACATGACCGTGGAGCGGGGCGACCGGGTGATGCTCAGTGGCCGCTCCGGCAGCGGTAAATCCACGCTGCTGCGGGCGATGGGCCATTTGTGGCCGGCCGGGCACGGCAGTATTCGATTGCCGGCTTCGCGTTATCTGTTCTTGCCACAGAAACCGTATCTGCCGATCGGCACCCTGCGCGACGCCTTGAGTTATCCACAACCGGGCGACACCTACGCGCCCGAGCGTTATGCACAAGTGCTGGAAACCTGCCGTTTGCCGCATCTGGTGGCTCGACTGGACGAGGCCAATCACTGGCAGCGCATGCTCTCGCCGGGTGAACAGCAACGTCTGGCCTTCGCCCGCGCGCTGCTCTATGCACCGCAATGGCTGTACATGGACGAAGCGACGTCGGCGATGGATGANGAAGACGAAGCCACGCTGTATCAGGCGTTGATNGACCAGTTGCCGNGCCTGAGCATCGTCAGCGTCGGCCATCGCAGCAGCCTCAAGCGTTTCCATCCACGGCATGTGCGGATCGATGGCGGGCACTTGGTGGAACAGACCGTCACGGCCTGATAACACATCATCCTGTGGGAGCGAGCAAGCTCGCTCTCACAGGATGATGCACTAAGTGATCGTACAACCCGCTTGCGCTATGATGCCCCTCAAGCCGATTTTTCGAGACAAACGCAGATCATGGAAAACCCGATCGACACCCCGCGCTTCCCCCGCAAGCGTCGCAGCCTGGCTCAGGAACTGGTGACGGTGCTGACCGAGCAGATCCGCGACGGTCTGCTCAAGCGCGGCGACAAGTTGCCCACCGAGTCGGCGATCATGGAAGCCCATGGCGTCAGCCGCACCGTGGTGCGCGAGGCGATTTCCCGTTTGCAGGCGGCGGGGCAGGTGGAAACCCGTCATGGCATCGGCACCTTCGTGCTCGACACCCCGAGCCCGAGCGGCTTCCGGATCGACCCGGCCACCGTGGTCACCCTGCGTGACGTGTTGGCCATTCTCGAATTGCGTATCAGCCTCGAAGTCGAATCCGCCGGCCTTGCCGCGCAGCGCCGCAGCACCGAGCAACTTGCTGCGATGCGCGCGGCCCTTGATGCGCTGAATGACAGCGTGGCCCACGCCAGCGATGCAGTGGCGTCGGACTTCCAGTTCCATCTGCAAATCGCGCTGTCCACCGGCAACCGCTATTTCACCGACATCATGACCCACCTGGGCACCAGCATCATTCCGCGCACGCGGCTGAATTCGGCGCGACTGGCCCATGACGATCAGCAGCACTACATGAATCGCCTGAGCCGCGAGCACGAGGAAATCTACGACGCCATCGCCCGTCAGGATTCCGATGCCGCCCGCGCGGCCATGCGCCTGCACCTGACCAACAGCCGCGAACGGCTGCGTCAGGCCCATGAAGAGGCGCAGGCTCAGGGTTGAGGGTTGATTACGGTTCGAGGCGTACTGTCAAAGTCGGGGAGGTGACTACATCCGGGCTGCCGATTTTAGCAATCGTGTAGCGCAAATTAGCCGTAGCTCCCGACACCAGGTTATTGGCAAACGTGCTTTTTGGAATGTCAAAGGTGACAGGGAATAATGGCTGGCTCAGTGTGTATTTAGAACTCCAATTGCTTCCGGTCGAGGTGCTGACGAGCATCTCGATCACGTCGCCGATTGCTGCTTCAAAGTATTGGGACACTGAAGCGGGAGTTGGATCACTCAGCTTCTCAATGTAAGCGACTCCTTTAACTGCCTCTTCCAAGTCAGGTGCGGCTACGACACTTTGTTGTGCGGTCATGATGTAAGTCCTTTTGTCATTGCAATCGAAAAGTGTATGTTCCGGCTCTTGGCCGTTGGCGTCGGGTGATGACGCCAAGAGTATTAGGGCTGGATTGGTTGGTGGCCGCACCTGTAAGAAATAACAGTTTCGACGAGTGGTTGATGGTGATTCAGCTTTCGATGTGCAGAAGCAGTGGTTCCGAGCAAGGCTCAAGACTGGCCTCGTCTGCAAACTTGTAGCGCAGCTCAACGGTACGGTTCAGGTAATTGTCCACCGGCAACCGCTACTTCACCGACATCATGACCCACCTGGGCACCAGCATCATTCCGCGCACGCGGCTGAACTCGGCGCGCCTGGCCCATGACGATCAGCAGCACTACATGAATCGCCTGAGCCGCGAGCATGAGGAAATCTACGAGGCCATCGCCCGTCAGGATTCCGATGCCGCCCGCGCGGCCATGCGCCTGCACCTGACCAACAGCCGCGAACGGCTGCGTCAGGCCCATGAAGAGGCGCAGGCGCAGGGTTGAACTCCGAAGGGGCGGGAAAACGTCATATGGTGTCGACGATAGACAGCTCTAACGTGTCTGACTGTTGTGGAGTTCCGTTTATTGTTGCGATGAAGTGGATAACTGCGGACCCATTTTTGAATTGATAGTCGAACAGGCTTTTTGAACCCAGAGAGAACTGTTCCTTTTCGGCTATGAACGTCGTAAATCTAGCGTGCTTTTCTATAGGGATGCTAAAACGGTCAGGCTTAACTTCAATTGTTATGTCGATCTGTTGGTTTGCTGCTTTCTCTTCATAAAAGAAATCGAGGAGAAAAGCACCACTCAGTTTCTGGGTGTCCAGCACTCCATTCGGCGCCTGAGGTGCTTCTGCTGCGGCAAGTTTTTGCATGACAAACTCTCCTGGTAGGGGTAAGTGCAATCGTTTTTTACTCCGTAAGTTGAGCGTTCTTGAGGGGCGGAGCGCCACTGTCAGAAATGACAGTGGCGACAAGCGGTCGTAATTGATTCCGCCGCGCGTCACGATCAGGCTTCGATGTAGAGTTTCAACGGCTCCGAACACGGCTCCAGACTGGACTCATCAGCAAACTTGTAGCGCAGCTCAACGGTACTGTTCAGGTACTTTTCCAGTTCGAATCTGGGGATGCTCAGTTCAATCCCGGTCAGGCCGACCATGTCATCCAGTGCGTCATCCCAGACGCCGGTCGGCTCCGACAAACCCTGCCATTCAGGCTCTTCCGGATCATCGCCGAGGATCGGGTACACATCCCAGTTCGGCGGTGTGTTCTGGCCATCGGGTACCTGAACGATCAGGTCGTCATCCAGCGTCGACAGCCGCAGGATGATCGAGTCGCTGGCATGGTCGGGGAATTGCGGAAGGTGTGCAGCGGCAAACGTCATGCTTTGTTCTCCTTGAAAGATCTGCCGCGATCCTTCGCGGCAGTCGTCGCACTTTACCCGGCGAATCGGTGAGGCGCGCCGGGGCAATCTTGTCCGGGCATTTCAACTGCGGGGCAGAATCGAACGATCCACCCTGACCGCGAGTTTGCCTGGGCCGGGCCTGACGTCGAAGGTCGCCTGGCCCTGAGCATCCACCGACGTGCGGGCGATGGCCACGCCGTCGCGCAGCAGTTGCAGCGGCGCACCTTTCATCGATTGGCCCGAGGCCAGTTCCAGTTTCAATTTAATCGTCATCGAATCGCTCCTTAATTCGTGTTGCCGCTTGGGTGATAGTCCTTGAGCAGCAGGTAAGTGCTCCAGCCCCACCAGTCGTCGACGGTGGCATTGTCGTTGAGGTTGTTGACGTCCTTGCGCCGCAGCACTTTGTTGTCCTGAAGGCGGAACAGTGGCGAGAAGTTGTTGGCCGGATCCAGCACGGCCGTCAGATCCGGCAGCCGTTGCAGCGCGTTGAAGGTGGTTGGCACATTACCGCTGGAATACGCGGCATACACCTCGTCTGCCGAATCCTGCACCGCGAGAGTCACCTGATTGCGGTTGTCGGCGTCCGTGGCGTCGAAGTAGCGCTTGTCACCGAACGCCCGCCATTGCTCGCCATGGCCGTTACGCACCTTGAGGCCAAACTTGCTGTCTTCGTCGTGCATGAAGCGAGTGATGAGTGAACCCAGGTCGCTAGGTGTCACGGCGGCGGCCATGNCCTTGCGCGGCACCCGCAAATGCCCGGAAGAAAAAAGGTCGGTGAGGTAGTGGTCGGCGAACGCATTCATCGCGTAGGCCCGTTCCAGTCGCAGTTCGTCCTGACTGGCGTGGGCGGCTGCAGCGGTTTGCAGGGCGGCGGTGTGGCCGGCGATGTAGGCTTGGCGAGCCCATTCGCCGAAGTGGTCGGCGTTGTTCGCGGCCAGTTTCAGGTAGCGACCGAGCGGGAACAGGGCTGAGACAAAACTGCCGCCGCCAGTGATCTTGTTCCACTCTTCCGACAACGTATCTCCCAAAGCGTCATAAGCCTCATGGGGTTGTTTGCCGTCCTTGATCGCCTGTTTAACCGCGTCGATCTCTTTTTGCATGATTGCGAGAATTTGCGTCGCCTCGGTCTTCGAGGTCGTCAGCGCGGCGAGGCTGTCGAAGGCCGCCGTGAAGCGCTGAAGGCGATCGGCCGAAGTCGACCCTTCATTGATCGGACGGTCGACGATTCCATAGAAATCACCACCCAGCGCCAGCACCTGGCCGTAGGTCAGCGCCAACCCGTTCGGCAGATGCAGCGGCACATTTTGCGCGAGCACCGGCTCGGCGCTTTCAATAAAGCGCAGCCGGGTGTTGTCGCCGATAGCCGTGTGTTCTGCGCCTTCGAAGCGTAACTTCGGTTTGCCTTTCAAGGCTTGAGCGGTCAGGGCGGTCACGGGTTCGACATCGCTGTGCGAGTCGGCGATGTGCAGCAACAGATGCGGATTTTCGGCACTGAAGGCGATGCCGCCGGGGGTGAAAAGGTCATCGAAACGGGCGATGACCGGTGTGG
>Ga0055530_10002905_pt1 | contig 10385 bp, 8 predicted proteins | sample Araplavi_mTSA_r2_FD_55009 | JGI IMG/M metagenome (GOLD analysis project Ga0055530, IMG submission 55009) | Arabidopsis root microbial communities from North Carolina, USA - plate scrape MF_Cvi_mTSA_r2 | ecosystem: Host-associated > Plants > Roots > Endosphere | place: USA: North Carolina... | reverse complement strand
TGTAGCGGTCCGACGCGCAGACGCCATACGGTCTGGCCGTTGGAGTTGGCGTCGCTGATCTGGGCGCCGTCGATCCCGGCGGCCTGGAGGCGCCCCAGGGCGCGGTCGGCGTTGGCGCGGGCGGTGAAACTGGCGACCTGGAAGACGATGTTGTCGCCGCCGATCCCGACCTTCGGCGCGGGCAGCTGCGCGGCCACGACCGGCGGCGCCGCCGCGCTGGCCGCCGCAACGGCCTGGGCGAACTTGCCGGACTGGCCGGCGGAAGCAGGAGCGACGGGGGCCGGCTTCCCGGTGGCGATGCGCACGCCGGGCGGCAGGATGTCACGCGAGGAGGGGTTCGGCGGAAGTTCCGCGGCGCCAGCGGTGGCCACGGGGATCGCGGCGACCAGGCGGTCCATCGCGCTGGGCGGCTTGGCCGGCGTCGGAGGGACCGCGACCGGTGCCTTCGCCGGTTCGGGCTTCGCCGCGTAGACCGGCGCATCGTCGCCCGGCGTCAGCGCGCGGACTTCGACGTTGCCGGTGCCGCGCGCGGTGATGCCCAGCTTCACTGCGGCGGCGTAACTGAGGTCGATCACGCGGCCGTCGTGGAACGGACCGCGATCGTTGACGCGTACGGTCACCGACTTGCCGTTGTCGAGGTTGGTGACGCGCGCGAAGCTCGGCAGCGGAAGCGTCTTGTGCGCGGCGGTGAAGGCGTACATGTCGTACACCTCNAGGTTCGACGTGCGCCGACCATGGAATTTCTGTCCGTAGTACGACGCCGTACCTCGTTCGACATAGCCCTTCGGGTTGTCGAGCACNTTGTAGGTCTTGCCGAGCACCGCATAGCTGGGACGGTTACCCACGGCCGAACGCGGCTCGTTGGTGACTTCGGGCTCTGGAATGGCGTCGACGTCGGGAATGTAATCCGGCGTGCTGTCCTTCACGCCCGGCTTGTACAGACCGCCGGCGGTGTAGTGGCCGCGCGTGCTGGGATCCTCCTGCGCAGGCGCGTACGGCGATTTCTTCTTTCCGCCGGGCAACGGCGCATGGTGCACGCCACCGCGATCGGGCACCGCCACCGCCTGCGAACCGGACTTCTTCGGCGAACTCGCGCAGGCCGCGAGGGTGAGCACCGCCGCCGCCAGGAGCGACCGGGCAGCGACGACGCGCAGGGCGGCCAGCGACATCATGCGGACGGTTGTCCGGTGGGCGCGACCGCGACACCCGCATCGCCACGGCCGGCGATGGCCTGGCTCAGCTCGTACACCGCCATCGCGTAGTGCTTGGAGATGTTGTAGCGGGTGATCGCGTAGAAGTTGCGGAAGCCGAACCAGTACTCCGGACCGCTCGTGCCGTCGAGCATCACCACGGTGGCGTGCTCGCCGGCAGGCGTCACTGGCGTGAGCGGACGGAAGCCGCGCTTGGCCAGTTCGTCCATCGTGTACAGCGGGTCCAGGCTTTCGGGCTCGATCGGCTGCGCGTTCGCGGCCGCGTTGGCGCGCACCGTCACCGGGCCGCCGCGCTCCCAGCCGCCCTTCTTCGCGAAGTAGTTGGCGATGGAGGCGAACACGTCGTCGAGGTTGTTGAACAGGTCGCGCTTGCCGTCGCCGTTGCCGTCCACCGCGAACTCGCGGTAGCTCGACGGCATGAACTGGCCCCAGCCCATCGCGCCGGCATAGCTGCCCTTGAGCGTGGTGATGTCGAACCCGGTTTCCTTGCCCAGCGCGAACAGCTGCGCCAGCTCACCCCGGAAGAAGGCTTCGCGGCGGTTCTCGCGATCGAGCTTGGCCGGATCGCCGCTGCGCGGATAGGCGAAGGCCAGCGTGTACAGCGCATCGAGCACCGGATACGAACCGGTGTTGCGGCCATAGTTGGTTTCCACGCCGATGATCGAGACGATCACTTCCGCCGGCACGCCGTACTTCGCCTCGGCGCGCGCGAGTTCGTCGCGATGTTCGGCAAGGAACGCGCGGCCGCCGTCGATGCGCGACTGCGTGATGAAGATCGGCCGGTAATCGCGCCACGGCTTGGCTTCGGCCGGCTTGGACATCGCGGCGATGATGCTGTCGCGGATCTCGGCGCGTGCCAGCACCGATTCTATGTACGCCGGATCGATGCCGTACTGCGCGGCGGTCTCGCGTACGAACGCGGCGCGCGCTACGTCCAGCGGCTGCTGCACCACGGGCTCGGGCAACGCGGGCGTGCCCGGCACATGTCGCGGCTTCGCGGCGTGCGCGGCGGGAGCGGATGCGGTCGGGGATTGCGGCGCGGGCGCCTGGGTCTGGGTGGCACAACCGGCCAACGCGGCAAGAATCGCGCTGATCGCGGCGCTACGAGTGAGGTGGCGTCGGGTCATCGCCGCGAGGGTAGCACGCGCCTCGCAGGGCAAAAACCGCGTGTTCAGGCTCGGCGGGGGCGTCAGTCAGGTTCGCTGCGATCCTTGCGGCCGGTGCGGCGGCGGCATCGAAACGACCGCGACACCGTATCGACCATCCTGAGAAAAAGGAGCGCGACTCGCGCGGATCAACGCGCGAGCGACGCCTCAGCGCGCGTACACCGGCCGATGCGCCCGCACCGCCATCACCACACCCAGGCCCGCGAGCAGCGACACCGCCGACGTGCCGCCGTAGCTCAGCAGCGGCATCGGCACGCCGACCACCGGCAGCAGGCCGGAAATCATGCCGCCGTTGACGATCACGTACACACAGAACGACAGGCCCAGCGCGCCCGCGATCAGGCGCGAATAGCCGTCGCGCGCTTCCGAGGCGATCCACAGGCAGCGGCCGATCACGAACAGATACAACGCAAGCACCGTGCCCACGCCAATCCAGCCGAATTCCTCGCTGAGCACGGCGAAGATGAAATCGGTGGTGTGTTCGGGCAGGTAGTTCAGGTGCGACTGCGAGCCCTGCCCCCAGCCCTTGCCGGTAAGCCCGCCGGCGCCGATGGCGATCTTGGACTGGATGATGTTCCAGCCGGTGCCGAGCGGATCGGATTCGGGATTGAGGAAGGTGAGGATGCGGTCCTTCTGGTACGGCCGCAGCAGCCAGAACCACGCCACGGGCGCGACCGCGGCGACGGCGCCGAAAGCCATGCCGAACCACCACCACGGCAAGCCCGCCAGGTACAGGGCGAACGCACCGCTGGTTGCGACCAGCATCGCGGTGCCGAAGTCGGGCTGCAGCAGGATCAGTCCCGTGGGCACGGCGATCAGAAGCGCGGCGACCAGCACGGTATGGAAGCGCGGCGGCAGCGCCTGGCGGTCCAGGAACCAGGCCACCATCATCGGCAGGCTGAGCTTGAGCAGCTCCGCCGGCTGCACGTAGACCACGCCGAGGTTGATCCAGTGGCGGCCGTGTTTGCCGGTGCCGATCAGCAGCACCAGCAGCAAGGGAATCAGCGAGGCGCCGAACACCAACGGCGTCCAGTTGCGCAGCTGGTTCGGCGGCACGCGCGAGAGCGCCCACATCACGCCCAGGCCGGCGACGAAGAACGCACCCTGGCGTACGACCATGCCGACATTGTGGTCGGCGGCGCTGTGCAGCACGGCCAGGCCGATCACCATCAGCGCCAGCAAGGCGCCCAGCAGCGGCAGGTCGAGCGTACGCGCGAAACGCACCAGCAGGTCGAACAGCCAGCGCAGGATCTGCCTCATCGCGTGGGCTCCTGGGGCGGCGTCGACGTTGCCGCGGGCGTGTTCGGCGGCGACGGCGGCAGGGGCGTGTTGGCCGCAGGTGCGGTGACGGCGGGCGTCACGGTCGATGCGCCCGGTGCAACCGGCCGCGGCAGGATCGACGCCACCGGCCCGCTCTGCGCCTCGGCGACCGCCACGACCGGCGCCGCATGCGGCTGGTCGGGGCGCTTGTACTTGGGATCGGTCGGAACCGGTTCGGGCATCTTGCCCAGCAGCCAGGCGTCGAAGATCTTGCGCGCGATGGGCGCGGCGGTACTGCCGCCGAAACCGCCATGTTCGACCGAGATGGCAACCACGATCGTCGGGTCGTCTGCCGGCGCATAGCCGACGAACAGCGCCTGGTGGCGCAGGTTGTAGGGCAGCGAATGCGGATCGAAGCTGACGTTGCCCTTGCGGCTGATCTTCTGCGCGGTGCCGGTCTTGCCGGCCATCATGTAAGGCGCGCCGGCGGCCATCGCACGGCCGGTGCCACCCGGCCCCATCGTCGCCATCATTCCTTCCTGCACGGCCCGAAGGTTGCTCGCGCTATCGGTGATGCGCGACGGCTTGGGTTGCTGCAACGGCAGCCAGGGCGTGTCGTAACCGTCGCGACGTTCGGCGACCAGGTGCGGGCGCATCAGGTTGCCGCCATTGGCGATCGCCCCCGTGCCGCGCACCAGCTGCAGCGTGGTCGCGATCCAGTAGCCCTGCCCGATGCCGGCGTTGACCGTCTCGCCCGCGTACCAGGGTTCCTTGCTGCGCTTGCGCTTCCACTCCGGCGACGGCACGACGCCCTTGTTCTCGCCGGCCAGGTCGATGCCGGTCTTGTCGCCGAATCCATACTTGCGCATGTATTCGTCGAANCGCTCGATGCCCATGTCGTAGGCGAGCTTGTAGTAATAGAAGTTCACCGACGCNGCGATCGACTTGCGCAGGTCGGTCCAGCCGGCGCCGCCATGGGCGTCGCGCCAGCCGCGCTTCTGGCCGGGGATGTAGAACGTGCCGGTGGAGAACACCTTGTACTCGGGCGTGCGCAGGCCGCTATCGAGGCCAGCCAGGCCGATCAGCGGCTTCACCGTCGAACCCGGCGGGCCGCCGCCGAGCACGTTGCGGTTGAACAGCGGGCGCGACGGGTTGTCCATCAGCGCGCGGTAGTCGATGTTGGAGATGCCGTTGACGAACAGGTTGGTGTCGTAGCCCGGCAGGCTGACCATGGCGAGGATCTCGCCGGTGCGCGGATCCATCGCGATGGCCGAACCGTCCATGTCGCCGAACGCCGTCACCATCGCCTGCTGCAGATCCAGGTCGATGCTCAGGCGCAGGTCGGCACCCGGCGTGGCCGGCACGTGGCCGACCTGCCGCATCGGACGGCCGTCGACGTTGGTTTCGATCTGCTCGTAACCGACCTTGCCGCGCAGCGCTTCCTCGTAATAACGCTCCAGACCGGTCTTGCCGATGTGCGTGAGCGCGGCGCCGCCTTCACCCAGTTCCTTGAGGTCCTCGGCATCGATGCGGCCGACGTAGCCGATCACATGCGACAGCAGTTCGCCGTACGGATAACGCCGGTTGAGGTAAGGCACCAGGTCCACGCCCGGATAGCGCCAGCGATCGACCGCGAAGCGCGCCGCCTCTTCCTCGCTCACGCGCAGCTTCAGCGTGATCGGCTTGTAGCCGCGGGTCGCGCGACGCTCGTCCTCGAAGCGGGCGATGTCCTCCGGCGACAGCGCGATGATCTTCCCCAGCGACGGCAACCAGGTGTCGTTCGCGCCGGCTTCGAACGGCGTCACTTCGATGCGGTAGGCCGGCACGTTGTCGGCCAGCACGCGGCCCTTGCGGTCCAGGATCAGCCCGCGCCCCGGCACCACCGGGCGCAGCTTCACGCGGTTGGCTTCCGAGCGCGTGGCGTAGTCGTCGTGCTCCCAGACCTGCAGCCGGAAGTACCAGAAGCCCAGCCCGCCCAGCGCGACGAGCACGCAGATGAAGGCGAAGGCGGAGCGCAGTCGGAACTGNTNGGNTTCGGCTGCGCTGTTCTTCAGGACGCGACGGCGCGGGCCCATCTCAGCGCGCCCTCCAGCGACCGTGGCGGAGCGAGTCCAGCGCCACGTAGGCCAGCGGCCACAGCACCATGCCCGTCANCGGCGAGGCCCAGTGCAGCGGATGCAGCGGCGCCATGCCGACGGCGATNCGGATCGCCGCGGTCACGATGCAGTCGTTGAGCAGCAGGCCGCCNATCGCCAAGGCCTGCTGCGACACCGGGAAGAACCTCAGTCGCGCGCGGAAGCGCTGGAGGATGTAGGCCATCACCACCAGCCGCAGCGCCTGTTCTCCCAGCAGGCTGCCGGTGACCAGGTCGCCGAGCAGGCCGATGATGAAGGCCAGGCCGAGGCCGACGTGGTCGGGGTCTTCGATCACCCAGTACGCCAGCGCCAGCGCCAGCCAGTACGGGCGCAGCGGCTGCACGGCCGGCGGCACCGGGACCAGCATCAGCAGCAGCGCCACCACGATGCTCACCGGGAGCACCCATTGCGGACGGACGCGCGTCATCGGCGGGCCTCCGGCTGCGTGGGCGCGGGTGGCGTCGTGGACGGTCCGCTGGGTTTGGATGAGGTGGCGGCAGGCGTCTTCNCCGGCGTTGCCGCGGCCGGGGCCGTGCCGCGCGCGTTGGCGGGTGCGGCGTTGCCGTNCGCAGCCGGCGTACCGGTGGCGCCCTGCGTCGCGGGCGTGGCGCCGGCGGCCTGAGCCGCACCCGCTGTGCCCTGAGTCGTACCAGCCGCAGCCGGATCCACCGGCGCGAACGCCGTCGCGGCCGGCAGCGGGTTCGGCATCGACAGCAGCACCAGAACTTCGCGGCCACGATCCAGCTGCGCCGCGGGCGTCACTTCGCCCACGAGGAATGCGCGGCTGTCGTCGGGCTTCAGCGAGGCGATCCTGCCCACCGGGAAGCCCGGCGCGAAACGGCCGCCCAAGCCCGAGGTGACCAGCACGTCGCCGACCTTCACGTCGCTGGACAGCGGAACGCTGGTCAGGCGCAGCTTGTCGCTGCGGCCCTCGCCGTAGACGACCAGGCGCACGCCGTTGCGCGCGACGGCCACCGGCACCGCGTGCGAGGGATCGGTCAGCAGCAGCACGTTGGCGTACATCGGGGTGACGGCGATGACCTGGCCGAGCAGGCCGTTGGCGTCGATGACGTTCTGTCCGACCTGCACGCGTTCGCGCGAACCGGCGTTGAGGACGAGCCGCTGACGCGCCGGATCCAGGTCGATATCGAGCACCGGCGCGAGCACCACGTCGAGGTTGTTCGTCTGCGCGGCATCGAGCAGGCCGCGCAGTCGCGCGTTGTCGGCCGCCANCGTGGCCAGTCGCGCCATGCGGGCCTGGTTGAGCATCAGGTCGTTGCGCAGCCGNCGGTTCTCGGCGGTGAGCTGCGTGAGCGTGCCGGCGTCCTCGCGGACGCGGTCGACCACCTGCCCCGGCCAGCCGGCGACCATCCACAACGGCTGCACCAGCAGCGTCACCTGCCGGCGGCCCTGCGCCAGCCAGCCACCGCGATGGTCGAGCACGATCAGCACCACCGCCAGCGCGAGGTAGGCGAGCAGCTTGAGCGTGCCAGCCACGTCGCCGGAGCGTGCGGAAGTCGGTGGGCCGGCGTAAGTGGGCATCGGGGCCGGAAGAGGCGGATCAGGTGTGGGACTTCGACATTCGCGGCCGGGCGGGAATCCCCCTCGACCGGCCGCGATGCAGCTTCATGCCGGGGCGCGACGGCCCGGGGCTTCGAAAGGCGAATACCCCGTGCCGGTGCCCGGTTTCGATCATTCCGGCGCGAAGAACTCGTTGCCGTGCATGTCGACCAGTTCCAGCGCGCGGCCACCGCCGCGGGCGACGCAGGTCAGCGGGTCGTCGGCGACCTGCACGTGCAGGCCGGTNTCCTCGCTGATCAGGCGGTCCANGTCGCGCAGCAGCGCGCCNCCNCCGGTCAGGACGATGCCGCGCTCGGCGACGTCGGCGCACAGTTCCGGCGGGGTCTGCTCCAGCGCCAGCTTGATCGCCGAGACGATGCCGGCCAGCGGCTCGCGCAGGGCTTCGAGCACTTCGTTGGAATTGATGGTGATCATCTTCGGCACGCCCTCGGCGAGGTTGCGACCGGAGACTTCCACGGTCGCCGCCTTCTGCTGCGGGTAGGCGCAGCCGATCTCGAGCTTGATGCGCTCGGCCGTGGCTTCGCCGATCAGGGTGCCGTAGGTGCGGCGGACGTAGCTGATGATCGACTCGTCGAAGCGGTCGCCGCCGATGCGGACCGACGCGGAGTAGACGATGCCGTTCAGCGCGATGACCGCCACTTCCGTGGTGCCGCCGCCGATGTCCACCACCATCGAGCCGCGGGCCTCGGTCACCGGCATGCCGGCGCCGATGGCGGCCGCCATCGGTTCCTCGATCAGGTAGACCTCGCGGGCGCCGGCCTCTTCGGCCGATTCCTTGATCGCGCGGCGCTCGACCTGGGTCGAGCCGCAGGGCACGCAGACCAGCACGCGCGGGCTCGGGCGCAGGAAGCGGCTCTTGTGCACCTTGCGGATGAAATGCTTGAGCATCTCTTCCGTGTAGGTGAAGTCGGCGATGACGCCGTCCTTCATCGGCCGGATGGTCGTGATGTGGCCCGGGGTGCGCCCGAGCATCATCTTGGCCTCGCTGCCGACCGCCGCCACGGTGCGATTACCGCCGATCAGGCGGTCCTGGCGCACGGCAACGACCGACGGCTCATTCAGGACGATCCCCTGGCCGCGGACGTAGATGAGGGTGTTCGCCGTGCCCAGGTCGATGGACAGGTCGTTGGAAAACATGCCGCGAAACTTCTTGAACATCGAGGATCGGCCGTCGAAAGGTGGGGGCGTGAGAGGCGCGTGAGGGGTTCGATAGCCTAGCAACCGCCCCCTTGCGGCACAAGGAAAAAACCTGCAAATCCGGGCACTTCGTGCCCTCTCCCGTCACGTTTCAGAAGGGTCCTAGGCCTGACTGGGGACGACGGTTCAGCCAAGGGGTCGCTGGCCCCGGGCGCCCCCAGCGGCTACCCTAGCGCCCGCGCGGCCCCGGGCCGGCGCCGAGCGACTCCANGCACCCGCCGCAGCCGCGTCCCGGCCGGCCTTTCGACTTTGGGAATTTCGATGTCTGCACTGATCTGCGGCTCGCTGGCCTTCGACACCATCATGGTGTTCCCGGACCAGTTCAAGAACCACATCCTGCCCGACAAGGTGCACATCCTGAATGTGTCCTTCCTGGTCCCGCGGATGCGCCGCGAATTCGGCGGCTGCGCCGGCAACATCGCCTACAACCTGAAGCTGCTGGGCGGCGATCCGATCCCGATGGCCACCGTCGGCCAGGACTTCGCGCCCTACCGCGAGCACTTCGAGCAGTGCGGCATCAACCTGTCGCAGGTGAAGGAGATCGAAGAGCTCTTCACGCCGCAGGCCTTCATCACCACCGACCACGACAACAACCAGATCACCGCGTTCCATCCGGGCGCGATGATGCGTTCGTACGAGAACCACGTGCGCGACGTGAAGGGTGTGACGTTCGGCATCGTCAGTCCCGACGGCCGCGAAGGCATGCTGCAGAACGCGCAGGAATTCGCCGACCTCGGCATTCCCTTCATCTTCGATCCGGGCCAGGCCATGCCGTTGTTCAACGGCGAGGAACTGCGCAACTTCATCGAGCTGGCCGACTACGTCACCGTCAACGACTACGAGTCCAACCTGCTTCAGGAACGCACCGGCTGGAGCGAGAACGACATCGTCAAGCGCGTGAAGGCGTACATCACCACGCGCGGCCCGCACGGCTCGCAGATCCACACGCCGGACAAGACCTACGACATCCCGCCCGCGCACGAGCGCCGCGTGACCGATCCGACCGGCTGCGGCGACGCGTTCCGCGCCGGCCTGATCTACGGCATCGAGAAGGGCTACGACTGGCTCACCATCGGCCGCATGGGCAACCTGATGGGCGCCCTGAAGGTCGAGCATCCGGGCACGCAGAACCAGCGCTTCGACTTCGAAGAGTTCAGCGAACAGTTCAAGCAGCAGTTTGGTTACGCGCTGTAAGCGGCAAAGGTTCGAAGTAACGAAGAACGAGCGGGAAACCGCTCGTTTTTCTTTGGCGCGTCACATCATGTGCGCCAGCCACAACATCTCCGGCGCGGCGAGTCGTTCGAACTCCGCATACGGCATGCGCACCACCTCGGTGTGGTTGCCTGCGTTGAACGCGATCTCATCCTGGTGCGCCAGTCGCGAATCGATGTAGACCGGCATGCCATAGAGGTGTCCGAACGGCGGCATCGCACCGGGCTCGCAATCGGGGAACGCATCGCGGAACTCGGTTTCCTCCGCCAGTTCCACCGGAACGCCGCCCAGCGCCAGCGACAGGCGGTAAAGGTCCGCGCGATACGTCGACGGCATCACCACCATGGCGAGCCGGCCATCGGCCTTGAGCATCACCGTCTTGGCGAAGTGGTTGGGTTCCACGCGCACCGCCGATGCGGTTTCGTGCGCCGTCACCGTTCGCGGATGCGTGAGCGTCGTGTAGGGCGCCTGGCCCTGGTCGAGCAGGTTGTGCAGACGTGGGGAGAGCATGGCGTCCTCCACCTCGCGAAGGCTGCAATCCGTTGCCGCGTCGCGCAGTGAACTGGATCCGGCGCCCGCGTCCCGCGGTGCGTCGCCCGATGCACGAAACGACCGGCATCGAC
>Ga0055530_10002903_pt1 | contig 10402 bp, 7 predicted proteins | sample Araplavi_mTSA_r2_FD_55009 | JGI IMG/M metagenome (GOLD analysis project Ga0055530, IMG submission 55009) | Arabidopsis root microbial communities from North Carolina, USA - plate scrape MF_Cvi_mTSA_r2 | ecosystem: Host-associated > Plants > Roots > Endosphere | place: USA: North Carolina... | reverse complement strand
CCTGGGCGGCGGCGGCTTCCTGGTAGGCCATCTCAGTGATGGCAAAGACATTTCCATCGACTACCGGGAAATGGCGCCTGCAAAGGCCCACCGCGACATGTNCCTGGACGCCTCCGGCAACGCCAATACAACACTCAGCCAGGAAGGANACCTGGCAGCCGGCGTACCGGGTACTGTAGCAGGTATCTTCGCCTCCCTCCCCTACGCAAAACTGCCTTTACGCAAACTGATACAGCCTGCTATTACACTGGCTGAAAAAGGCTTCGCCATCACAGAAAAAGAAGCCAATAGCCTGAACGGACAGGCTGCCGTATTCAAGCGGCTGAATACAAAGCCTACCCGCTTTGTAAAAAATACGCCCTGGAAAGCAGGCGATACCCTGATACAACCGGAGCTTGCGGGCACCCTGAAAAGGATCAGGGACAAAGGCATGGAAGGTTTTTATGGAGGTGAAACGGCTGCCATGATCGTGGAAGAAATGCAACGCGGCAAAGGCATCATCACCGCAACCGACCTGAAAGCTTACAAGGCCAAAGAAAGGAAACCTATCGTCTTCAATTATAAGGATTACACCCTCATCACCATGCCCCTGCCTTCCAGCGGAGGAATTGTATTACAGCAGATGATGGGCATGGTAGAGAAATATCCGCTGTCCACCTGGGGCTTTCACTCACCACAGGCCATACAGCTGATGGTGGAAGCAGAAAGAAGGGCTTATGCAGACCGCGCAGAATACCTGGGCGATGCAGATTTTGTAAAGGTGCCGGTTAAACAGCTGACAGACAAAAAATACCTGGAGCAGCGTATGGCCGATTATGTGTCCAATAAAGCCGGTACCAGTGTAGCAACAAAAGCAGGTACGCCCCTGCATGAAAGCGAACAAACCACGCACTTGTCCGTGATGGACGACCAGGGCAATGCCATATCAGTAACCACCACCCTGAATGGCGGCTATGGCAGCAAAGTAGTGGTAGGCGGCGCAGGCTTCTTCCTGAACAANGAAATGGACGATTTCAGCGTAAANCCAGGCGTACCCAACATGTACGGACTGGTAGGAAACGAGGCCAATGCCATCGCTCCAGGCAAACGTATGCTCAGCTCTATGACGCCTACTATTGTACTGCAGCGCAGGCGCCCTTACCTGGTAGTGGGCACACCGGGCGGCTCTACTATTATGACCTCTGTTTTTCAGACACTGATCAACATACTTGAATTCAACATGCCGGTAGCAAAGGCGGTGAATGAGACCAANTTCCANCATCAGTGGCTGCCTGACCAGGTNGATGTGGAACCTGATTTCCCGGCCGGCATCATCAGCTCACTGGAACAGATGGGTTANAAAGTAACACCCAGGCGNAATACCATCGGGCGCACNGAAGTGATCCGGGTAAATAACAAGGGGATGCTGGAAGCTGTGGGAGACATCAGGGGAGATGACAGCGCGGCAGGATATTAAAAAGTTTGAGGTTTGAGGTTCGTTAAAGGTTGCATGTTCAAAGAAAGTAACCTGCCTGAAACCTCTAAACTTTCCAACGAACTTCAAACCTCAAACATCAAACCTTAAACATTAAAATTATGTCTATTGCAAAGATCTATCTTGATAGTATCAAGAAGCGCTTCCTGACCTATAAGTTACTGGGAGATAAAACCCTGGAGCGGCTGGATGAGCAGCAATTGAACTGGCAACCGGACGAACATTCCAACAGCATTCGTTGTATCGTCAGTCATATCAGCGGGAACATGCTCTCGCGGTGGACAGATTTCCTCAGCAGCGATGGTGAAAAGCCCTGGCGCAACAGGGATACCGAATTTGCAGACGGGCATGCATCCAAACCGGAGATCATCGCCATGTGGGAAAAAGGCTGGAGCTGCATGATGCAAACCTTTGACAGCCTGCAGGAAGCAGACCTGGAAAAAACCATTACCATCCGCAGCGAACCACTGATCGCTATGGATGCGATCAACCGCCAGCTGGCACATATTCCCTATCATGTGGGGCAGATACTGTATATTGGCAAAATGCTGCTGAAGGATCAATGGGAAAGCTTATCTATTCCCAAAGGCGGTTCGGATGCATTCAATAAAGAAATGACTGAAAAAAAATAGGACCCGACATGATAAAATTCAAGTACCTGCCAGTGTCTTTGCTGACCTTGATGGCCGTAGCCTGCGGCGGCAGCCACAATGACAAGCTGCTGAAGCATAAGAAATGGCGGGTGTATGATGTGCAGGTGCCCAGCGGCGACCCGTATGACATTACGCAGGTAAACCAGGCCACTGATCTGAAGAAAGGCTACTACAGCGATGCCTATTACCAGTTCCTGGATGATAACCTCTTCATTGCTACCGTAGCAGGCCAGTCTGATTCAGGCAAATATCAGCTGCTCAGCAACGGCAGCATTATCAGCGTAACCGCCAGTAATGGATTGCGCACTGCAGAGCACCTGGTAACAGTTGTTCACCTGGATGATAAACTGTTTGATATGAAGGTGCAATCCGGGGAGTATCATTTTGTATTGAAGACAAAGGCAGAATAAACCTTTAGCATGGAAGCATTACAAACGCTCACAGTACCCGGCAGAACTGCCATTGTTGATGGCAGGACCTGCCTGTTCTTTTCCGGTTTCTCCTATCTTGGCATGCATGCCATGCCTGCATTCAGAGAGGCCTTCAAAGCGGGCATAGCGCAATATGGCCCGGTGTTCATGTCATCAAGAGTGGCCAACTTACGCCTTAGCCTGTACGAAGAGCTGGAACATGCCCTGGCGGTATTGTTTCACCAGCAGGCAGCTGCTGCTTTTTCTTCAGGTTATCTGGCAGCGCAGGCAGCTATTCATTATGCTCAATCGCATGGCGCCGTGCTGTATGCGCCGGGCACTCATCCGGCCNTGCGCCTGAACGGGGATACCCCGCCTGCAGCACCCTGGGAACAATGGGTGGAAGAAACAGTAGCGAAGGTGAACAGCGCGCCGGATCATAGCTTTGTACTGGCTGCCGATGCTGTAAATCCTTTGACCAGCACGATCAATAACTTTGACTGGCTGCAGCGCATTGAGCGCAAGGTAATGGTAGTGATCGATGATTCTCATGGCGCCGGTATACTGGGGCCTGATGGTGAAGGCATCGTACATACCTTACCTGTACATGCTCCGCTGCGTTACCTGATCTCCGCCTCAACAGCGAAGGCTTACAGCATAGAAGGCGGACTGGTGGCTGGACATGCAGCTGATATTGCCGCGCTCAAAAAACAGCCTTTCTTTACGGCCAGCACCCCGTTTATACCAGCCAATGCTTACGCATTTTTAGAGAGCAGGACGTTATTTGCCGCGCGGCGCCATCAGCTGAAATTCAATATCGCCTATCTTCAGCAACTGGTAGCAGGTAATACAATGGTACACAACCCGCATCACTTACCCGTATTTCTGTTAAAGCCGGGTGCAACGCAACCATCTATTGACAAGCACCTGCTGGAGCACGACATTATCATTTCTTCTTTTGCATATCCGAGCCCTGACAGCCCGCCCATTCACCGCATCGTACTGTCTGCCCTGCATGAACCGTTTGATATGGACACGCTGGCAGCGCTAATTCATTCTTAGTTGGTCTTGTCTCTTTGTATAGCAGCCTGTTCCTGTTCTATCTTGTCACCGTTGTGATTCATGATACGCATATCATTCCTTTCTACTGCCAGCAGATCACGAACGTTGTCTGCATTGGCGGCAAGCAGTGCCTGGTCCCAATCGATCTTTCTGTCTAGGCGGGCTACCCTGGATGAATGGCCGGCATCAACGGCCTTTTGTCTTCTGGCTTGAAGTGACATCAGATCATCCTGCAGCGCTTCTTTTTCCTGTATCAGTTGAAATATCTGTGCCTGCTGGTCTTCCAGGTTTGCTTCCAGGTCGTCATTCTGCTGCGCCTGCTGCTGGATCTCCATTCTATTCATGGCAATATCATTGCGTGCGGCCGGGTTACGGTCTCCGGCAAATGCGCCGGTGCTCATCATGGCAGTAACAGCCATCAAACTCATTCTCTTCATGTTACTGATTTTTGGGTTTATGTTTTTAAAACTATCGGATATAAGACGCGGTATAAATCATTGCGTTTAACCACCTTTTCCTTTTTAAGCTGTTCTTAAGTTGTGTTAAAGGAGTGTGAACACGGGATAGGATATATTAGCGCTGCAATCCATTGTTAACAAAATATATTTGGTGGATAGAAAATAAAAAGATAACCTTTGTACCAATCAGAATTTTATTATTCTTCTCTCTCTCTCTTCAAAACTCTCACCCAGGTATTTTAACCAAATTCTACAGACGGCTCCCTGTGCCTTACACAAGCATAGCGATGTAATGCCATGTTACTACCGGTAACACCGGTGATGGCTATCCCATGCCTGTATCAAGACGCTTGTTACCTCATTTTTTCACAACCAAAACGGTTCGCTTATGAGCTGCAGACCTTTACCTAACAAGGTTCCACGTCATCGATGGCAGGCCCTCCGGCCTTACCTGACAGGCTTTATGCTTGTGCTTGCCATCTTATTTCTCAACAGCATTCCATCATCGGTAAGCGGTCAGTCTGCCAACATTGACCAGGGCGCCAATGAGAAAGTTACCTCTCCCGTATCACCCGTGAGCTGGATCAACGGTAACCTGAATTCGCAACAAGCGCACTTCCTGGAAGGGTATTCCATCCCTTACCGCGCCATTCTGGGTGATCTGGAAGTGGGCAAAACCTATACCCTGGTAATAGGCTTCGACCAGCGGGATGGTAGCAAGCATGCACTGGATTACATCACACATTTCCAGCGGCTGGAATCACATACGCCCTTCAGCCATCCGGCTGAAATGGTGGACCCCCTGCTGGATATTACAGGATTTCCGGCATCTTATTTTACTACAACAGATGTATTTACCATCCCGGCTCCCAGTGTAACGGGATCGCCTGTAGCCGGACAGCCGGCTACCAGCTTTAATGCCCTGCCCGCAGGAGAACAAGTGATGACCGGTTATAACATGGACCTGCTAAACGTTACTTACAATTCGTCGGGGTCATTGACCGACGCCCATTCTGAAACAGTGATCCATGTCACTTTCACAGCGCAGAAAGAAACCGCAGTGCTGGCCTGGGGAGGGCACATCGCCAGCCAGATAGACTGGGGCAAAGGCGAATCTGCCAGCGCCATCAGCGGCTCTCCCTACCACATGCGGCTGAAGAAATGGATCATTGATGGTGCAGATGTAAGCATCGGCAACCAGGACAGATCCCTGAAAACCGATGCGGTATTCATACCTCCTACCTGCGATGTTACCGGGCCGCACAATGGTTGCATAGAAAGCAGCTCGCTGAATTATACCGCCACCGTTGACGACGAAAACGGGCTTACGTATTTATGGAGCATCATCGGCGCCAACACCGCACAGGCCAAAATCGTTGACAATACGGTAGCCAACATACAGGTAGTGCCCATCGGCAGCACCTTCCAGGCCGGCTCTTTCGCCCTGCAGCTGATCGTAACACGAGACGGGCTGAAAGATACCTGCTACCTGGATTCGCATACTACACCGGGTGTGAATGTAGTGATCACAGATGTGAATGTAGATGCTGGAAGCGACCAGGAAATCGATCACCTGAGCACTGCGAACCTCAATGCAGCAGCCTCCGGCGGTACTGAACCGTATAGCTATAAATGGAGTCCGGTTACGGGACTGAGCGATCCCAATATCGCCAACCCGGTATTTACACCACCTGGTGTAGGNGTATTCCAGTTCATTGTAACGGCTACTGATGCGAACGGCTGCGTAGGCGCCGATACGGTAGTGATCAACGTAAAAGAACATCCGAAACCGCCCTGCGGCATCACCGGACCTGATCCTGTTTGCCCGGGTTCTACCAATACCTACAAGGGACCAGCGCCCGCAGACGTGGGCTCCTATCTGTGGTCTGTTACCGGTGACGCCAGCATTGTTGGTGCTACTGACAGGGACTCTGTGGTGATAAAGGCAGATAATAAATGCGGTTCCTACACGATTAAAGTGGTTGTTACCACACCTGACAAAAAAGTAAAAGACAGCTGCTTCAAAACAGTACAGATCCAGGATGAGATCAAGCCAATACTGCATGGCACTGCCAATGACGCCAATGTAACCTGTGCCAAAGATGTGCCGGGCGTACCCAGCATTACGGCTACAGACAACTGCCAGGCAGAGATCGAAGTGAAGTTCTCACAGGTCACAAAAGACAGTACCTGCGTGAATAAATTCAGGATCGTGCGTAAATGGTGGGCTACAGATGTTTGCGGCAACAAGTCTGATACCATTGTACAGGTCATCACCGTATACGACGATGTGAAACCGGTGATCACGGCCAACTTTACCAAAGAAATATGGATCCAGTGCGTGAAAGATGTACCGGCTGCACCAACGCCAAGTGCTACTGATAATTGCGGTGGTGATGTCAAGACCATCTTCACCTGCTCCGGCTCCGGTAATGCCTGTGATTCTACCATCAACCGTAAGTGGGTATTTATAGATGCCTGCTGGAACAAGGATAGCGTTACGCAGGTGTTACATATAAAGGATAACACCAAACCAAGCTTATCAGGCAGCGTATATGACAAGACCGTAGCTTGTGCGAAAGACGTGCCTGCACCGCCAGCGGTAACAGCCACCGACAACTGCGATCCGTATCCGTACCTGAAATTTACAGAAGTGAAGAAAGACAGCACTTGTGTCAACAGGTTCAAGATCTATCGCAAGTGGTGGGCCAAGGATAAATGCGGCAATGTATCTGATACCTTAAGACAGACCATTACCGTGTATGACAATATCGCACCGACAGTAACATACAAACCTGCAGACAAGAACGTAGCCTGCGGCAACGACAGAAGCTTCGGCACGCCGACATTTGCAGACAACTGCGGCTGTACTCCGAAGGTGACATATGAAGACAAGCAAAGTGGTTACACCTGTCCGATCACTTACACCCGGACCTGGACCGCTACCGATGATTGCGGCAACTATGTGAAAACACAGCAAAGTGTGACCGTTGGCTGCTGCGACAAGCAATGCACGCTTACCCAGGGCTTCTACGGCAACGTGAACGGCCTGGCATGTACACCGGGCGGCACCAAGGTAACTGCCCTCCAGATAATGACACCCGCAGTGGATGCCCAGGATGGCGACTCTGTCATCTTCGGTCTGAAGGCTACCAATAGGTTCTTCACATTGTTCCTGAGTGATGTAACGAACGGTAATATCTTCAAGATGTTGCCTGGCGGTGGTACACCGGCTGCATTGAAAGGATACGCCACCTACAGCAAGACTGCCACCTGGCCAAACGTTCCGGTAAATATAAGCGGAACCAATTACGGCAAGATCAATAACAATCTCCTGGCACAGACCATGACATTGTTCTTCAACATGTACCAGTCACCAACACTGGGCAGCATGCCAATTAACAACGATACGCTGTTCACTTCCAAGCTACCCACCTGCGGCAGCAGCATACCATCCAACACAATCGACAAGTATATACTGGCGAAGAGTGTGGTGACTTATCTGAAGAATAATGGACAGGCATCCATACAAGGATTGTTCAACCTGGCCAACAAATACCTGGGCGGACAAACCGTANCTGGTGTGAGCGCTTCTGATGTGAACCAGTCTGTGGATGCGATCAACAGAGGATTTGACCAATGCGCGGTAATATTCCGCTGGGGTACCAACAGCTATGCTCCACTGGTACAAACAGGAGGAACCATGACTGCCGATGTTACGGTCTACAAACAAACCGCTACCAACGAAAACGGGGAACTGAAAGTGAAAGTATTCCCCAACCCGTACACAGACAAGCTGATCTTCCGGTTCACCGCCCCGGTGAGCGGCAGGACCGTACTGGAAATGTTCAATGTACAGGGACAAAGACTGGATGCAGTGGATAAAGGAATGGTAGATAAAGGCACTACCCACACGATTGAATATGAAGTAAAAGAAGCATTCCGCGGACCACTGATCTACAAGTTAAATGTAGGCCCCTTGAATGCAAGTGGTAAAGTAATATCATTTAAATAAACACTGAGCAACCTGTGTAGATGTATGACCGGAAACCAGAAAAACAGGAGTCCCCCAGGCAAAGCCGGGGGACTCTTTCATCACAATTATGCAGAGGCCGTCAAACCCTCCATTAACAAGCTGCTAACAATAGTTATTTGTTTAGCAAATAAAAAATCGGGAACTTTAATTTGTTATAGAGAACAGTGAATTTCTTTCCTCTCTCCTCTGNTTTNGTATTTGACCTATCTCCTCTGAAACAAAAATATTTATTACTGATGCAANACTGTAAAGTGTGAATGACTTTCCGTTATAACTGTACACTGCATTGGTGAAGAATAAGCCGGGAGACCGGCTTGGCTACGAGTATTGAAAAGCCAACTTGGGGCGCCCCCTTTCTGAGCTTCAGCCAGAAGGGGGCTTTTTCATTATTTATATATCAGCACCTCTACTTTCCCATCCGCCGTTATACTGCCACGATACATACCAGCCGTATTGAAAGGCATGGCAATATTACCATCTTTATCAATGGCGATGAGCCCGCCGTCTCCACCAAGGGCCGGTACCTTTTCCATGATCAGCTCATGAGTGGCTTGCTGTACGCTCAGCCCTTTATATTCCATGAGGTCACTAACGGTTTTGGCTACACAGAGACGGATGAAGAATTCACCCCAACCGGTACAGGAGATGGCACAGGTAGCATTGTTGGCATAAGTGCCTGCCCCGATGACAGGCGCATCGCCTACACGCCCGAACTTTTTATTGGTCATGCCGCCGGTGGAAGTAGCTGCCGCCAGGTTACCCTGCTGATCAAGTGCTACTGCCCCTACCGTGCCGAATTTGTGGTCTTTATTTTCAATACCCAGCAGACCGGAAGATGGTTTGCTCACTGCAGAATCGTGGTCCAGCTGTGTTTTATTNTCGTCCATCNCCTTTACCTTTTGCAGGGCTTTCCAGCGTTCTTCCGTATAAAAATAAGATGGATCTACGATCTCCAGTCCCGCTTCTTTGGCAAATTGCTCTGCACCCCGGCCNGTGAGCATCACATGCTGGGATTTTTCCATCACGGCACGGGCGGCGCTGACAGGATTTTTGATCACCGTTACCCCGGCTACGGAACCTGCGCCCAGGGTTTTGCCATTCATAATGGCGGCGTCCATCTCATTCTTCCCTTCATTGGTGAATACAGCGCCTTTACCGGCGTTGAACAGGGGAGAATCTTCCATGACCTTCACGGCCGCTTCCACGGCATCCAGGCTGCTGCCCCCGCGCTGCAGGATGGCATAGCCCTTGCGCAGGGCCNGTTCCAGGGCNGCTTTATAGGCCTGNTCGCGTTCGGGCGTCATCTGGGACTTTAAAATAGTGCCGGCGCCGCCGTGGATCACCATTACATACCGCTGTTTGGCCGCGGAAGGATCGCCGTTATGAGACAAAACAGGGCTGTTGATGCTGGTTGTCATAAATAGGGCTGCAGTTAGCAAGGTAATTATCATGTTGTAAATGTAAATGATTTTGATTTTGGTATTTTTGCCGGATAAATGCGAATCGCTGAAAAAAGTACGTAAAATATTATCCATTGTCCTGCTTTCCCTGCTGGGCATTATTATATTGACNGGTATATTGGTGAACATTCCTGCTGTACAGAACTGGCTGGTGGGCGAAGCCACCCGCCGCCTGTCAGATCAGCTGCAAACGCGTGTGGAGATCAAGGGGGTCAGCCTCCGGCTGTTTAACCGCGCGCGCCTGGAAGGCGCCTATATAGAAGACCGTCACAAGGATACCCTGCTCTATGCCGGTGCGCTGGAAGTGCGGATCACAGACTGGTTCTTTTTCCAGGACAAGCCTGTGCTGAAATTCATCGGCCTGGAGAATGCGGAGGTGAACCTGAAAAGGCCCCGTAATGATTCATTGTGGAATTACCAGTTCATTGTGGACGCTTTCAGCGCTCCTGCCCCGGATACCAGCCGTAAGACCACTCCCTCCAAAGGAGTGTCGCTGGACCTGCGCAAAATAGACCTCTACAATATCCGCATCAACAAAATAGACGCCTGGGTGGGCGAGGACATGCGGGGAACCGCCAAACGCATCTACCTGGACGCCAAGAACCTGGACCTGCAGAAGCACAATATAGACATACAGGAACTGCTGCTGGACCAACCTTCGTTTATTGTTTCCAGTTATTCCTCCTCCCCCCTCCGGAAACGCAAGCCAAAAACAGAGNGTACCTCCATTCCCGCTGTAGACAGCAGCGGCGAGCTACGCTGGAACAGCAGCAACTGGAAGCTGATCGTCAAGGAGCTGGCCATCCGTAACGGACTGTTTGGCGTAGAGAACCCGGAAGATTCGACTCC
>Ga0055530_10002894_pt1 | contig 10436 bp, 9 predicted proteins | sample Araplavi_mTSA_r2_FD_55009 | JGI IMG/M metagenome (GOLD analysis project Ga0055530, IMG submission 55009) | Arabidopsis root microbial communities from North Carolina, USA - plate scrape MF_Cvi_mTSA_r2 | ecosystem: Host-associated > Plants > Roots > Endosphere | place: USA: North Carolina... | reverse complement strand
TTCAGTTCGGGTGAAACGGGCAATCTCTGCGCGCAGCAACACCAAGTAGGCCAGTATCGAGGTGGTTCCGCTGAGCTGGCGGGTAGGTGGCATCGAGCCGTCTGGTGACAGGCGGCCCAGAGTAATGGCGGTCACGCCGCGGGTTCCGCAAGGGGCTCGCGGTGCACAGAATCCGGCTTATCGGCGGGCTTCACACTTTTCTTTCCCTCCCTTTCCGTTTTTCCACGTCCTTAGGCCTTGAAGGCGGGCGCGAGCCTTGCCGCCTGCACGGATTGGTAGTTACCCGTATAATCGATAGCATGCTAATTAATAGGCGGCTATCGTGAACGACCAAGCCAACATCCAACCGACGCGCGAACAGGCACTGATGCGCCTCGGCACGTCGCTGGCGGTGCTGCANCGCGGCTACCGCGCCGCGGCGGACAAGGCGGTGGCNCATGTGGGCGTGTCGCAGACGCTGGCCTATCCGATCGTGATGCTCGGGCGCATGAACGGCGATGTGCGCCAGGGCGTGCTGGCCGAGGCGCTGGGCATCGAGGGCCCGTCGCTGGTGCGCTCGGTCGACCAACTGGTGGAAGCCGGCCTCGTCGAGCGCCGCGAAGACCCGGCCGACCGCCGCGCCAAGACCCTGCACCTCACCGAGGCCGGCAAGGCCGTCTGCGAACCCATCGAGGCGGCGCTGACGCTGATGCGGGTGTCGCTGTTCGACGGCGTGTCCGACGAGGACGTCGCCGCCTGCCTGCGCGTGTTCAGCGTGCTGGAGGAGCGCATGGGCGTGCGTGCCGTGCAGAGCCTGCCGCCGCTCGCGCCGACGCAGGAAGGGCGCAGGTAGCAGCAGATGGCCTCGTTCAGCCTGCCGCGCTTCAGCCGCGCGGAGATTCTCTTTTCCGGCAAGAGCTTCGCCGCGGCCATGCTGGCGATGTACCTCGCCAGCCGCGCCGGCCTGCCGCGTCCGTTCTGGGCGCTCATGACCACCTACGTCGTCGCCCATCCGCTGGCCGGCGCGGTGCGCTCCAAGGCGGTCTACCGTTTCCTCGGCACGCTCATCGGCAGCACCGCCACCGTGCTGCTGGTGCCGGCGCTGTCCAACGCGCCCGAGCTGCTCACGCTGGTGCTCGCGCTGTGGGTGGGGCTGTGCCTGTGCATTTCGCTCTTCGACCGCACGCCGCGCTCCTATGTGTTCATGCTCGCGGGCTACACGGCGGCGCTGATCGGCTTTCCGTCGGTGCAGACGCCGCTCGCGCTGTTCGACACCGCCGTGGCCCGCGTGGAGGAAATCGGCCTGGGCATCTTCTGCGCCACGCTCATCCACAGCCTCGTGCTGCCCGCGGGGCTCGCGCCGACCGTGCTGGGCCTGCTCGACCGCACGCTGCAGGACGCGCGCAAGTGGCTGGGCGACCTCTTCCAGCCCGCCGGCCGAAGCAGTGCCGAGCCACGGCGCCTCGACGACGACCGACGCCGCCTCGCCGGCGACATCACGCAGTTGCGCCTTCTCTCCACCCACGTTCCCTTCGACACCACTCACCTGCGCTGGACCGCCGGCGCCATCCGCGCGATGCAGGACCGCGTCGCCGCGCTCACGCCCGCGCTCTCCGCCGTCGAAGACCGCCTGCTGGCGCTGGAGCAGGCCGAAGGCGTCATCGCCCCCGACGTGGCCGCCGTGCTCGCGAAGGCCGCTCAGTGGTTGCGTGAAGAGGCCGACGCCCCTGCCCGTGCCGCGCGCCTGCAGGAGTTGCGCCGCGCCATCGACGCCCTGGGCGCCACGCCGCCCGACGCCGATCCGCAGGCCCGCTGGGGCAGCGCGCTGCGCATCGGCCTCGCGGGCCGCCTCGAAGAGCTCGTCGACGGCTGGAACGCCTGCGCCCAGTTGCGCCAGGACATCGACGAGGGTCTGAAGGGCGCCGCGCCGCTGCGCCGCACGGCCGCGCTCGGCAGCCGCGTGCTGCACCGCGACTACGGCATGGCGCTGCTGTCGGCCCTGGCGGCAGTCATCGCCATCTGCCTGTGCGGCGCGTTCTGGATCGTCACCGGCTGGCCCATGGGCTCGGCCGCGACCATGATGGCCGCCGTCTTCTGCTGCTTCTTCGCGACGATGGACGACCCGGTGCCGGCGATCCACGGCTTCCTGAAGTGGACGCTGTGGTCCATTCCGATCTCGGCCGTCTATGTGCTGGTGCTCATGCCCACGGTGCAGGACTTCGGCATGCTGGTGGTCATCTGTGCGCCGCTCTTCCTGCTGCTGGGTTTCTATCTGCCGCGCCCCACGCACTTCATGCCCGCGATGGCGCTGATCTTCGGCGTGTGCGGCACGCTGGCGATGCACGACACCGCCAGCTCCGACCTGGTGAGCTTCATCAACAGCATGATCGGCCAGATCGTCGGCGTGGTCGTCGCCGCGCGCGTGACGCGTCTCGTGCGCTCGGTGGGCGCCGACTGGAGCGCGCGGCGCATCCAGCGCGCCACCTGGCGCGAGCTGGGCGACATGGCCGCGTCTTCGCAGCCGCAGTACGCGCAGAGCGACGCCTATGCGGTGCGCATGCTCGACCGCATCGGCCTGCTCGCACCGCGCATCGCGCAGGCCGGCGGCACCGTCGAGGGCGTGGCCGCCAACGACGCGCTGCGCGACCTGCGCATGGGTGCCGACATCGCCGTGCTGCAGCGTGTGCGCGGCCAGCTGCCGCTGGCCACTTCGGCCGCGCTGCTGGGCGGCATCTCGCGCTTCTTCCGACAGCGCGCGGAGGGCCGCATGAATCCGCGACCACCGGGCCTGCTGCCGCAGATCGACGAGGCGCTCGGCGCCGTGCTNGATGCGCGCGACACCGCGTCGTCGTCTTCTTCTTCAGCCTCGCGCTCGGCCGTCACCGCACTGGTGGGCCTGCGCCGCAATCTCTTTCCCGACGCGCCGCCCTCGCTCGCGGGCACGTCCCTCACTTCGCAAGGAGCTTCCGCATGATCGGCGAAGCCAGCTTCTACGGCCTGTACCTGCCCTGGATCATGGTGCTCGCGCTCGCGGCGCTGCTCGTGCTGTGGGGCGTGCGCCGCCTGCTCGCGGCCACCGGCGCCTATCGCTGGGTGTGGCACCCGGCCCTCTTCGACATGGCGCTCTACCTGCTGCTGCTCTACGCGCTCAGCCGCGCCAGCGCCTACCTCCAATGACAACAACGAGATTCCAATGAAAGCCGCCCGAACTTCCGACGACAGCAATCCGTGGGCCCAGCGCCTGGGCCGCGTTCTCTTCACCCTGGCCGTGGTCGCCGCCGCCGTGTGGGCCGGCCTGCGCCTGTGGGACCACTACGAACTCGCGCCGTGGACGCGTGACGGCCGCGTGCGCGCCAACGTCGTGCAGATCGCGCCCGACGTCTCGGGCCTGGTCACGGCAGTGCCCATCCACGACAACCAGCCGGTGGCCGCCGGCGCGCTGCTCTTCGAAGTGGACCGCGCGCGCTACGACCTCGCCGTGCGCCAGGCGCAGGCCGCGCTCGCGGCGCAGCGTGCCGTGAGCGCGCAAGCCCAGCGCGAGAACGCGCGCAATGCCGGCCTCGACGAGCTGGTGTCGAAGGAGTCGCGCGAACAGACCCGCTCGCGCGTCGAGCAGATGCAGGCTGCGGTCGCGCAGGCCGAAGTGGCGCTCGACTCGGCCCGCCTCAACCTGCAGCGCGCCCAGGTGCGCGCACCGGCCGACGGCCTGGTCACCAACCTCGACCTGCGCCAGGGCAGCTATGCCGCGGCGGGCCGGCCGGTGCTAGCGCTGGTCGATGCGCAGTCGTTCTACGTCGAAGGCTATTTCGAGGAAACCAAGCTGCCGCGCATCCACCTCGGCGACCGCGTGCGCGTCACGCCCATGGGCGGCGGCGCTGTGCTCGAAGGCTCGGTCGAGAGCGTGGCCGCCGGCATCGCCGACCACGACCGCTCCACCAGCGCCAACCTGCTGCCCAGCGTGAACCCGACCTTCAATTGGGTGCGGCTCGCGCAGCGCATTCCGGTGCGCGTCAAGCTCGATCCGCTGCCGCAGGGCGCGCGCCTCGTCGCGGGCCAGACGGTCACGGTGCAGGTGCTGGAGAACAAGCCGGCGCAGAAGACGGCGGCAACGGCTTCCACGCCACAGAAGGGATGAACGACATGACCAGCTTCGCATTCCGCATCGCATCGCTGGCCGCCGCCGCCGCGCTCGCGGCCTGCGCGGCGGTCGGCCCCGACTACAGGCAGCCGCCCGAGGCGCTGGCCAGCCAGCCTGCCGCGGGCAAGCCCTTCGCCGAGGCGCCCGCCAACGCGGCGCCGCTGCCCGCCCACTGGTGGCGCCTGTACCACGACCCGCTGCTCGACAAGCTGGTCGAACAGGCCCTCGCGCACAACACCGACCTGCGCCAGGCCGTGGCGAACCTCGAGCGCGAGCGCGCCATCGAGGACGAGACCGCCGGCGCCAGGTACCCCACCATCGGCGTCAACGGCGGCCCCTCGTTCGGCCACGTCTCGGGCCTGTCGCTGCTGCAGAAAGGCTACGAGCCGCCGAGCACCTTCAACTACAGCGCGGGCGCGTCGCTCTCCTACCAGGTCGACCTGTTCGGCCAGATCCGCCGCGCCATCGAAGCGTCGCAAGCCAGCACGCAGTCCGCCGAAGCCGCGCTCGACCTCGTGCGCGTGAACGTGGCGGCCGGCACCGCGCGCGCGTACGCCGAAGCCTGCTCCACCGGCCTGCGGCTGCAGATCGCGCAGAAGTCCGTTTCGCTGCAGCAGGACGCCGTCAACGTCACCGACCGCCTGCAGCGCGCGGGCCGTGCCGGCGCCATCGACGCGAACCGCGCACGCGCGCAGCTGCAGCAGCTCAATGCCGCGCTGCCGCCGCTGAAGGCCGAGCGCCAGGGCGCGCTCTACCGTCTCGCCACGCTCACCGGCGCGTTGCCGCAGGACTTTCCGCGCGAGGTGGCCGACTGCACCGTGCCGCCGCGCGTGGCCGGCGTGCTGCCGGTGGGCGGCGGCGCCGCGCTGCTGCGCCGCCGCCCCGACATCCGCCAGGCCGAACGCAGCCTCGCCGCATCGACCGCGCGCATCGGCGTGGCGACTGCGGAGCTCTATCCGAAGGTCACGCTGGGGCTCTCGGGCTCTTCCGCGGGCCATGCCGACGGTTTCGGGCGCAAGGACACCTTCGCATGGAGCCTGGGCCCGCTGATTTCCTGGACCATTCCCAACACCGGCGTCGCGCAGGCCCGCATCGCGCAGGCAGAGGCCGGCACGCGCGCCGCGCTCGCCAAGTTCGACGGCACCGTGCTCACCGCGCTGCGCGAGACCGAGACCGCGCTCGCCACCTACGCACGCGAGCTCGATCGCCGCGCCGCATTGCAGGCCTCGCGCGACGAGAGCGCCAAGGTCGCGGCGCAGGCGCGACAGCTCTACCAGAACGGCCGCACCGGCTACCTCGATTCGCTCGACGCCGAACGCTCGCTGGCCGCCAGCGAAGCCGCGCTCGCGGCCAGCGAGGCGCAGCTGGCCGACGACCAGGTGGTGCTGTTCATGGCGCTGGGCGGCGGCTGGGAGCCTGACGAAGCCCATCTTGCGCAGGGCTCGACGCCGGCCAGCATCAAGCAATGACGCCGACATCCGCTCAGCCGCCGCGCCGCCCGCACGCGCCGCTGTGGCTGCTCGCTCTGGTCACCTTCAGCGGCACGCTGGCCATGCACATCTTCGTGCCCGCGCTGCCCATCGCCGCGAAGGGCCTGGGCGCCGGCATCGGGCAGATGCAGATGACGGTGAGCCTCTACATCCTCGGTCTCGCGTTGGGCCAGTTGGTGTACGGCCCACTGGCCGACCGCTTCGGGCGGCGTCCGGTGCTGCTGGGCGGGCTGGGCATCTACTGCGTGGCGGGCCTTGCCGCGGCGCTCGCGCCCGAGGTGCATTCGCTCATTGCGGCGCGGCTCTTCCAGGCGGTGGGCGGCTGCTCGGGGCTCGTGCTGGGCCGCAGCATCGTGCGCGACACGGCCGAGCCGCAGGAGGCCACGCGCCGCCTCGCGCTGATGAACCTGATGGTCACTGTCGGCCCCAGCCTCGCGCCGCTGATCGGCGGGGCGCTCGCCACCACGCTGGGCTGGCGCTCGATCTTCTATGCGCTCTTCGGCCTGGGCGTGGTCGGTTTTCTCTTCACCTGGCGCATGCTGCCCGAGACCGGCGCGCCCGGCGCCGCCGTGAACGCCCGCGAGCTCGGGCGCAACTACCGCAAGCTGCTGGCCTCGCCGGCCTTCCTGGGCTTCTCCATCGGCGGCGGCTGCGCCACCACGTCGATGTACGCCTTCATTGCATCGGCGCCCTTCATCTTCGTCGACCAGCTGCACCGGCCGGCGCACGAGGCGGGCATCTACCTCGCGATCCTGGTGTCGGGCGTGTGGCTCGGCAGCTTTCTCACCAGCCACCTGATCTCGCGCGTGCGCGTCGACCGCCTGATGACGCGCTCGAATGCGCTGAGCGTGGTGGCGGCCTTCGTGCTGCTCGGTGCGGCACTCAGCGGCCATCTCTCGGTGCCACTGATCGTCGCGTGCATGTTCCTTTTCACCGTCGGCGTGGGCATGGCCTCGCCGCCGGCACTCACGCAGGCGATCAGCGTCAACCCGCAGGTCATCGGCTCGGCCTCGGGCCTTTACGGCTTCACGCAGATGGCCGTGGGCGCGCTGTGCACCGCGCTCGCGGGCATGGGGCACGCGAACCCTGCGCTGGCTTCGGCCATCGTGCTCGCGGGAGCGGGCATCGTGGCGCAGCTGTCGTTCGCGGTTGCGCTGCGCACGCAGAAGCGCGCGGCAGCAGCAGCGGCAACAAGCCTCAGCGCGTGAACAGCCACCCGCCCTTGGGCTGGCGCACCAGTTCGTGGCGCTTGACGGCGCGCTCTTCGCCGTCGTCGCCCACGTAGACCACCTCGAAGCGCAGCAGCTTGGGCGAGACCATCTTCCAGTTCTGGATGCGCTTCACCGTCACGCAGGCGGTCTTGTCGTGGTACTGCATCTCGGCCATCGGGCCGCCCTGGAAGCCGGTGCCGTCGAACAGGCGCCCGGGCGCGGCGAAGGGGTTGAGCACCGCGCCGTTGCGCGCCGTGATGCAGCCCTCGGTGCGAACGAAGGACTCGATGGTCGGCGAGGCGCTGCGCACCACCTTGCCCACGGCCGGGCTCGGCGGCTTGCTGGCGATGGCCTCGCGGATGCGCTCGACCTGCTGCTCGGTGATGGGCGCGAGGCCGTCCTTCGACACCACGGGCGGCGGCGGTGCCGGCGGCGGGGGCGGCGGCGCGGGCGTGAGGTAGGAGCACCCCGCCACCAGTGCCAGCGGCACGGTGCAGGCGAGGGCGGCGCCCGGTGTAGCGAACTTCATGACTCAGTCTCTCCCTGAGGGCGGCCCCTGGAGGCCGCGGGCTGAAAATTGCGGGCCGCGCGAATGCGGTGCATCGTCGTTGTCGTCCTCTGTCTTCTCTTCTCGACGGCTTTTCTTCTTTTTTTGTTCTTGCTGTTGTTGTCAGAAGCGTTCGTGGGGTGCAAGGTAGCGCCACTGGCCTGGCTGCAGCCCCGCCAGCGGCACGCGGCCGATGCGGATGCGCCGCATCGCCAGTATCCGCAGGTTCACCCCGTCGCAGATGTGGGCGATCTGCCCCGGCCGCGCGCCCTTGAGCGCGAAGCGCAGGCCTGTCTGCTCCTCGGCCTGCCGGCCGATGCTCACTCGCGCCGGCGAGCGTTCGAGCCGCGCGAGCACCTCGGGGCTCACCGGGCCGGCCACGTCCACCATCACTTCGTGTTCGAGGAAGGCGGCATCCTCGTGCAGCTTGCGCTCCACGCGCCATTCCTGCGTGAACGCCACCAGCCCGCTCGCGCCGGTCTCCAGCGGCGTCATGCAGCGCTGCGCCCTTGCATGCGCCGGCAGGAAGCGCAGGCCGGCGCGCTCGGGCTCGTGGTGGTTGGCGGCAACAAGCAGCTGGTGCGCGGCGTCGGTGGGCATGCCGGCAGGCTTGTACAGGAGCAATGTGACGGGCTCCACAGGCTGCGGCTTCACGCCGGCCTCGATCTCCACCCGCTGGTGCGGCAGCACGCGCGACTGCGGCAGCGTCTGCTGCACGCCGTCGACGCGCACCGCGCCGTTCTCTATCAGCAGTTCCGCCTCGCGGCGCGACACGCCCGCCTGCGCGGCCACGCGCTTGGCAAGGCGGATGCCTTCGCTGTCGACGGGCGAGGTAGTCGCCATGCCGCTCATCGATGCGCGGCCAGTTGCCGGATGTGCGCCACATGCGCAGCCAGCGAGCGCGCGGCTACCGGCCACATGCGTTCGGGCACGTCGTCGTAAGCCAGCGGCAGCCAGTCGTCGGGCGTGCCCTCGGGCAGCTTCTGCATGGCCGCCGCGATCTTGGCCTCGCGCTTGAGCCGGTGCGCCTTCAGCATGCCGATGGCGGTGCGGGCGAAGCCGATCACGTAGCCGTGCGCGGGCAGGATGAAGTCGATGCCGCCCGCCTCGCAGGCCTTGTCGAGCGTGTCCAGCGAATCGAGGTACGCGCCCATGTCTCCGTCGGGCGGATCGATCACCGTGGTGCTGCCATTGAGGATGTGGTCGCCCGAGAACAGCAGGCCGTCTTCCTCCAGCACCAGGCACAGGTGGTTGGCCGCGTGGCCGGGCGTGTGGATCACGCGCAGCGTGTGCGAGACGGCCTCGCCCGCTTCGGTGGTGCCCGAGAGCACCAGGCGCTCGCCGTCGGCCAGTTCGCGCTCGGGCGTGAAGCGCGCGGTGGAGCGTGCCGTCGGCTTCGAGGCCAGCCCGAGGATCGGCGGCTTGNTTGCGTTCTTGCACAGCGCCTGCAGCGGCGCCGCGCCCGGCGAGTGGTCGGCATGCGAGTGNGTGCAGACGATCATGCGGATGTCGCCATGCGTGGCGCGCCACAGGCGGCCGATGTGGTCGAAGTCGTTCGGGCCCGGGTCGATCACGATGTAGCCGGTGGCCGCGTCGCCCACGATGTAGCTGTTGGTGCCGGGGCCGGTCATGATGCTGGCGTTGGGCGCGGTCAGGCGCGTCACGTTCTTCAGCAGCGGTACCGGGGTTTCGCTTTGCCAGTCGAGCGCATGCGCGATCTGGCCGTCTGGGCACACCATCGCGAGTTCGCCGTAGGGCGATTCGTGCTCCATGTAGCGCGCGTCCTCGCCCTTGAGCAGGCCGGCGCGCGGGCAGCTGGTCCACAGCGGCACCTCGCCTGCGCAGGCCGCAAGCAGTCCGTCGACCGTGGCGTAGGTGGCCATGCGCTGCAGCGTGCGCACGGTCGGGAAGATCATGAAGAAGCTGCCGGCCTCGTGGCGCGCGAGCGCATCGGCGGGGCGTACCCAGCAGGGCTCGAACTGCTCGCTCTCGTCGGCCGTGGGCACCTGTCCCTCGGGCATGCGCGCCACCAGGAAGGGCACGTCGAAGCGGCGCGGCAGGTCGCGGTCGGTCATCCAGTGCGCGAAGGTGAAGACGCGGTCGGAATCGAGCACCAGGCCGCGCGCGGCGCACTGGTCTGCGAAGGCTGTGCCGGCCGTGTTGCCGCGGTCCATCGAGGCGACCTCGTCTGCGCTCACCGGCTGGCCGTCGGCCTGGCGGTGCGCGAGCAGGATGCCCAGCTCCTCGAAGGCCTCGCGGATGGCCGCGATGGCCTGCGTGCGCTGTACACGGCTTTGCGTGGGGCGGCGCGTGGCGATGCGCTTGGCGGCCTCGTCGGCCTCGTCGATGTGGCCGCCGGGAAACACGTAGGCACCGGGCGCGAAGCTGGCGGTGGCGGAACGGCGGGTCATGAGCACTTCGATGCCGGCGGCGCTGTCGCGCAGCAGCAGCACCGTGGCGGCCGGGCGCAGGGGCGCGGGCTCGCGGGGGGCGTGTAGTTGTTGGGTGGAGCGGACCATGGGGCGATTATCGGGAGCAGGCGCGATACCTGCATGTCGCGCATAAGCTCATATGGAATCGGGCATCAGCCGCGCGCCACAATGCGCCTGCACCGTCTGTATTGAAGACAAAAGACTGAACGACCGAAAGACTGCCATGGCTCATTCTCCATTCACCCGTCTTGCCAGATTCGCCCGACCCGCCCGTCGCACCGTGCTGCTGGCCGCCGCCTCGCTGGCGACAACCGCCGCCTTCGCCCAGCACGCGGCGCACGACTGGCCGCAGCAACCCGTCACGCTGATCATGGGATTCCCGGCCGGCTCGGGCGTGGACGTGGTGGCCCGCACCATCCAGGAGCCGCTGGCGAAGCAGCTGGGCAAGCCGGTCATCATCGACTACAAGTCGGGCGCCGCGGGCAACATCGCCAGCGACTACGTGGCGCATTCGAAGGCCGACGGCTACACGCTCTCCTTCGGCACCGCCGCCACGCACGGCAGCAACGCCGCGCTCTACAAGAAGCTGCCCTTCGACGTGGAGGCCGACTTCGTGCCGGTGGCGCCGGTGCTCGACGT
>Ga0055530_10002892_pt1 | contig 10448 bp, 8 predicted proteins | sample Araplavi_mTSA_r2_FD_55009 | JGI IMG/M metagenome (GOLD analysis project Ga0055530, IMG submission 55009) | Arabidopsis root microbial communities from North Carolina, USA - plate scrape MF_Cvi_mTSA_r2 | ecosystem: Host-associated > Plants > Roots > Endosphere | place: USA: North Carolina... | reverse complement strand
CGCGATGATACACTGCCGGGCGCATCCACCAAGCGCGGAGTCGGGGCGGCCAATCTTCGGACCGGCCATGTTCATCCGCCGTTCCGGCGCCACCGGTCGCGCCGCATCGTTGAGGGACCATCATGGAATCGCAAGAACTCCGCAAGGCCGGACTCAAGGTCACCCATCCGCGCCTGCGGATCCTGGACCTGCTCGAGCAGGCCAAGCCCCGGCACATGACCGCCGAGGACATCTATCGCCACCTGCTCGAACATGGCGAGGACATCGGCCTGGCCACGGTCTACCGCGTGCTCACGCAGTTCGAGGCCGCCGGCCTGGTGCTCAAGCACAACTTCGAAGCCGGGCAGTCGGTGTACGAACTCGATCGCGGTCATCACCACGACCACATGGTCGACATCGATACCGGCAAGATCATCGAGTTCGAAAGCGCCGAGATCGAGGAACTGCAGCGCAAGATCGCGGCCAAGCATGGCTATGAGATCGAGGAGCACTCGCTGGTGCTCTACGTGCGCAAGAAGAAGGGTGCTTGACCCGGACTTCGTGTCGCGGATCGCGCTTCAACGAAAAGCCCGCCGATGGCGGGCTTTTTTGTGCTTCGGTTTATCGGCAATCGGGCATCGCGTTCACACCACGTCCGCCAGCAGCCGCTTCGCGGCCGCCCGCGCCTCGCGCGTGAGCTCGACGCCGCCGAGCATGCGCGCCAGTTCCTCCTCGCGCTCCTTCGCCTTGAGCAACTGCACCGCGCTCTGGGTGACCCCTTCGCTCTTGGCCTTGCTGACGCGGTAATGCGCGTGGCCCTGTGCGGCGACCTGCGGCAGATGCGTCACGCACAGCACCTGGCGACTGGCGCCCAGGGCGCGCAGCTTCTGGCCGACGATCTCCGCCACGCCGCCGCCGATGCCGGTGTCGACTTCGTCGAAGACCATCGTCGCCACGGCATCCAGTCCCAGCGCCGCCACTTCGATCGCCAGCGAAATGCGCGACAGCTCGCCGCCCGATGCCACCTTGCGCAGTGGGCGCGCCGGCTGGCCGGGGTTGGCGGCGACCATGAATTCCACGCGCTCGGCGCCCTGCGGATCGGGGCGTTCGGTTTCCAGCGGTTCCAGTTCGACGTCGAAACGGCCGCCGCCCATGCCCAGCTCGCCGATCAGCGCGCTGGTGCTGGACGACAGGTGCGCCGCGGCATCGCGACGACGCGCGCTCAGCACCTGCGCGACGTCGCGCCATGCGCCGCGGGCGGAATCGATCTCGCCGTCGAGTTTCGCCAACCGCACGCCCGCGCCGCGCAGGGCGTCCAGTTCGGTGGCGATGGCGTCGCGTTGCGCGGCGAGGCCTTCGGGCGTGACGCGATGCTTGCGCGCCAGCTCGTGGAGGCGGCCGAGGCGGTGTTCCAGGGTGTCGAACGCGGACGGGTCCAGGTCGAGGTCGCTGCGCACGCGGTCGAGCAGGGCGAGGGCTTCGTCGACCTGGATCGTCGCCGCATCGAGCATCGCGTCGACTTCGGAAAGGCGCGGCTCGTGTTCGGCCACGCGCGCGAGGTCGGAACGCACGTGCTGCAGGGTGCGCGACAGCGAGGGGCCGTCTTCGCCGCCCAGTTGCGCGAAGGCGCCGTCGCAGGCGGCGATCAGGCCGGCCGCGTGGGCGTGGCGGCGATGATCCGACAGCAGGCGCGCGATGGCCTCAGGCGCCAGATCCTCGCGATCGAGTTCGGCGTGCTGGTGCTCCAGCCAGTCGATGCGGTCGGAGACGTCGCCCCGCGCCAGCAGCGTGTCGCGTTCGGCGAGCAGCGCGCTCCAGCGGGCGGCGGCGTCTTCGACCGCGCGGCGTTCGGTTTCGGTGCGGCCGAAGGCGTCCAGCAGCGCGAGCTGGCTCGGGCGCGAAAGCAGGGCCTGGTGTTCGTGCTGGCCGTGGATTTCCACCAGCAGCGCGGCCAGTTCGCCCAGCTGCCCCAGCGTCACCGGCCGGCCGTTGACCCAGGCGCGCGAACCGCCGTCGGCGCGGATCACGCGGCGGATCTGGCAGGCCTCGTCCTCGTCCAGTTCGTGCTCGCGCAGCCACGCGGCCGCTAGCGGAACATCGTCCAGAGCGAATTCGGCGACAAGCTCGGCGCGGTCGGCGCCGTGGCGCACGACGCCGCTGTCGGCGCGCAGGCCGGAGATCAGCCCCAGCGCATCGACCAGCAACGATTTGCCGGCGCCGGTTTCGCCGGAGATGACGGTCAGGCCGGGACCGAAGGCCAGTTCGGCTTCGGTGACGACGGCGAATTGCTTGAGGGACAGGTGGACGAGCATCGGATGGCGATTGTGCCCTGTGAGGGTTGCGGCTTGATAGCGGCGNGGCGTCGCAACGGACGAGATTGGGGNTTCGGGATTCGCGAACCGTGCCGGTAACCTGCTTTTCGAATCCCCGATCCCGAACCCCGGCCCTTGCACCCCCGATCAAGCCGTCATATATCGCCGACATGAGCCGCAAACCCGCCGATCCCAGCCTCGACCCGCGTGCGCGCCAGCTGCTGCGCACGTTGATCGGCCGCTACATCCACAGCGGCGAGCCGATCGGGTCGCAGACCCTGGCGCGCCACGCGGGGCTGGACGTGAGTCCGGCGACGATCCGCAACATCCTGGCCGACCTGGAAGACGCCGGACTGCTCAGCGCGCCGCATGCGTCCGCCGGGCGCGTGCCGACGCCGCAGGGCTACCGGCTGTTCGTCGATTCGCTGCTGCAGGTGCGGCCTCTGCCGGAAACCGATGTCGCGCGTTTGAGGGGAGAACTGCCGGCGGGATCGGGCACGCAGGCGCTGCTGGGCAGCGCATCGGAACTGCTGTCGGCGATGACCCATTTCGTCGGCGTGGTCAGCGTGCCCAAACGTGAGCAGTTCGCGTTCCGGCGCATCGACTTCGTGCCTCTGGACGGTTCGCGCGTGCTGGCGATCCTGGTGTTCGCCGACAACGAGGTGCAGAACCGCATCGTGCTCACACGGCGGCCCTTCGATGCCGGCGAGCTGGAGCGCGTGGCGAATTACCTCAACGCGCATTTCGCCGGACGCACCGTGGCCGACATCCGCACCACGCTGCTGCGCGAGCTGCGCAGCGCGCAGAGCGAAATGCAGCTGCTGCTGGCGCAATCGGTCGAGCTGGCCGAGCAGGCGCTCGCGCCGGGCGGCGACGACATGGTGCTGGCCGGCCAGACGCGCCTGATGGGCGTGCAGGAGCTGGCCGACCTGGACCGCCTGCGCGACCTCTTCGAAGCCTTTTCGCGCAAGCGGGAGATCCTCCAGTTGCTCGAACGCACCGTGCAGGCGCCGGGCGTTCGCATCTTCATCGGCGAGGAAACCGGCCTGGCCCCGCTGGAAGGCATGTCGCTGGTGACTGCGCCCTACGTGGCCGCGGGCTCGGGCACCGTGTTGGGCGTGCTGGGCGTGATCGGCCCCACGCGCATGGCCTACGACCGCGTGATCCCGGTCGTGCAGGCGGCCGCCGACGCCCTGGGCGCGGCACTGAACCCCGACGCCTGAACCGGGGCGTCCCGGACGCGGCGGGCGAGGGCGCTGGCCGGCGCCCGCCGTCGCGCTCGTGTTGACCTTTACTGTCTTGAATCCGGGCGGGCGGGGCCCCATTGCTGCCCTGTCGCGCCTTCGAGCGCCGCTGCAAGACTTTGAATTCCAGCAAGTTTGAGCGCCATTGGCGCAGGGATGGAGCACCGCATGACCGCTAGCACGCCTTCCGGCGAACCCAACGAGAACGCCGAAGTGGCCCAGAACACCACCGACACGGCCGACACCTCGGCGACCCTCACCGCCCACATCGACGCCCTCCAGGGCGAGCTGACCCAGCTGCGCGAGGACGCGCTGCGCGAGCGGGCCGAACTCGAGAACCAGCGCAAGCGCATGGCGCGCGACATCGACATGGCGCGCAAGTTCGCCAACGAACGCCTGCTCTCGGAGCTGCTTCCGGTGATCGACAGCCTTGAAGCCGGCCTGGCCGTCCCGGGCGATACCGCCGTCCACCTGCGCGAAGGCATGGAGCTGACGCTGCGCCAGTTGCTGAAGGTCGCCTCCGACAACGGCCTGGTCATGGTCGATCCGGTCGGCCAGCCCTTCGACCCCGAGCGCCACCAGGCCATGAGCATGGTCGACGCCGCCGGCCATGCGCCCGGCAACGTGGTCCAGGTCTACCAGAAGGGCTGGGTGCTGAACGAACGCCTCCTGCGCCCGGCGCTGGTGGTCGTGGCCAAGCACGACTGACGCCTTGAAGCGGGGCCGCGAGCCCCCCAGATAACGCACATCGGCGGCACGACCGCCACCACACCTTCAAGCAGGCGGCCCGCGCCGCCGCACAGTCAAAAGATCAGAGAGGGAGCAACACCATGGGCAAGATCATCGGTATCGACCTGGGCACGACCAACTCGTGCGTGGCGATCATGGAAGGCGGCAAGCCGCGCGTCATCGAGAACGCGGAAGGCGATCGCACCACCCCGTCCATCATCGCCTTCACCAAGGATGGCGAAGTCCTCGCTGGCGCCAGCGCCAAGCGCCAGGCCGTCACCAATCCGAAGAACACCTTCTTCGCCGTCAAGCGCCTGATCGGCCGCAAGTTCACCGACGCCGAAGTGCAGAAGGACATCGGCCTGGTCCCGTACAAGATCACGCAGCACGAGAACGGCGACGCGTGGGTCGAGACGGCCGAGGGCAAGAAGATGGCCTCGCAGCAGATCTCGGCCGAAGTGCTGGCCAAGATGAAGAAGACCGCCGAGGCCTACCTGGGCGAGACCGTCACCGAAGCCGTCATCACCGTGCCGGCGTACTTCAACGACAGCCAGCGCCAGGCGACCAAGGACGCCGGCAAGATCGCCGGCCTGGACGTCAAGCGCATCATCAACGAGCCCACCGCGGCCGCGCTGGCCTACGGCATGGACAAGAAGGGCGGCGACCGCAAGGTCGCGGTCTACGACCTCGGCGGCGGCACGTTCGACGTGTCGATCATCGAGATCGCGTCCGTCGACGGCGAGATGCAGGTCGAAGTGCTGTCCACCAACGGCGACACGTTCCTGGGCGGCGAAGACTTCGACAAGCGCGTTATCGATTACCTCGTCGAGGAATTCCAGAAGGACCAGGGCATCGACCTGCGCAAGGATCCGCTGGCGCTGCAGCGCCTGAAGGACGCCGCCGAGCGCGCCAAGATCGAANTGTCCAGCGCGCAGCAGACCGAAGTGAACCTGCCGTACGTGACGGCCGACGCCTCNGGCCCGAAGCACCTGAACATCAAGCTGACCCGNGCCAAGCTCGAAGCGCTGGTGGACGACCTGGTCAAGCGCACGATCGAACCGTGCCGCATCGCGCTGAACGACGCCGGCCTGCGTGCCAGCGAGATCAGCGAGGTGATCCTGGTCGGCGGCCAGACCCGCATGCCGAAGGTGCAGTCGGCCGTGGCCGAGTTCTTNGGCAAGGAACCGCGCAAGGACGTCAACCCGGACGAAGCCGTGGCGCTGGGCGCCGCGATNCAGGGCGGCGTGCTGGCCGGCGACGTCAAGGACGTGCTCCTGCTCGACGTGACCCCGCTGTCGCTGGGCATCGAAACCCTGGGCGGCGTGTTCACCAAGATCATCGAGAAGAACACGACCATCCCGACCAAGGCCTCGCAGGTGTTCTCCACCGCCGACGACAACCAGTCGGCCGTGACCGTGCACGTGCTGCAGGGTGAGCGCGAACAGGCCCGCTACAACAAGTCGCTGGCCCGCTTCGACCTGACCGGCATCGAGCCGGCACCGCGCGGCATGCCGCAGGTGGAGGTGTCCTTCGACATCGACGCCAACGGCATCCTGCACGTGTCGGCCAAGGACAAGAAGACCAACAAGGAACAGAAGGTCGAGATCAAGGCCGGTTCCGGCCTGTCGGAAGAAGAGATCGCCAAGATGGTCTCCGACGCCGAAGCCCACCGCGAGGAAGACCAGAAGTTCCATGAGCTCGTCCAGGCCCGCAACCACGCAGACGCGCTGATCCACACCGCGCGCAGCGCGATCAAGGACAATGGCGACAAGGTGGCGGGCGACGTCATCGGCCGTACCGAAGGCGCGATCGCCGAACTCGAAACCGCCATGCGCGGCGACGACAAGGGCCAGATCGAGGCCAAGTCGAAGGCGCTGGAAGAAGCCGCGCAGTCGCTGTTCGCCGCGGCTTCGGCCGGCCAGCCAGGTGGCCCGGACGCCGGTGCCGGCCCGTCGGGCGGTGGCGCGAAGTCCGACGACGTGGTCGACGCCGAGTTCACCGAAGTCAAGGACGACAAGAAGTAAGACGGGAATAGGGAACCGGGAATTGGGAATCGTGGGGCCTTAGAGCTTTCACACTCCCAATTCCCGTTCTTGTGTCCGTAGGCCGGATGGCCATCGCTTCGAACGATTTCCCATTCCTCTATTGATTTACGGCTCCATGAGCAAACGCGACTACTACGAAGTGCTGGGCGTGGCCCGCGAAGCCAGCGACGAAGACCTGAAGAAGGCCTATCGCCGCTGTGCGATGAAGTTCCATCCGGACCGAAACCCGGGCGACGCCGCCGCGGAAGCCTCTTTCAAGGAGTGCAAGGAAGCCTACGAAGTCCTGTCCGACGCCAACCGGCGACGCGCCTACGACCAGCACGGCCACGCCGCGTTCGAGCACGGCATGGGCGGTGGCGGTGGCGGTGCGGGTTACGCCGACATGGGCGATATCTTCGGCGACATCTTCGGCAACATCTTCGGCGGCGGTGGCCAGCGCGGTCCGCGTCGTGGCGCCGACATCGGCTACGTGATGGAGCTGTCGCTCGAGGAAGCCGTGTTCGGCGCCGAGAAGACGATCGAGATCCCGACGCTGGACGAATGCGAGACGTGCGACGGTTCCGGTTCGGCCGACGGCAAGACCGAGACCTGCGAAACCTGCCACGGCCGCGGCCAGGTACGTTTCCAGCGCGGCATCTTCTCGATGCAGCAGGCGTGCCCGCATTGCGGCGGCCGCGGCAAGACCATTCCGAATCCGTGCGCGGACTGCAACGGCCAGGGCCGCGTGGAGCGCACCAAGACGCTCCAGGTGAAGATTCCCGCCGGCGTCGACAACGGCGACCGCATCCGTCTGGCGGGCGAGGGCGAAGCCGGTCCGGCCGGTTCGCCGCCGGGCGATCTGTACGTGGACGTGCGCGTGCGCGAACACGAGATCTTCCAGCGCGANGGCGACGACCTGCATTGCGAAGTGCCNGTGCGCATCGGACAGGCCGCGCTNGGCGACACCATCCGCGTGCCGACGCTGGAAGGCGAAGTCGAACTGCGCATCCCCGCCGAAACGCAGACCGGCAAGCTGTTCCGACTGCGCGACCGCGGCGTGAAGTCGGTCCGCAGCCGCAAGCCGGGCGATCTGTATTGCCGTGCCGTCGTGGAAACGCCGGTCAACCTCACGGTCGAGCAGCGCGAGTTGCTGGAAAAGTTCGAAGCCACCTTCGTCGGCGAAGGCGCGCGCCGCCATTCGCCGCGCGCGTCCACTTTCATGGACGGNGTGAAGGGCTTCTGGGACCGGATGACGTCCTGAGCCGGACGGCGGCCTTGCCATGAAAACGCGNCGGCGCGAACACGACCTGTTCGCGCCCGTCCCGCGCCGCTAGCATTGCCCCGACGGTGACGGATTCACCGGAACAGGGGAACCCATGTTGAAACAAGCAAGTACGCTGGCCCTCGCGGCCGCGTGGTCGTTCGCGTGCGCGCCGGCGATGTCGGCGCAGGCGGTCCAGCCGGAAGGCGAGCGTTCGGCGCAGACCGAACGCCTGGACGTGACCTATGTCATCCAGGCCGACGGCTCGTTCACCGAGACGCGCGAACAGGCGGTCAAGGTCCTCAAGGCCGAGGCCCTGGAGTACGTCAAGGATGCTTCGGTCAGCTACAGCACCAGCATCCAGAAGGCCGACGTGCTGGAGGCCTACACGCTGAAGGCGGACGGTCGGCGCCTGCCGGTGCCCAAGTCGAACTATCAGGTCCAGACCAACGGCGGCCACGCCGAGGGCGCTCCGGTGTTCTCCGACCGCACGTCCATGACGGTGGTGTTCCCGGAACTCGCCGTAGGCGACACGGTGGTGTTCAAGTATCGGCTGACCGGTTCGCAGCCGATGTTCGACCGTCAGTTCTCCGAAGTCGAAACGTTCTCCCTCGAGAACTACTACGGCCAGGTCGACGTGCGCTTCGATGCCCCGGCGCAGCTGCCNGTCAAAACCGAGGCGTGGAAGATGGAGCAGGTGCGCGACGAGGTCGTCGGCGGGCGCCACCTGAGCCACTGGCGCTTCCAGAACAAGGCGCCGTTGATGCCGGACGAAACCGGTGCGGTGTTCCGCTTCGAGGACCAGCCGGGCCTGGTGTACTCGACCTTCGCGTCCTACGGCGACATCGCGCAGGTCTACGGCGCCCGCGCCTCGGCGAAGGCCGCGGTCACGCCGCGCATCCGCAAGCTCGCCGACGAGATCGCCGGCCAGCGCAAGGAGCCGCGTGAGGTGGCGAAGGCGCTGTACGAATGGGTGTCCACCAACATCACCTACGCCGGCAACTGCATCGGCCTGGGCGCGGTCGTGCCGCACGACACCGATTTCATCCTCGACAACAAGATGGGCGACTGCAAGGACCACGCGACGCTGTTGCAGGCGCTGCTCACCGCGAAGGACATCCCGGTGACGCAGGCGCTGATCAACGCGGGCGACCTGTTCCTGTTGCCGCGCACGCCGGCGGTGTCGATGGTCAATCACGTCATCAACTACCTGCCGCAGTGGGACCTGTACGTCGACGCGACGGCGAAGGGCATTCCCTTCGGNATGCTTCCCATGCAGGACATGGGCAAGCCGGTGTTCCGCGTGGACGGCTATCGCGACGGAACCATGACGCCGGCGCTGGTTCCCGGCAGTTCGCGCCAGACGGTGAAGACGAAACTCAAGTTCGCCGCCGACGGTTCGATCGCGGGCGAGTCCGAAGTCGAGCTGCAGGGCATGTACGCCGTCGGCGTGCGCTCGGCGCTGCGCGGCACGACCGAAGACCAGGCCTCGCAGATGATGAAGCGCTACTTCCAGCAGGTCGGGGCGGACGGAACCGGCAGCATGCGCATGGACGATCCCAAGCCGATGGAGGATCGCTATCGCTACCACGTGACCTTCAGCGTGGGGCAGGCGATGCCGGTGCCGGGCGCCATTGCGGTGAACCCGCTGTTCTCGACGACCGCGCCGGTGATGCGATTCGCCTCGCAGGCCAACATGCAGGTCGATGAAACCCGTCCGGTCGTCTGCACGAGCGGTTCGTCGCAGGAGGAGTACGAAATCGAGTTCGCCTCGCCGCTGCAACTGGCCGCGGTTCCGCCGGATGTCGACATGAAGGGCAGTGCGTTCAGCTATCGGGCCAGTTACAAGCGCGATGGCAACACGCTGCGGGTGACGCGCGTGCTGGAGGATCTGACCCCCGGACCGCTGTGCGATCCGAAGTACAACCAGGACTACAAGGAGTTCATGCGCAAGGTGCTGGCGAACCTGCGTGCGCAGGTGGTCTACCAGTAAGCCCTGTGTAGTTCGAAGACCAGAAGGCCGCGGCATCATCCGCGGCCTTTTTCGTGGGCTCGGATCGCCCGCGCTATTTCGCGGCGTCCGGCCTGCGCACACCGAAGATGCGATCTTCCTGGTACAGCGCGAGCAGTTCCGCGCGCGCGATGCGCACCGTGTTCTGCTCGTCCCATTTCACGCCGGACAAATCGCCGCGCAGGTCGTTGGTCGCGCCCGTCGTCGTCGGCCACGCGCTGCTGTCGGTGACGGCGGTGATGCTGCCGTCGGTCACCGCGACCACCTTCATCAGGCCGTAGGCTTCGCCCTCGTGTTCGAACTCGGCGAAGTGCGACAGCTCGCAGGCGTACAGATCGCCGACCTGCGGCGCGGCGAGCAGTTCGGCGTCCTTCCGGCCCGAACAGGCCGTGACGACAGTCAACAGCAGGAGCAACAGGGCGCAGGATCGAAGCAGCTTCTTCATGCGTGCGCGGTTCCGGGGCCGACATGGCGCCGCCGATTGCGGCGCGTCGATGCTAGGAATCGCGCTCGCGCCGATGAATCAGAAGGTTCTGAATCGAAACGGGCCTGCGCGACACGCGGGCCGCGCGCCGCAGCGCTTGTCGCCGCGCAACGCCGCCTTCAGACTGCGCGCATGAGCGATATCACTGGGAAAACCCGAATCCTCGTCCACGGCGCATCGGGCCGCATGGGGCAGGCGCTGCTGCGCCTTGCGTCCGAGCGCGACGACGTCGCCATCGTCGCCGCCGTGCAGCGTTCGCAGCCGGCGCAGCGCGTGGTGGACGGCGTGGCGCATTTCGCCGCGTCCGAACTGCACGGTGCGCCCGCGTTCGACGTCGCGATCGATTTCAGCCTGCCGCAGGGCTTCGATCCCATCCTCGCGCTGTGCGAGGAGCGGGGCGCGGC
>Ga0055530_10002885_pt1 | contig 10467 bp, 13 predicted proteins | sample Araplavi_mTSA_r2_FD_55009 | JGI IMG/M metagenome (GOLD analysis project Ga0055530, IMG submission 55009) | Arabidopsis root microbial communities from North Carolina, USA - plate scrape MF_Cvi_mTSA_r2 | ecosystem: Host-associated > Plants > Roots > Endosphere | place: USA: North Carolina... | reverse complement strand
CGCGGCTGGTTGGCGCGCAGCAGCGTGTTCGCGCCCTTCATCACCACCTGCTGGTCGCGCAGCGCCTGCCAGGAACTGCGCAGCGCGTCCCAGCCGCCGGCGGGCTTCACGTAGAGTTCGATGGTTTTCTTGTCCGACATTGCCGATGTTGCATCCGGGTGGGCGCACTACGGCCCGCGGCCGCACATCGCATGATAGGCCCGCGCGCGTGCCGCGGCGATGACGTCCGGCGCATGCGACGGGGCAGGCCGCGATAACATGATCGCGTTCGAGATCACCATGGAAACCGACGACATGCGCCTGTTGCCGCTGCGCTGCCTGACNCTGCTTTTCGCCNTCGCGCTGGCCGCGCCCGCGTTCGCCGCACCGGCGTGCCCGCCGGAAGGCTGGCCGGTCGAACGGCTGGACGCATTGCGGCAGGGCGGNTTCGTCGTCGCCGATGCNGGCGAGCGCGCGACGCTGGCGTATTCGTTGGCCAACTGCCTCGCAGNGTCCGATCCGCAACTGCGCGACGAGATCGCGTACGAGGCGCTTTCGACCTGGATGCGCAAGGGCGACCTCGCGCCGGAGACGCTGCGTGCGGTGCGCGACCGGCTTTACGCGATGCTTGGCGAGCCCGATCCGGAAGGCTATGCGTGGCCGTTCGCGGCGCTGGCGCTGTCGGAAGTGGCGCGGACGGATCGCATCTCGCCCTGGATGACGCCCGCCGAGCGCGCGGCGATGGTGCTGCGCGCGGTGACCTATCTGGAATCGGTGCGCGACTACCGCGGCTTCGAACCNGGNGANGGCTGGCGCCATGGCATCGCNCACGGCGCCGACTGGCTGATGCAGCTGACGCTGAATCCAGCGCTGGATGCCCCGCAACTGCATCGCATCGTCGATGCGGTGGCGACCCAGGCGGTGCCGGTCGCGGGCGTGGCGTACGTGTTCGGCGAACCGCAGCGGCTGGCCGCGCCGGTCGTTTACGCGGCGCAGCGCGGAGTGCGCGACGAGGCGGGCTGGAAGGAATGGTTCACCGCGCTGGTACCGCGCCTGGGCGACCCCGCGCTGGCTTGGAAGGACCCGGCGTGGCTGGCGCGACGGCACGACCTGGTGACCTTCCTGCAGGCGGTGTACGTCGAGGCCGCCAATTCGACCGACAAACGCACGCGTGCCGTGCTGCCGGGCGTGGTCGCGGCCCTGCAGGCGCTGCCCTGAGGCGACGGGCCGTCGCGCGGCGGGGCGGCCGTAATTCAGACCCGTCCGATTCAAGCGTCCGACCGATCTTCAGACCATGGCCGTTTGTTCGCCCATGGACGACGGACGCATGCGTCAAACACCGCCCCCGCCACCCCGCGAGTTCTGCCCGCGCTGCAGTGCGCGCGTACGCAGCCTGCAGCTGACCCATGCCCCGGTGCGGCATCACGAATGCACCGACTGCGGCTANCGCTACCAGAACGTGCCCGAAGGCTACGACGAGGACGGGCAGCTCGATGGCCTGGCCGGCATCGACGCGCTGCCTGANGAAGACGGCGAGGCGATGGAAACGCTGGTGTTCCTGATCCTGGGCAATGGCGTGATGATGGGCGGCATCGAGCTGACCTCGCGCACCATCGCCGATCTGGTGGGCGAGCACGGCGCGCCGGAGTCGGTGCTGCGCGGCCATGCATGGCCGGCGCACAAATGGCTGGTGAAGCGGGCGAAGCGGTTCGTCTCGCACTTCGTGGCGATCGACCAGGGCCAGTGGCGCGTGTGCTTCACGATGCGCCGCCTGACGCCGGTGGCGCTGGGCTGAGGCGCGCTCAGCCGCCTTCGTCGTTGTCGAATTCCACCAGCACGTCCAGGTCGAACGCGAGCGCTTCGATCGCATCGCGCACGCGATTGGCGGTGGCCTGGTTCGGCGCGTCGATCTCCAGCGAATGCTGGCCGGGGCCCTGGTCGTCGGGGAGGCCGGCGGAGCTGGAATCGTCGTCGTCCATGTGCGGCATGAGGTCGTCGACTTCCTCGATGTGCTCGATTCCGTCCAGGCTGGTGAGCAGGTTGGCGATGGCGCGGACGTCGTCGTCGCTGCCGGTCACGCGCAGGCGCATCAAGGGCATGGCGTCAAACCTTCTATCGTGGGGCGGTCCGAAAGCAGGCTATTGAGCGGGCGGGCAAGGCCGTGTGATGGTTCGGCGAACGTCACATGGCTGGAGTAGGGTGGCAGGCATGAATGCGAAGCCCGCCGTATCCGAGGTCACGTTGCGCCCGCTCGAACGCGGGGACCTGCATTTCGTGCACGTGCTCAACAACAACCGCAGCGTGATGGGTTACTGGTTCGAGGAACCGTACGAATCGTTCGTCGAGCTGGAAGAGCTGTACCGCAAGCACATCCACGACCAGTCCGAACGGCGCTTCATCGTCGAGGACTCGGCGCACGAACGGGTGGGGCTGGTGGAACTGGTGGAGATCGACCATCTGCACCGGCGCGCGGAATTCCTGATCATGATCTCGCCCGAGCAGCAGCGTCGCGGTTACGCACGCGCGGCGACGCGGCTGGCGATCAACTACGCGTTCCGCGTGCTCAATCTGTACAAGCTGTACCTGCTGGTCGACGTGGACAACACGCGCGCGATCCGTATCTACGAGGACGCGGGCTTCCGCCGCGAGGGCGTGCTGATCGACGAGTTCTTCAGCGACGGGCGCTACCACGACGTGGTGCGGATGTGCCTGTTCCAGCGCGATGCATTGCGCGAGGGTGGGGACGGGAGGCCGGATTCGGGAGTGGGTGGGGTGGAGGCGACGTAGGCGCCGCAAGGCGCGAGCCGCTTGTAGTCCGCAGGAAGGGTTTCACGAAGCGAAACCCTTCATCCAGGCGCAAAGGCAATGGGTTTCGCGTGGCGAAACCCATCCTGAGGTACTTACGCCTTACCACCCTGCTGCGGCGTCGCACGCGCCTGCTTCGGCTTCTTCGCGCGGGGCTTCGGCTTCGCCTTCTTCTCCACCACCGGCTTCGGCGGCGGCGCGCGCGTGGGCAGCGGGACGTTGCACAGGTCGATGTGGCCGGCCATGTGCTTGTACCACTCGTCGCGGCGATTACGCCGCGCCTCCACCAGTTCGGCGAACAGGGGCGTGTCGGTGCGCAGCACTTCGATGCCGACGCGTTCCTTCTTCGGCACTTCCGACGCCAGGCGGATCGCCTTGATCGGCGTGCGCTGCGACGGCTGCTCGTAGAAACCCAGCGGGCCGGTGCCGCGCGGCAGCACCGACAGCAGTTCCATGCCCTGCAACACGCGGCCGACCACGGTGATGTTGCGGTCGAGCTGGCGCGGCGACTGGCCGATCACGACATACAACTCGGTACCGTTGCTGGAATCGGCGGCGACATCGCGCCCNGCGCCGACGGTGCCGTAGCAATGCGCCATCCAGGCCGCATCGGCGCCCGGNTCGCGGCCGGCGGGAAAACCACCGGAGAAACCGACTTCCGGCGCCCAGCCGTCCACGTCGGGCAGGCGGTCGAACGGCAGGCCCTTGGTCTTTCGCGCGAACTCCGCCGGCAACTTGGCCTTGGTGCCACGACCCAGCGGCTTGCGGTCCTTCTCGTCCTCGGCCGGATCGCCCCACTGGACGACGAAGTTGTCCTGCGAACGGTTGATGCTCATGCCGTTCCAGTAACCGTTCTTGGCGAGCGCGCGGATGTTGGTCACGTGCGCGGGCGCGAAGGACGGCGCCAGTTCGATCAGCACGCGGCCGGATTCGAGTTCCAGGTACAGCAGGTTCTTGTTGTCCGGCGTGCGCCAGTCCGACGGCTGCGAGGCGTCGAGGATTTCCTGCATCGACCGCGGCTTGCCGCCCGGCACGGCGTCCTCGGCGGCGGCCTGCGCCAGCGGNAGNGCGGCGAGCAGGGCGCACAGCAGGACGTTGCGCCAGCGGCGGGCGGNAGGATTGGACTTCGAGACAGCGGGCTTCGGGACTGCGGGCTTCAGAACAGCAGGTTTCGGCACGACGGAACTCCCCTTGATCCGGATTGCTGAATGCACGGATTCTGGCTCACCGCGCCTCGGCGCGGCCAGCCCCATGGGGTTGGAACGTGATGGCCGTTGCGCGACCGGACACCACGACCCGCCGGAGGGCGGATCGTGGCCGGGTTGTCATGACGCGGCGCCGTTGCGCTTGCGGGCGCGGGTGCGTGCGGCTTTCTTGGCCGCGGTGCTGCGCGAAGACGGGGTCCGGGTCGACTTCCTGGCTGTCCTCTTCGCCGCCTTTTTCGCGGTCTTGCGGCCGGCGGCCTTCTTCGTGGCTTTCTTCGCAGTCTTGCGGCCCGTCGTCTTCTTCGTCGCCTTCTTCGCAGTCTTGCGGGCGCCGGCCTTTCTGGCGGTCTTGCGCGTGGCCTTCTTCGCTGCCTTGCGCGGAGTCTTCCTGGCGGCCTTCGTCGCGGTTTTCTTCGCCGCTTTCTTGGTGGCCTTCTTCGTCGCCTTCTTCGCGCCAGCCTTCCTGGCCGCCTTCTTCGTGGCCTTCTTCGTGGCCTTTTTCGCCGTCTTCCTGGCGCTCTTGCGGCCGGAGCCGCTGCGCTTGCCGCCGCCGCTCTGTTTGTTCACCGTCGCCCACGCGATGCGCTCGGCGTCCTCCTCGGAGCGGCCTTCCTTGCGTTCGCTGTCTTCGATGTGTTCGGCCTGGCGCTGCTGCTTGTCGGTGTAAGCGGATTTGTCGCCTCTGGGCATCACTGCACTCCTCGCCGCGAGACACGGTGCGGCTCGGGCTCGTGATATCAGCCCCCAAGTGGAGAACCCGGCAAGGCGCGTGACTAATGGCAGGTTCGGTATATGGAACTTCGCAGTAGTGTGGAGTCCAGCTTACCGGCCCCCGAACACCGCCATGACCGACCTCGACAGCCTGCTGCGGAAATTCCAGAAGGAGCTCAGCGCGGGCACCGTTTCGCTGGCGCTGCTGGCGGTGCTGGGGTCGGCGGGCGAGCCGCTTTACGGCTACCAGATCGCCAAGCAGCTCGAACGCATCGGCGGCGGCGTGCTCGCCGGNAAGCAGAGCGCGCTGTATCCGGTGTTGCGCAACCTCGAAGGGGCGGGGTTGCTGGACAGCCATGTCGAGCCGTCGATGACCGGCCCGCCGCGGCGTTATTACCGCATCACCGATGCAGGCCGCACCGTCCTGCACGAATGGGCCGCCGCGTGGCGCGCGACCCGCGACAGTGTCGATTCCGTCCTGGGGGGACTTGAGCCATGAACGCCTTTGATTCACGCACCGACGCCCGTCCCGGCGGATTGCCGACGACGATTCCCGAATACCTCGAGCACCTGCGTCGCTCGCTGGCCGGCGCCGATCCCGCGCTGGTGCAGGACGCGCTGTACGACGCCGAGGAATACCTGCGTTCGGAGCTGGCGGAAAACCCCGGCAAGAGCGAGGCCGACGTCATCGTGACCGTCGCCGGCAGCTACGGCGCGCCGGATGAGGTCGCCGACATCTACCGCGACACCGAAGTGAAGGTGCAGACCGCGCTGCGTCCGCCGGCACCGAAGCCGCGCCGTTCGTGGATGGGCCACTTCTTCGGCGTGATCGCCGAACCGCGTACCTACGGCGCGCTGTTCTACATGCTGCTGTCGCTGGCGACGGGCATCTTCTACTTCACCTGGGTGGTGACGGGGCTGTCGCTGTCGGCAGGTCTTGCGGTGCTGATCATCGGCGTGCCGTTCGTGATCCTGTACTTCGGTTCGATCCGCATCCTGTCGCTGGTGGAAGGCCGCATCGTCGAAACCATGCTCGGCGAACGCATGCCGCGTCGTCCGCTCTACAGCAGTCGCGGCCAGCCGCTGCTCAAGCGNATCGGCGAGCTGTTCACCGATCCGCGCATCTGGGCGACGCAGCTGTATTTCCTGTTCATGCTGCCGCTGGGCATCGTGTANTTCACGGTCGTGGTGACGTGCCTGAGCGTGTCGCTGGCGCTGATCTCGCTGCCGGTGGGGCTGGTGCTGGGCTACGGCGGCNTGTTGTCGATCGACGACTGGAACCTGGGCATGAGCGGCGAGCCGTGGATGTGGCCCATCGCGGTGCTGGTGGGCGTGGTGCTGCTGTTCGTGACACTGCACATCGCGCGCGGCGTGGGCTATCTGCACGCGATGCTCGCCAAGCACATGCTGGTGAAATCCGCGCAGTACGACTGAGCGACGAATGCCGTTCGTGCATGTGAAGAGGCTTTTCACGCGTGGAATGCGGGCTGGTTAACAAAAACGGCCCGCTTCATCGCCTAGGTTCTGCGGGCGGAACCTTGCCGCGAACTCAAAGGAGATGAGCATGCGTCGTTTCAGGATCTTCGCCCTGGCCGCACTGGTGGGCCTGTCTTCGTTCAGCGCAACCGCGAGCTGGCAGGGCACGTGGTTGTATTACGACGATGAAGGCGCGCTGGTCGGTTCGTGGACCGCCGGCTGCCGCGAGATGGATGGTCGCTGGGGCGTGGAAACGTCCAACAAGGTGTTCGTGCAGGGGTGCCGCGCTTCGAGTTGAGGCGAGCATCCGCTCAATGCGAGGAAGCCCCGCCATGCNGGGCTTCTTCTTTTCGCGTCAGGCCTTCCTTCGAACCTTCGGCTTTCCGCCTTTGGAAACGTGCGGCTCGCCGTCCACGTGCCAGCGCCAGTGCACGTCGACCGCCTTGCTGATGCCGATGCGCGGCGATGCTACTGGCGCATCCGGCGGCGGTGTGCCGTCATCGCCGAACCACACCGGCGAAGCCGCATCGGTGATGTCCACGCCGTTGTGCGCGCCGCTCAGTCCGAGCGCCTGCGCGAGGCGACCGGGGCCGCTCGCGAGCAGGCGCACGTCATCGAGCTTGCGCGCACGCCGCATCCGGTCGATGCCGTCGACCGGTGCCAACGCGCGGATGAGCACCGCGTGCCCCGCGGGCCCGCCGCACACCGCGTTGATCGCCCAGTGCATGCCGTAGATGAAATACACGTACAGGTGCCCCGGCGGCCCGAACATCACCTGCGTGCGTTTCGTCGGCCCGCGGAAGGAATGCGCCGCGGGATCCTCGCCACCGCGATACGCCTCGACTTCGACGATGCGTCCGATGCGTCCGTCGGAAGTGACGATCACCTTGTTGAGCAGCAGCGGGGCGACGTCGCGGGAGTCGTGGGCGTAGAAGGNGCGGGGCAGGGGAACGATGGGCATGCGCGGATGCTAAGCCAGATGCCATCGCCATCCATCATTCACGCCCTTCGCGCTATTCCTGCACNCGATGGCAGACGAATCCGCTCCCAGTCCGGTCGAGAAAACCGCCGAAAAACTCGACCCCACCGCGCCGCGCCGGACCAAGCCCGATCGCGGCAGCTCGTTCCGTCGCCCGGCGATGCAGGCGCTCGTGCGGCGCGCGCAGGGCAGCCTGCCGGCGGACCTGCTGCGCCGTTTCGTNGATACCGAACTGATGGCGCAGGCGGCCGCGCTCGCGCTGTACGCGATGCTCTCNCTGGCGCCGCTGCTGCTGATCCTGGTCTGGCTGACGAGCGCGNTGTATCCCGGCGCGCAGGATTCGCTGATGCAGCAGATCGGCCTGCTTGCCGGCGGCGAGGCCGAGCGCGTCGCGCGCACCGTCGTGGACAACGCGCGCGATCGGCCGGACACAGGTTCGATCGCCGGATGGTGGAGCGTCGCGCTGCTGTTCGTCGGTGCCACGGCGGTGTTCGCGCAGTTGCAGGACGTGCTCAACAAGATCTTCCGTACCGACGCCACGCGGCTGGCCGGCGCGATGGCGTGGCTGCGCAAGCGCGTGTTCTCGATGGGGCTCGTCTTCGCGATGGGTTTCCTGCTGCTGGTGTCGATGACGGTATCGACGCTGGTGCAACTGGCGTTCTCGCGCGTGGAATGGGCGCTGCCGATCGTGATGAACGTGGCGACGTGGGCCGTCTACGCGGTCAGCTTCGCGCTGATGTACCACTACCTGCCGGACCGCTCCGTCGGCTGGAAGCGCGCGCTGGGAGGCGGCGCGATCACCGCGCTCCTGTTCGTGCTCGGGCGCTGGCTGATCGGCTGGTACCTGCGCACGTCCAATCCCGGGTCCGCGTACGGGTCGATGGGCGCGCTGGTGCTGGCGCTGGTGTGGATGTACTACGCGGCGTTGATCGTGTTCATCGGGGCGCTGATCACGGCGGTGATCGATGAGCGCAGGAAGGCCCGTATCGACGGGCGCACCGGGGAACGACATCCCGGCGAAGGCCGGGAGCCGGGCTCGTAACGTTGGGGCACCCCGTATGCCGATTCGTACAGGAGCTGGCAGAGCGAGCGCGGGCGTAATCGCACGTCCCGGCCCTCACCCGAGGGGTTGAACCCCGCTCGCGCCGCCGCCGCGACGAACCGTGCCCCGCCCCCGACGAGCCGTTCCCGGTCCGCCCGCCCGACGGGCTAGCATCGGCCCACCGCGTCCTCGCTCCCGCAACATCGATGGCCATTACCGCGACCCATCCGCTGGACCTGCCCCGCCAGCACCTGTTCTGGATCTTCCACAGCGCCGGCTGGCTCGGCTATTTCGGCCAGAGCTGGCTGTCGGCGATCGCCTACGGCAAGCCGTCNGGCTACTGGATCGTCCCGTTCACCGCCGCCTGCACCGGCTTCGTCGTCACGCTCGGNCTGCGCTACCTGCTGCGCGCGTGCTGGGGCCTGTCGCCGCGCAAGCTGCTGATGACGATGATCTTGCCNATCCTCGCCAGCTCGGCGGTGATGGACCTGACCACGCGCACGATGCTCGTGCGCTTCTGCGATACCTGCGCGCCGACCAGCCGCATGGCCTACATCGCCTATTCGCTCACCTACATCTACGTGGTGCTGGCGTGGGTCGGCCTGTACCTGGGCATCAAGTACTACCGCCAGCTGCAGGACGAGACGCAACGTGCGCTCGCCGCACGCACCATGGCGCACCAGGCGCAGCTGAAGATGCTGCGTTACCAGCTCAACCCGCATTTCCTGTTCAACACGCTCAATGCGATCTCCACGCTGGTGCTCGATCGCGACAACTCCACCGCGAACCGCATGGTGCAGGGCTTGTCGTCGTTCCTGCGGCATTCGCTGGACAACGACCCGATGCAGCGCGTCACGTTGCGGCAGGAACTGGACGCGCTCACGCTGTACCTGGACATCGAGAAGATCCGCTTCGCCGAGCGGCTTCGCATCGAAACCGATATCGACGAGGATTGCTGGCGCGCGCTGCTACCGAGTCTGCTGATGCAGCCGCTGGTGGAAAACGCGATCAAGTACGCCGTCGCCAAGCAGGTCGCCGGTGGGTTGCTGCGCATCGAAGCCGAACGCGATGGCGAGCAGCTGGTCCTGCGCGTGATCGACGACGGCCCCGGTTGCACGAGCCTTGAAGGCAACCAGCTCCCGCCCGGCAAGGGCGTGGGCCTGCGCAATACGCGCGAACGCCTGAACGTGCTGTACGGCGAGGAAAGCAGCTTCTCCGTGCGCAACCGCGAGCGCGGCATCGAAGTCGAACTTCGCCTGCCGTTCGAAACCAAGCTGCTGGGNGGAGAGTGAGATGGACCGGCTCGTCACGCGCGAACGCACGTCCGAACGCAGCACCGAAACCGCGCNGAACGCGCCGCTGCGCGCGCTGATCGTCGACGACGAACCGCTCGCGCGTCGCGGGCTGGAGATCCGGCTGGAAGCGCATCCGGACGTCGAGATCGTCGGCGAGTTCGGCGATGGCCTCTCCGCCATCGCGGGCATTCGCGAGTTGCGCCCGGATCTGGTCTTCCTCGACGTGCAGATGCCCGGCATGGACGGCTTCGAAACGCTGCGCAGCCTGCCCGCGAACGAGATGCCGCTGGTGGTGTTCGTCACTGCCTACGACCATTACGCGATACGCGCCTTCGAGGCATCGGCGACGGACTACCTGCTCAAGCCCGTGGAGGAAACGCGNCTGGCGCAGGCGCTGGCGCGCGTGCAGCAGGCGCGGTCGCAGCGCGAGGCGAGCGGGCATTGCGCGCATCTGCTGGGATTGCTGGGCGAACTGAGCGGGCGTCCGCTGCTGGACCTGGANGAAGCGCTGAAGCCCGATGCGCTGGANCAGCTGCGCCGCGANGAGAAGCTCGCCGTGCGCGACGGTGGCCGCACGGTGCGCGTGGATCTTGCGAGCATCCGCTGGATCGACGCGGCCGGCGATTACATGTGCATCCATACCGATGGCGCCGCGAATGACAAGGGCGGCCCGCAGGGCGAAACGCTGGTATTGCGCGCGACGATGCGCGAGCTGGAGAAGCAGCTGGACCCGCAGCGTTTTCCGCGCATCCATCGCTCGACGATAGTGAACGCGCGCCGCGTGGTCGAACTGCGGCCGCACACGAACGGGGAAGGCTTCCTGCGGCTGGATTGCGGGCAGGAGCTGAAGCTGTCGCGCACGCATCGGGACAAGCTGGCGCTGTTGATCTGACGCGCGGTGCGTTTTCGTAGGATGGGTTTCGCCTGGCGAAACCCATCGCCACAGCGTCTGATGCGCATGAATGATGGGTTTCG
>Ga0055530_10002851_pt1 | contig 10556 bp, 8 predicted proteins | sample Araplavi_mTSA_r2_FD_55009 | JGI IMG/M metagenome (GOLD analysis project Ga0055530, IMG submission 55009) | Arabidopsis root microbial communities from North Carolina, USA - plate scrape MF_Cvi_mTSA_r2 | ecosystem: Host-associated > Plants > Roots > Endosphere | place: USA: North Carolina... | reverse complement strand
ATTTTCTATTCCAACGATATCTCCTTATATACCGGTGCTTATAAGTATTTCAGACTATTATCTGTATACGCCACCCTGATGATCTTGTCCTATATCAACATGAACATCCTGGTTCCACGCTTTTTCTTTAAGGGCCGGTATGTTCTTTACCTTGTACTGCTGCTGGTACTGGTGCAGGTTGTGCTGTTATTGCTGCATTTTTCACTGGATGCATATGCTGCCTCAGACCAACCATCTATCCGGGCTGAGCTTGCCTCGAAACGGAGGATCTATGATGGAACGATCATACTGATCCCCATTATACTGGTAACTACTATGATCAAGCTGTTTCAGCGCTGGATGAGAGACAATGAAAGATTTGCCGAACTGAGAAACATCACGCTTACAATGGAGCTGAAGGAATTGAGAAACCAGATCAATCCTCATTTTCTCTTTAACATGTTAAACGGGATCAAAGCACTGGTGCGCAGCGATCCGGAGAAGGCGACCATTGTGATCATGAAATTGTCTGAATTCCTTCGTTACCAACTCTATGAAAACGATGAAGAAAAGACATTACTCCGGTCGGAGATCAACTTCCTGTCTAATTTCCTTGAGCTGGAAAAGCTAAGAAGAGATCATCTTTCCGTCGAGATCTGCAGCGNGGCCACTCCTGCGATGGTGAACGGTGTTTTTCTGCCGCCCAATCTCTTCACTACCTTTGCAGAAAATGCGGTAAAGCATAGTGTGGATATCAGTGGCGCAGCATCTTATATCCGGATCAAAATAGAGATCCTTGAAGGTAAATTACACTTCCTTTGCATTAATTCAACAAATGCTGATTACAGTCCTTCATGTAAAAAAAACAGCGGGTTAGGACTGGNAAATATAAAAAGGCGGCTTGAATTGCTCTATGGCAATCATTATGCGCTTGAAACTATTTCCTCAGAAAATGAGTATACGGTTAAATTAACAATACCTCTATGAACTGTATTATTGTAGATGATGAACCACTGGCCAGAGAAGAAATGCAGGCATTGATCAAAGATGTGTCTAACATCGAAATACTGGGAAAAATTTTCCAATGCGCCGGCTGCCATGAACTTTCTGAAGGAGCATAAAGTAGATCTCGTTTTTCTTGATATCGAAATGCCTAAGGTAAGCGGATTGGATTTTGCCACGCAACTGCCCGAGCAGACACTGACGATTTTTACTACGGCCTATTCGCAATATGCGTTGAAAAGCTATGAACTGGATGCTATTGATTATCTGCTGAAGCCTGTAGAGAAGAAGCGCCTGGAGAAGGCGATCAATAAAGCGCAGGTATACCGGAGACTGCTTTCTGATGCTACAAAAAAAAGCACTATCGAGGCGAATACCCCGGAATTTCTGCTAATTAAATCAGACCGCAGGTTTCACAAGATCAATTTCAGCAATATTATCTATATAGAAGGTCTCAAGGATTATGTGGTGATATATGCAGGTAATCAGGAGCTTATTACGGCAATGAATTTAAAGACTATTCATCAAAAGCTACCGCAACATGTTTTTCTAAGGGTAAGTAAGTCGTATGTCGTGAATGTAAATCATATTAACTCATTTGATCATCACAATATTTATATGGGGGATTCGGAGATACCGTTGGGGGATGTATATAAGAAAGATTTCTTTATGACTTATACAGGTGGTTCTTTGAATCCGGAGGACTGAGTATGTTGTTGGGGGATGCCGCAATNGTTGCCGATAACGATTGCGGCAACTATAATAAAGCACTGTTTTCCAGAATATATTAGAACCTTTTTTACCTTTGGTCCTGCCATTTAACCAAAAGCATTATGCCAGGACCTTTATTCAGCAAACATACCCAGGGGCTACTCAGTATCATCTTTGTAATGATGATATGGGGTAGCTCTTTTACTGTTACCAAACTGGTGGTTACCGAGGTACCTCCTCATATTTTCGCAGGGATCCGTAACCTGATGGCTTGTGCGGCCTTGCTGCCCTTCTATGTTATCCGGTGGCGGAAAGTGAAAGGGCCGCTGCCTTATATGAAACTTACGCTCATGGGCCTGACGGGAACAACGCTTTACTATTATGTATTTAATACGGGCATGAAGTACGTGTCTGCAAGTACGGGAGCACTCATTGAAGGACTGCTGCCAGTGGCGATTGCCATTTCCGCAGCCATTTTTCTAAAAGAGCGCCTCACCCAAAGGGCCATTGCAGGGATCGTATTGTCTGTGGCGGGCGTGATCCTTGTTGGCTTTGTAGGTAACCAGGAAAAGTCTGGTAATTCCGTCCTGGGAAGCTTCCTGATCGTTGCTGCGGTGGTGCTGTGGAATGCCTATACCCTGCTATCGCGGAGCCTGAAAGACACAGATACGGTGTTAGTGACAACGGTGAGCACGTTTATTGGCGCAGCCTTGTCGCTCCCGCTACCAGCATATGAGATCATCACCGGAGGCATGCCTGCTATTTCATGGAAAGCCTGGATTGGAATGGCCGCCCTGGCGGTATTCGCCTCTGCTGTGGCTTACTCCCTGTATAATAAAGCGCTGGAAAGCCTGCCGGCTGCACAGGTGGGGAACTTTCTGAACCTCAACCCGGTGATTGGCGCTTTGGTGGCTTTCCTGGTTCTGAAAGATAAGCTGACCGCTTTGCAAATAGCCGGCGGGGTGTTTGTGCTTGCGGGTATCTGGCTCAGCAGCCGGCCGGTCAATAAAAAACCGCTGCAGGAATAAGCTGCAGCGGTTTGAAATACTTTCAACGTGTTTAAACAAGATAACTTACTGAGGTTTTTTCTTTGACGGATCCTCATATCCCACCATCCAGTTAATGCCGAACTTGTCTGTGAACATTCCGAAGTAGGAGCCCCAGAACGTATCACCCATGGGCATAATTACCTGTCCCCCTGCGGAAAGGCCTGCAAACATTTTATCGGCTTCTGCCTTACTCTCTGTACTTACGGAGATTGAGAAGTTGTTACCCGGTTTGAAGCTGGCAGCCCATTCTCCGCCAGTGTCACTTCCCATCAGCACGGTTTCTTTACTAATGGGAAGGGAAACGTGCATGATCCTGTTGGCTTCTTCCGGAGGCGCTGTTTTACCGTCGGGGCCCGGCGGCATTTCACCAAAGCGCCCTATGTACGGAAATTCGCCTCCGAATACGGATTTGTAAAAATTAAAAGCTTCTTCGCAATTACCGTTAAAGGTTAAATAGACATTTACAATTGCCATTGGTTACAATTTTAGGTTATTGATGACAAGTTTTGAAGAATGCAGTCGGACTGATTTTGTTGTCTTTTGGGACTCTTGTGCTAATGTTTCGTGGATGCTGAAGGTAAAGATTCCGGGCTGAAAATAAAAAACAAAATTACTGTCCCGTCAGGATCTTCAGATCTGAGATTGCTATCAAATAAGATAGTTGTGCAGCATACATGTCCGCCTCGGATTTTGCCAGCAAAGATCTTGCGTTGAGCAGGTCGGTTTTCACGTTCAGGCCGGCGGCTTGTTTGTCTTCCTGCAGTTTATACGCTTCCTTCTGGTAAAACAGCGCCTTCTGTGCAACAGCGATCAATGCCTGTGATTGTTCGATCTTACGATAAGCTTTTTCGATATCATTGTTCATCTGCTGCTGCGTATATTGGATATTTTCTTCCGCCTGCTTTAGCTGGAACTGTCTTTGTTTTAGTACCTGCTTGTTGGAAAAGATCTCCTGTAAGCCCCATTTGAAGTTGACCCCTACAAATGGAATATGAGCAGGTAATATGGGATTACCAAACTGATAGGAATAACCGCCTATCAGGCCAAAGTCCGGAATATTACTTTGGCGGGCTGCTTTTATTCCCAAGAGGGCTTTTGACTGGCTCAGCCTGGCTATTTGCATATCGGCATTTGAATCGGCCGCTACACCTTTATATTGATCCAGTACAGCTATCTGCTGAGAAACAGGATCAATTGGCGCCAATTTCAGGGAACTGGCATTGATGCCAGTCAGGTTTAATAAATCTCCGGTATAATCGTCTATCTGTATATTTAGTTTGAGGATATTCTGTTCTTCATTTGCGATGGCCGCCTGCAAGCCGGCTTTATCTGCAGTGATGGTTTTGCCTGCGAGTAATGCATTCTCCAGGTCTGTTAATCTTGATTGGGCCAATGCCAGTTTAGCCTCTGCTTCTTCCCGCTGTTTGTGGGCGATCAGGGTTCCGTAATAAAGCTTATCTATGGCCTGCTTTATTTGCAGTGATACTTTCAATTGTTCTTTCTGTGTTATGGCTACATCAGTTTTGTCTATCTCGAGGCCGGTCTTTATTTTGACCTGCTGGCTAATAGGCTGATAGGCTAACATGCCTAAATTATAATAATTATGCTTACCTATTTCGAAGTCTTTGTCAGTACTGGGCAGCAATACCGTATTGGTGGGCGTGAGCGGCAATTCACCAATGGTGCCCGCAGGGATGGTGAGCTCACCCAGATTAAAATTGTACAGGTAACCTGCATTCACTGTTGCAGATGGGTACTTTTTGACGGCATCTTCTTTGATCTTTGCCTGTTTTTCTTTTATCTGCCATTCTTTGACAGCCAGCGCATGATTGTTTCTTAAGGCGGAATCCTTCAGCTGTTCCAGGGAATAAGCCGGAACATCCTGCCCCTTCAGCAAAGTGGAGCAGCAGATGAAAGCTATTGGTAATAGTAAAAAGTGCTTTATATAATGTTTCATTGGGCTGATGAATTATCGTTTCTTAATGGAGGGGTCTTGATTTTATCCAGGAGATATATAATACCGGAACAGAAAGCAATGCCATGATCATGCTCCACACCACACCGAAGGCCAGTACGCTTGCCAGCGGCGCCCACATGGGAGATCCGGAGATGATCATTGGCAGCACACCAATGGCGGCCGCCATCGCCGTCAGGAAAATAGGCCTTAAGCGCCTTTTGCCTGATTCTACCGCTGCTGTTTTAATATCAAGGCCCTGTTTCATCAGTTCATGTGTATGATCTACCAGGATGATGGCATTACGCACAACGATGCCCGACAAGGCAATCAAACCAACGAAAGCCGTAAAGCTGAAAAAGTTCCCGGTAAGGAACAGTCCTATGATGGCGCCAAACAGGCTAAGGGGGATGGTAAGCATGACGATCAACACTTCTTTTATATTCCTGAACTGGAACAGCAGAATAAAGAAGATCAGCACAAGGCTTACCATTAAAGCAGTGATCANCTGGCCCAATACCTCTNTCTTGTTAAACTCCTCCCCTCCATACTCGATGCGATAGCCATTAGGGAGCGGCAATTTGCCGACAGACGGCTGTATGGCCGCCAGCAACTCGGAGGGCAGCACTCCGGGCGCGGTTTCGCTTTGAACGGTCAGCGTTCTTACCCCATTGCGGTGCATGATCCGCCCGGTTTGCCATTGCGGGCTCAAAGTAGCGATCTGCCGCAGTGGAACTGAAGCACCGGTAACGGGGGACCGCAAATACAGNTTCTCNAGATCGCTGGTAGACTGCCTGCTTTTTTCATCCAGACGTAGCAGNATGTTCACCGGATCGCTTCCTTCATACATGGTAGAAACAGCGGCGCCGCTGAAACCGGTGTACACTGTTTGCGAGATGCTGGTAGTGGTATAACCCAGGCGGCTGGCGGCTGAGTTCAACCTTATGCCAATGCCGTAATAATCCTCTGCAAAATCGGTTCTTACAAAACGGCTCCCTTTCGCATGCTTTACGATGTCTGTCACATCTGCCGCTATGGCTTTCAAATGATCGATGTCCTCACCGGTGATCCTTACNTCTACGGGCGCCTTTAATGTTGATCCCTGCTGCATAAGCTTGACATAAGTGGTGCCTTCGGGTATCAGCTGGTCTACCTTGCTGCTTAATTCTTCGGACAATTCTTCGGTGCTTGCTTCCGTGGTAGTATTGATCAATATTTGTGCGTAGTTGCTGGTGGGAAACTCCGGAGAGAAATTATAATAGAACCTGGGCGAGGCGGTTCCTGTAAAGGTGGCATAAGAAACCACCCGCTGATCGTTCTTTAGCAAGGCATCCACCCTTAAGATGGCCTCGNTGGTCTTTTCCAGCTTTGTTCCGGTGGGCATCCATAGTTCTACGACAAACTGGTTNCTTTCTGCTGCCGGGAAGAATTGTTGCCTTACGCCTTTTGAGAACAGCAGGCCTGCGAAGATAATGGGCACCAGGCTGCTGATAATAGTTAACCGGGGATGCATTACGCACCAGTCCAGCGAGGCATTATATCCATCCTGCATCAGGTCCAGCATGGAACGCCTTTGCTTCTTTTGAGGACCTTCTTCCGTTTGCTGGTGCAGGCCTTTCTTTATAAAAGTGTAGCAAAGCAAGGGTGTGAGCACCATGGCTACAAAGAAGGAGGATGCCAGGGCAACAGCGACTGTTATGGGTAAAGCGAAAATGAATTCCCCAACGGTGCCTCTTAACAGGATCATCGGCATGAAGGACGCAATGATAGTAACGGTTGCGGCCAATACAGGTATTACCAGGTCGCTGGCGCTGCGCCAGGCGGCTGTCCACCGCTCAATACCTTCATCCAGGAGCTCTACATAATTATCNGCGATCACGATCGCATCATCCACCACCATCCCTAATACCAGTATTAAGGCCGCGAGGGATACCTGGTGCAGCTCAATGCCCAGGGCATGCATGACGGCAAATGTAACCGCAACCGTCATTGGAATAGCCATCGCTGCCACGGCGGCTATACGCAGGGGTAGCAGCAACACNACTACTGCGATCACTGAAAGGATAGCCAGGAAGAATTCCCGGATAAAATGAGAGATATTCTCATCTACTACGTGTGGCTGATTGACGATGGTGGCGATCCTGACAGAAGAAGGGATGACCTTCTTTGCNTCTTCAATCTTCCTGTTCACTTCTTCTCCGAACTTTACAATATTGTTGCCTTCCTGCATTTGAATGGACAGCATTATGGCTTTGTTGCCATTGACGGTAATGATACTCTGCGGCTCTGCATAATCCCTTTTCAGGCTGGCCACATCTCCTAACTTAATGACAGCGCCAGAGCGTGANGTGCCTACGATCTGGTTAGCCAGGTCGGTTTCGGTGCTATAATATCCATTGGTATAGAGCGGCGCTTTGCTGCTGCTGGTTTTTACTTCGCCGGTTGCGTTGATGCTGTTTTGAGATTGTAACAAGCGTACTACCTGGTCTGTACTCACGCCGTATTGTGAGAGCTTTTCAGAAGTGGCGGATACGACAATCTCTTCCTGTTGCTCCCCTATTCGTTTTATTTTAGAAGCGGCAGGGATGGTGCGCAGATAATCTTCCAGCCGCTGGGCATATCGCTTTAATTCGTCGTAGCTGGCCTCATTGCTTTCCAGGGCGATCACCATGGCCTCTGTGTCACCGAAATCCGAGTTGACGACGGGCCCTCTTACGCCTTCCGGCAGGTCGATCTGCCGGGACACCAGGAGCTGATGACGCAGCTTGCTCCAGAAGATATCCGGTTGCTTTACATTTTCTGTAAGCTCTACGTTTACTACCACCACACCATCTTTTGTAGTAGAATATGTTTTTGATTTGTCTACCTCTTCGTATTGAAAAAGATACTGCTCCAGCTTCTTAGTAACCTGGTCTTCCACCTGTACGGAGNTGGCCCCGGGGAAGTATGCAACGACCAGGCCCTGGCGGATGGTGATCTTAGGATCTTCCCTTCGTGGCATATTGAACAGGGAATTGACGCCTACCGCAAAAAGTAATAACAATACCGATAAGGTGACATGCTTATACTTCAGCGATGATTGTATTATGCTCATCCTCTTANTTATTTGGTAATAGTAATCGGNGAACCATCAGAGAGCCTTTTTTGTCCACCTGTAACCACCACCTCTTTCCCGGAAAGGCCTGATACAATTTCGATCTTGTTATCCACCATGTTTCCCAGGCTTACCCGGCGCCGGAATGCTTTGTTCTGGGCGCTGTCTACCACAAATACAAAATTCTGATTAGCCAGGTCCTGTTGGATGCATTCAGCCGGCAGCAGGATGACCTGCTTTTGGGTATTGGTAGTGATACTGGCTTCTGCGATCATACCGGGACGGATGATCAGTCCGGGGTTCTCTATTTCAATCTTTATAGTAAATGCCCGGGAAGTNGCATCGGCTGCCGACCCTACTTCCATGACCTTACCGGTGAAGGTTTTATCAAGCGCTGAAATACGGACGTTTGCCGCCTGGCCGATCCTGATCTCATGCAGCTCTCCTTCCGGNACGTATGCCAGTACCTTGACCTTCCTGATATCAGCGATCACGAACAAAGGCAGGCCAACGCTTATGATCTCGCCTACCTCTGCCTGCCTTTTCAGCAATACCCCGCCGATAGGGGAATACAGGCGGGTATCAGACAAGTTCTTTTGTTGTANTTGCTGCTGCAGCTTTGCCTGCTCCAGGCTGAAGCCTATTTTGGAAAAGTCGCTTTCACTCAGGCTGCCTCTTTCGTGCAGGATCTTCAAACGGCCAAATTCATCGCTGGCCGTATTTACCTGTACATCTGCCAATCCTTTGGCAATGGAATAGCTGGTGGGATCAAGACTGGCAATCANCTGGCCTTTTGAAATATTATCGCCTTCGTTACCGGANATATAATTGATCTTGCCNGCCACCAAAAAGCCCAGCTTTACGGTAGTATTACCTTCTATATTACCGCTTACTGATACTTTCCCGGAAATGGCAGTAGGGAGCACTGCTTCCGCCTTAACAGCCAGGGGTGAAGCGTTACTATCGGCTGTGTGCCCTCCTTTGTTCCTGCAGGCGGANAAAAGCAGCATGACAATCGTGACCAGGTAGAATAGAGATCGTCTCATCTTTTAATATTTTAATCTATATAAAAAATGAACAATCCAAATGGGGTTTTGGTTCGCGGAGGGAGGATCTGATGCGCTGGTTTGTTCATACTTCTACAAACAGCCCTCCTTCTTCTCATATTTTTGGAGGGAAAAGAAGTATACCTTTGCTTTGGGTATTATTTCCATAGCATTTATGAAAATTAAGCTTTTCACGATTGTCACACATGCCTTAGTTTGGATACTGTTGCTGGTTATNCCCTACATTTCAACAGATCAGCTGATCAACGCGTTAGATCCTTCTTCTAATGAAACATATCCCCTACTCTGCCTTGCGTTAAGTACCGTACTGATAATAATATTTTACTTCAATTACTTTTTCCTCATTCCTAAGTTTCTGCTTACAAAGAAATACTGGTTCTATTTCTCATTCCTGTTGCTGGCGATAGTAACCGTATTCGTATTGTCGGGACTTACATTTTTATCTTCCGGCTTCAACCATGGGACATTGCCCAAACCTGATGCGGCGATTGAAAAGATCTTTCCTGTTATAATAATGAATGCACTCTTATTGTGGTTGTTATTCATTGTATCCTCCATTTTATGGACCGCCTACAACAGGTTGAAACAAACGGAGAGCGAGAAGCTATCGGCACAAATCACTTCGCTTAAATCACAGATCAATCCTCATTTCCTGTTTAATACCCTGAACAACATTTATGCTACCGCCATTGATACCTCGCCCAAAACGGCAGATATGGTAGACAAACTGTCTGAGATGATGCGCTATACCATGAAAGACACACAACAGGATTCTGTTCTACTGGAAGATGAGATCAATTACATTAGTAATTTTATTGAACTACAAAAGTTACGCCTGGACAGAAGCGTAAAACTGGAATATCAGATCCTGGAAAATATCCCTGTTCTGCGTATTGCACCGATGCTGCTCATTCCCTTTATTGAAAATGCNTTTAAGCATGGCGTGAACTCTGAACAGAAAAGTCATATCAAAATTGAGATCAGTATGGACAGAACAGAATTTCAGCTCAGTGTAGTGAATAATAAAGTGGCTGTTCAGCGGGATATCGGGGAAAGAAGCGGGCTAGGGATTGAAAACACCAGACACCGCCTGAATCTGATCTATCCTTCCAAACATTTGCTGGTTATTAATGATACAGACAAGGAATTTTCCGTTTCTTTATATATCAACCTACAATGATCAACGCCATTGCCATAGACGACGAGCCTTTAGCACTTACCGTGATCAAATCGCTGTGTGATAAAAGTGAGCGCATCCACCTGCAAAAAACTTTCACCCAACCCAGCGAGGCGCTGAGGCATTTACGGAAATTCCCNGTTGACCTGATCTTTTGCGATATACAGATGCCTGCCATGACAGGGATCAATTTAGTGAAGTCATTGCAGAAAAACACGATGGTGATCTTTACCACCGCTTTCAGTGAATATGCAGTAGTAAGCTATGAATTAAATGCCGTTGACTACCTGCTTAAGCCCATTAATCAAAAACGCTTTACACAAGCCATTAACAAAGCGCAGGAGTACTTTGACTATGTCAATCAAAAAGACCATAGCGAAGAGAAAAACATATTTATTCGTGCCGATTTCAGTTTAGTCAAAATCCCTTTATCTGACATTCTGTATATCGAAGGATTAGCCGATTATCTCAAAATTTATATCAAGGACCGTAAAACCATTGTAGCGCGGATGTCTATGAAGGA
>Ga0055530_10002846_pt1 | contig 10575 bp, 4 predicted proteins | sample Araplavi_mTSA_r2_FD_55009 | JGI IMG/M metagenome (GOLD analysis project Ga0055530, IMG submission 55009) | Arabidopsis root microbial communities from North Carolina, USA - plate scrape MF_Cvi_mTSA_r2 | ecosystem: Host-associated > Plants > Roots > Endosphere | place: USA: North Carolina... | reverse complement strand
GGGGGATGAGGATGGGACGGAGGGAGGGCATGGAGGCGGAAGGGGCTTTGATGGGGCGGCGTCGAGCCGGTCGCGCCAGACAAGGCCCGTTTTAAATCTGCCTGCACAGTGGGAAGCTGACATGGGCAGGTATAACCAGGACTGGTATCCGGCTACTGATTCAGGAAGGGCCGCACCAGGTAGGTGCCCGGGTATTTGCGGACCGGCACGTTTAAAAACGGGCCTTGGCTGGTGTGATGCGATTGAAAATGTTCCATATAGACCCTGCCGCCCATACGCCCCCCAATGCTCAATCTATGTTCAAAACAGCCAGGCGCAGCCCGTTTTTAAATGCTGCCGGGAAGCTGGCAACCCTGCACTCCCATGATGAAGAAACTTAAAAAAGAGCGGGCATACTTTAAATGTCAGTTTTACACTTTAAATGATTATTTTGTGGACGTAATATAGTTGTCTGTAAATACAAGCAAATAATTCCACTATGAAAAAGGGTTGGCTACTCCATTTATTAATAGTATGTGCTTTGATGCCATTTGCGAAAGGGACAGCGGCAAAGGCGGCGGCAAATAATCCCGATTCGGTGTACCTGTTTTCTTATGCTACGGGGAAAAACAATGATCATAACGGGCTGCATTTTGCGTGGAGCCGGGATAGGCAGCAGTGGTATAGCATTGGGAATGAGTTTGGGTTTCTGCGGAGTGATTATGGAAGGTGGGGTACGGATAAGCGGATGATGAGCCCTTATTTGATGAGGGGGGAGGATGGAATGTGGCATTGCGTGTGGAGCCTGAATGAAAGGGATCATTTATTTGCGCATGCGGCGTCGGCAGACCTGGTGAACTGGAAAAGGCAGAGCTACCCGGAGGCGGGAGGAGGCAGTAATGTATTGCGGCCGGTGCTGGGGTATGATGCAGGACGGCAGGTGTATACCGTTACGCATGGCAGTGCGGATGGGAAGTATTACAGGCTTAGCACGGCTGATTTTAAAACTTATCAGCCGGTGGGAGAAGTGCCTGCGGGTCAGTATGCGGATGGAAGTGTAAGCGTTGCATTGCCGGGAGGTATGGCCAGGGGACAAATGTTCCGGGTGGCGTGGACAACGGTAGATCAGCTGATAAAAACGTATGAGATAAAGCAATATAAAAGGGAACAGGAATCAGAGACTAGCAGAACGGATGGACAGCGTTTTGCAAAATTGCAGCCTGTACAGGCGACTATCAAGGTAATGCCGGGGCAGGCAAAACCGATCAGTGATCTGCTGCTGGGGATCTTCTTTGAGGATATTAACTATGCGGCGGATGGCGGGCTGTATGCGGAGCTGGTGCAGAANNGGGATTTTGAATATGCCTTGGGCGATAAGGAAGGAAGGGATCAAAGCTGGAACAGNACACATTCCTGGACACTGCGCGGAGAGCAGAGCAGCTTTAGCATAGATTCGGCAGCGCCTATTCATGTGAATAATAGGCACTATGCGGTGCTGGATACGAAGCAGCCGGGAGGAGCACTGGTGAACAGCGGGTTTGATGGGATACCGGTGAAGCAGGGAGAGCAATATGAGCTGTCATTGTTTGGTAAACAGCTGGAGGGAACGAATGGAAAAGTGGCGGTGCGTTTGGTGAATCCGGCAGGCAGCGTGCTGGCACAGGCTACGGTAGCGGTACCATCAGGCTCGTGGAAAAATGTTAAGGCGGTGTTGACTGCAACAGCCAATGCTGACAGCGCACAGCTGGAACTGCAGCCGCTGGCGGCAGGACGGGTGGCGCTGGATATGATATCGCTGTTTCCGCAGCAGACGTTTAAGGGAAGAAAGAACGGGATGCGGGCAGACCTGGCACAGGTGATTGCGGATATACATCCGCGCTTTATACGTTTCCCCGGTGGTTGCGTGGCGCATGGAGATGGCCTGAACAATATTTACCGCTGGAAGAATACGATTGGNCCGCTGGAGGCGCGTAAGCCGCAGCGAAATTTATGGGGATATCATCAGTCGGCAGGATTGGGATANTTTGAGTATTTCCGGTATTGTGAAGATATAGGTGCGGAACCTTTACCGGTAGTGGCGGCGGGTGTGCCCTGTCAGAACTCAGGGCCCAGTGATAAAGGAAGCGGGCAACAGGGTGGTATNCCAATGAGTGAAATGGATGAATATGTGCAGGATGTATTNGACCTGATAGAATATGCGAATGGAGATGTACGTACGGAGTGGGGTAAGAAACGTGCGGAGGCAGGACATCCGGAACCGTTTCATTTAAAGTATATCGGAATTGGGAATGAGGACCTGATCACGGATGTGTTTGAAGAGCGATTCTCCATGATCTTTAAGGCGGTGAAGGAAAAGCATCCGGAGATCACGGTGATAGGAACAGTAGGACCTTTCTTTGAGGGCACTGATTATGAGGAGGGATGGGATATAGCGAATAAACTCAAAGTGCCGATGGTGGATGAACATTATTATATGTCTCCGGGATGGTTCATTAACAACCAGGATTTTTATGACAGCTATGNCCGCTCCAAATCGAAAGTGTACCTGGGCGAGTATGCCGCTCATACTGCAGGAAGACGCAGCAATATAGAGTCGGCACTGGCGGAAGCGCTGTACCTGACAGCGCTGGAACGGAACGGAGATGTGGTGAGCATGGCGTCTTATGCGCCTTTGCTGGCGAAAGAAGGGCATACACAATGGAAGCCGGATCTTATTTATTTTAATAACACTACTGTGAAACCTACAGTAGATTACTATGTACAGCAGCTGTATGGCAAGCACGGAGGGGATGAATACCTGCCGGGAGCGATAACGCTATCCAATAATGAAGAAGCGGTGAGAAAGCGTGTGGCGGTGTCGGTTGTACGGGATACAAAAAACAAGGAGGTGATACTGAAGATGGTGAACCTGCTTCCGGCGGCGGTATCATCCAATGTTGACCTGGGTGGTATTGACCTGGCCAGCGGTAAAGCTGAAAAGATCGTGCTGCAGGGCCAACCAGATAGTGAGGACGCCAAACCGGAGCATGCTGAGTGTGATGTGGCAGCAAAGTTTGAAACAGCACTGCCCCCCTACTCTTTTACCATTATCCGTATTAAAACAAAATAGACGGTCGTTATGAAACAGTTATGCACATTATTACTGGTAGTCCTTGGCCTGGGCCTTCGGGCACAAAGCAAGGGAGATTTTCACAAGTGGGCGGCAAGCCCGCCGATGGGATGGAACAGCTGGGATTGTTTTGGTCCTACGGTTACAGAGGCGGAAGTAAAAGCCAATGCCGACTATATGGCGAAGCACCTGAAAGCTTATGGCTGGGAGTATGTGGTAGTGGATATTCGCTGGTATATCAGCAATGACAAAGCCCATGGGTATAATGAGACCAATGCGGAATATAATATCGACGAATATGGCAGGTTCATTCCTGCGGTGAACCGCTTCCCTTCTGCTGCAGGCGGTAAAGGGTTTAAGCCGCTGGCAGATTACCTGCATAGCAAAGGGTTGAAGTTCGGTATTCATATGATGCGCGGTATACCGGTGGTAGCAGTAAAACGCGGACTTCCAATAAAAGGCACNAAGGTGACTGCGAAAGATATTTACTCAGAAGAAGAGCAGTGCAAATGGCTGAAGGATATGTANACCATCGTTCCTGGTAAGGAAGGTGCGCAGGAATATTACAATTCACTCTTTGACATGTATGCTTCCTGGGGATTGGATTTTGTAAAAGTAGATGACCTCTCCGCTCCTATTTATCACGCGGGAGAAATAGAGATGATCCGCAAAGCGATAGATCGTACCGGTCGTAAGATCCTGCTTAGCACTTCGCCGGGTGAGACGCCTATTGCGCAGGGTGAGCATATACAGCAGCATGCAAACATGTGGCGCACGGTAGATGATTTCTGGGATGCGTGGGAGCCGCTGAATGCACATTTTGAAGTGTTTGAACGCTGGAATAAATGGCGTGCTACCGGTGCATGGCCGGATGGAGATATGCTACCCCTGGGACGGATCGGTATCCGGGCAGAGCGGGGTAATCCGCGTATGACCAAGTTCACGAAGGATGAGCAGTATACGCTGATGACGCTGTGGAGCATCTTCCGCTCGCCGCTGATGTTTGGCGGTAACCTGCCGGATAATGATCCGTTCACATTGTCATTGCTGACCAATAAAAATGTATTGGCTGTTTTGAAGAACAGCAGCAATAACAAGCCTTTACTGAATGATGCGGAGAAGGCCATATGGACAGCGGACGCACCCGGCGCAAGCGCCAGGTACGTTGCTGTATTCAACAAGGCCACGGATAGGTCAAAAATCACTGTTGATCTTACACAGNTAGGAGGCGCTAAGGCCTGCACTGTTACAGATCTGTGGACAGGCAAAGTGCTGGGTAAGTTTACNGGCACTTTCAGTCCGGAGATCAACCCGCANGGCGCAGGCCTGTATAAGATCACTTTATGATCTTACGGGTGATCTTTTCTGTGCCGTTACTGACGGTAATGAAATAAACACCGGGCACAAAGCTGCCCATATCAATCACATGTTTGCGGTTTGCTGACTGCCCCCTGTATAAGACCCTGCCGTTGATATCGCTCAGCGTAATAACGGCAGGGCTTTTTGTTAATGCAGCCGGCAGTGTGACCGTTACATTGTTTACCGGTGGATTGGGATAAACAGACAGCCCCTCCTTATCATCATTTATTTCTTTTGTAAGCGGCATGGCCGTACGCGCGGACGAAGTGCTGCTGACAGGTATGAACTGCCATTGCTGATTCTTAGCGCTGTTGTAGGTCCACTGCTGGATGTTGGCGCCATCGTTCATGCCTGCTGCATTTACATCTACTGCTTTACCGCTGTGCACAGGTGTGATCCTGTAAAAGCCGCCGCCGGTAGATGTGAAGGTGAAGCGCTGATTAGCAGCATTCGTAGATTGCCAGATCTGTATGTTGGCGCCGTCTGCTGTACTTACTCCATTTACATCCAGGTTCTTTCCGCTGCCTACNCCAACGATGGAATANTGTCCGCTACCGGTATTGGTCAGTGTCCAGCGCTGACAAGCACAGTCGTTGGCCGTCCATTGGCGTACGTTGCTGCCGTTGGCAGTGGCGTTGTTGATCACATCCATTGCTTTGCCGCTGTGACGGGCAAAGATCATGTAAGTGCCGTTGGCTGGGCCTCCGGCGGGTAAAGGATCACGGGTGAAGGTGAGAGAGCCGAAGCCCAGCTGATCGAAGCCGCCGCTGGCAGTGCCGTAGTTGCCGCCACCGCCTTCGGGACGATGGATGGTGGCATAGGCTGACATGGCAGGTACGGAGAGGCCCATGCGGTTAGCGTAGTGATTGTATACCATTTCCCATACGGGACGTATGTTGCCCCTGCTATTACTTGAGATCACCGTTTGAGAAGAGGCGGCGCAATTCTGACCGGTGCCCCAGTTGTAGGTAACGTAAGGCACGGAGTCGCCTATATTATATTTCGCTACGTACTCGGCTCCTTTCATGAAACGGTTATTATCGTAACCGTACATATCATCGCCCTGGTTCCAGGCCATTTCGCAAAAGGCGCCCATGAGGCCAATGCCGAGGGTGCAGTGGCCCTGGTCACGGCCACTTTCCTGCCACTGTCCTAATGTGGAGGAGTGCAGGTACCAAACAGCATGGGTGATGGAACCGTTGCCAGCGCCGTTCTTGTAATAGTCGATGGCGCGATTATAGAGATCGCGGCGGTCGCAGAGCACACCGAGAGACAGGATGAAGGCCATGTTGCAGAGGTCCCAGTTGGCCCAGTAATTTGTGATGCAGGCGCCATTGTGATTAACCAGGAAATCGTCGCTGAGCGGATAGAACTTGGTGAGCAGCATATTCNTGAAGCGATCAAAATCGGCNGCGGCCCAACCNCTGTAGGTACGCATGATCTCTGCTGCGTTGGCAAACTGNTAGCCGTAGATACCGGCTGCCAGGAAGCGGTCTGCATTACCCGTGACGAATTGCAGGGTGGATGACCAGGCATTCATGATCTCGATGGACTTGTTGGCGTAAGCTACATCGCCGGTGATCTTCCAGCGGAGGGCGGTTTGATAGGCAGCAGCGATATCGTTCATGAGCTGACCATAGTTCTGGCGGTCGCCACCTCTTCTAACGGTATCTACCGGGCGGGCGGCCCAGGAGAGCTGTGACCTGCCGTTGGCTACGAGGATGTCCCAGCTGCCTTTCCAGGGCTGGGCGCTGGCGTTGACTTTGTCTCGCATACGGGCAAAGTCGGCTTCGGTGTGCAACAAACCGGGATGGATAAAAGGCTGTGCGGGGAGCTGGCGGGCTATTGTGAATAGCAGGCAGCAGCATAAGAGGGTGTTTGCAAAATAGGTTCGTGTTTTCATAATCGTGGTTTTATTAAGGGTATGTGTTTGGGTCTATGGAGACACCCATACCGCAAAACCGCCGGAGGCAGGTACTTTAAAATCCATGACTGTTGTTGCATTTACCTTTCGCTGTTCCACCTTCACTTTGGTGGGGGTGGATATGGTTGAATCGTCTGTATATAGTTTTGCGGTGAAGGTTTTTCCGGGGGGAAGAAAATCGAAGGATAAACGGATGTTCCTGGCTGCGTTGTTGGTAATGGCGCCGGTAAACCACTCATCGTTCTTTCTGCGTGCTACAACAACATACTCACCGGGAGCGCCTTGCAGTACACGTGTTTCATCCCAGGTAACGGGAATATGGTCCCAGAATTCCAGCTCAGGCTCGCCGTTGCTTAAAGCTGGTTTGTCGTACCAGAAGAGTGTTTGCAGCGGACTGTAATAGATCGCCGCCAAAGCCAGCTGATGGGCATGGGTAGTTTTTATCCGTTTATCGTAATAGCAGATGGTATAATCCGCTGCACCGGCAATGAAGCGGGTAAAGGGCAGCACGGTATTATGCGTAGCGTCGGGCATTTCTTCATTGCCGCGGATGCCTTCTGCCGTGAGGAGATTGGGCCAGGTACGCTGCTCGCCGGTAGGCCGCCATTCGTCGTGCACGTTCACCATGATGTGGCTTTCCGCCGCTTTGCGGAACATATCTTCCAGCCAGGTGGTCCAGCGGTGGGAGCCTACCTGTACAAAGCCGAACTTCACACCTTTTACGCCCCACTTTTCGTATACACGGAACAGTGAATCAGACTGAGCCAACAGGGCCTGCTGGTTGACATAGAGCCAGATGCCAATCCCTCTCTCCTTACCATATTGAATAATGGCGGGGAGATCGAAATCGGGGATGGCCACTTTGGTGGCGTCGGAATTAAAGCTGAAGGCGTTGCCGTACCATTTCCAATCAAACAGGATGTATCGCAGATGATGTTTTACGGCAAAGTCGATATGTTCTTTCGCAGTTCCAGTAGTTTGTGTCATGGCCCGCATGATCTTTCCGGGTTTGATCCAGCTGAGATCTGTAATGCGGGAGGGCGGGTTGAGATTTAAGAGCAGGCTGTTATTCTCCAGCAGTGCACCGGGACGATCTGCCACCATGATCACGCGCCAGGGTGTGGCGAATGGGGAGATGAGATCGGCGGAAGTATAAAGGTCCGTGATAACAGTATTTGGTTTATCTGGGCTCAGTGAGAACCTTGTTTTGGTATAGTCTGTCATCTGCGCTTCGGCCAGGCATACGTAGCGGCCATCCCGCAGTTTGATGGTGAGCGGGCGTTCTGCGGGGCCGGGCCAGTTACGTAAGGGAAGCTCCTGGTATTTTGCTTGTCCCCACAAGGCATGGAAAGCAGTAGCGCCTTCTGGCAGGGCAAATTCTGTTCGCTCTGCAGTGACGCGGTAATACGAGCCTTTCTCATTTTCAGGGAAGTAGTAGCGGAAAGCGATGCCTTCATTATAGGCGCGGATCTCCACATTCATGTGATAATCGGGATTATCGTCCTTTTGCAGGGCGATGGTCACCGCATTGTAGTGGTCGCGTACCAGGGCCTGTTCTCCGGCTACAGGATGCCAGGAAGTATCCTGGCTGCTGTGTGTGATACCTGTCAGCACCAGGTTAGCTGTCCAGCGCGAAAAAGTATCCACTTTCAGCGCCATGGCATTTTCTGAAAGATGGTTATCCAACCGTATGTCCAGCACAGATGGCCGGATAACCGTCATTCCTTTACAGGTCACTTCATAGANCANGGTNTTACCATCCTTATCTTTTGCCTGNTAAAACCGGGCGCTCAGATTATTATCGGGAGATTGTACCGTCACTAAAGTACCGGGTAACGGAACAGCTGACTGTCCGAAACATACAAGCGAGCATAACAAGCTGAAACACAAAATGTATCCTTTATATCCTTTCATACAAACGTGGAGGTATGCTGGCAAAAATACCGGTTGCGCCCAGCGCCCAGGGGGACAGGATTCGGATAAAAAGGGTATAATTTTCGCCTTATTTGCCTGTTTTCATGTTCACATGGTGGGTATTATGGAAGGGGCGGCGGTATTTTTTGACGTATTCGGAAGGATTCATCCCGAAGAGATCATTAAAGTGCTGCCGGAAATACTTGGCGTTATTGAAGCCCACCATCGAGGCAATTTCGCTGATATTATGTTCGGTGCTGATCATGATCTCGGCCGCTTTACGGAGGCGGATAAAACGGATAAAGCCGTTGATGGATTGCCCGGATACTGATTTCACCTTTTTATAGAGGCCGGAATGGCTCATACCTACTTCGCGGGCCAGGGTACGGATGGAGAAATTGTCATCGTCCAGGTGGTTCTCCACTATTTTAATACAGCGGTCCAGGAATTCCTTGTACTCTACGGAGACCTTCAGATCGTTCTTTTTCAGGGTGATCTCGTTATAGAAATACTGCTGCAGGGTGTTACGTTTTCTGAGCATGCCCAGGACCCGGGCTTTCAACAATTCCTTTTCAAAGGGTTTGGTAATATAATCGTCTGCGCCGCTTTCGATGCCTTTCAACTGGCTTTCGGAGGCGGTAGTGGCGGTGAGCAGGATGACCGGGATATGGCTGAGGGCCGCGTTGCTTTTGATAGCCTGGCAGACTTCGAGGCCGCTGATGCCCTGCATGGTGATATCGGAGATGATCACATCGGGGAGAGAGTCCATGGCCAGCTGCAGGCCGTCTGTTCCGTTGGCCGCTTCCAGGATGGTGAAGCTGTCGGCAAAGAGGAGGGCGACGTATTTGCGCAGCTCCTCATCGTCATCAATAATTAAGATAGACTGCCGTTCAGTGACGAGTGTGGCGAGGCCCGCCTCTTTCTTTTCCGGCAGGTTATCTTCCGACAGCTCTCTCAGGAAAATGGAGCCTTCGGGGATATCTGTAAAGATGGTTTCGTGGCCAAAATGCGCTTTGCCTTTGAGCAGTACCGTTCGGAAGCGGGTACCCTCTCCTATTTTGCTTTCATAAGTGATGATACCGGCGTGACGATCTACAAAATGTTTTACGAGGTAGAGACCGATGCCGAAGCCGCCGGTGGAAGAGGATTGACCGGTTTTCACCTGGTAGAATTTATGGAAGAGGCGATCGCCTACCTCTGCGGGAATGCCGCAGCCGGTGTCGGAAACTTCCACCTGTACACTGTCTGCTGTTTCCTGTACGGTAAAGGTGACGGTACCACCGGAGGGCGTGAACTTCAGGGCGTTGGACAGGAGATTGAAGAGTACGATCTCTGTCTTCTCACGATCAACATACATTTCGATGGGCGTGTCGGGACATTCAAAGCGGTAGTCGATCTTTTTGATCTTTGCCTGGTGAACAAAGCAGAGATAGACTTCTTTGCAGAGATGAGCAAAATCCAGCTGCACTACTTTCAGGGTATCTGCTTCGCTGTCTGCTTTGCGGAAGAGCAGCAACTGATCTACCAGGCTAAGCAGGCGTCGTGCATTGCGGTAGACGATGTTGAGCTCTTCCTTCTCCGTACCTTCTTCCACACCGGCGGACAGCATTTCTTTCACCGGGTTGATGATGAGGGTGAGCGGCGTACGGAACTCGTGGGATACGTGCGTGAAAAAGGAGAGCTTCTTTTCGTGGAGGTCTCTTTCTTTTTGTGCGTTCACATGGGCCAGGCGTATTTCATATTTCAGGCGGTTCTGCCGCATCTTATAGAGGAAGTATAAATAGACGGAGCCAGATAGTAATGCGATGTATAAGAGGTATGCCCACCAGCTGCGGTACCAGGGCGGGAGCACGGTAATGCTTAGTGCGATCTCTTTCGGGTTCCAGACACCTTCTGCGTTGGTACATTTTACGCGGAAGGTGTAGGTACCTTCATTGAGGTGTGTATAGGTAGCGGAACGTATGTTGCCGGTATAGTTCCAGCCTTTGTCCCATCCTTCCATGTAGTAGGCGTAGTTGATCCTCCTGGGGGAGGTGTATTCCAGCGCGGTGAAGGAGAAGGAGAAGACGGCTTTGTTATAGGGCACTTTGATGGATTGCACTGCATCGTCTGTTACCCCGGTGATGAAGGCCGCGTTCTTTTCCAGGGGGGAATTGTTGACGGAAAGATCTGTGAGCACGAGGTTCAGCTGGCGATGCTCGCTCCTGATCTGGTTGGGAAAGAAGAGGCTGAAGCCTTTGATCCCACCGAAAGCCATTTCGCCGGAGCGCAATATCCGGGCAGCGTTGTA
>Ga0055530_10002845_pt1 | contig 10577 bp, 10 predicted proteins | sample Araplavi_mTSA_r2_FD_55009 | JGI IMG/M metagenome (GOLD analysis project Ga0055530, IMG submission 55009) | Arabidopsis root microbial communities from North Carolina, USA - plate scrape MF_Cvi_mTSA_r2 | ecosystem: Host-associated > Plants > Roots > Endosphere | place: USA: North Carolina... | reverse complement strand
TTCTTTCACCTTTTTTGGGAGACTGGACACTACCAGTTGGTAAGAGTCTTTGATCCAGGAATAGATCAGTTTATCGGAGATACCGGCGTGCATATCTACAGTATTCCAGTGTTTTTTATTCATATGGTAGCCGGGGGTGACGCCATCGTAGCGCTCGCGTAATTCGATTGCAATTTCCGGGTCGCATTTCAGGTTAACGCTTTCGAAGGACGTGATGCTGGTCAGGGCGAACATTTTACCCATTACCTTATATACCAGGGTTTCTTCTCCAAAAGGGAATTCTTCTGTCACTCCTTTTAAAGAAAGGCAATACTCACGGAATTGTTCTATGTGCATACGCCGAAATTAGTAAATTTATCGCTTGATCTAAACCAAAATCGACTTATGAGAAAACACCTGTGGCTGGCATTAGCTGTCCTGCTTGTATTCCCGGCTTTGGCAAAAGCCGTTAATGAAGACTCTCTCTGGATGTATGAGCACTATACAAAGAAAGAGGTTTATATCCCGATGAGGGACGGATCCGCTTATTTGCTTCCGTGTATCTGCCGAAGGATAATGCGGAAAAGCATCCGATACTGATGTCCCGCACACCGTACAGCTGCGCGCCGTATGGGGAGAAGGAATATCGCCCCTTCTGGCGTACCGAATGGATGCATTACATGAAAGAGGGCTATATCCTCGTGGTAACAGATGTTAGAGGCCGTTGGATGAGTGAGGGTACCTTTGTGGATGTACGGCCTTATAATCCCAATAAAAAGGGCAAAAACGATATTGATGAGGCCAGTGATACCTATGATACCATAGACTGGCTGGTGAAAAATCTGCAGAACAACAATGGCAAGGTGGGTGTAACGGGGATCTCCTACCCTGGTTTTTANAGTACNATGGCGGCGCTGAGTGGTCACCCGGCACTCAAAGCGGTGAGTCCGCAGGCGCCTGTAACAGANTGGTTCCAGGGCGATGATTTTCACCATAACGGGGCTTTCTTTGTGTTTGATGGCTTTTCATTCTATACGGGNTTTGGTCAGCCGAGGCCTAAACCAACTACCGTAGGGCCTAAAGATTTTACGTATTATACCCGCGACGCTTATAAATTCTACCTGGAAACAGGGGCTTTGAAGAACTTTGCCAGGTTAATGGGCGACAGCATTGCTTTCTGGAAAGATTTGTACAGTCATCCTAATTATGACGAGTGGTGGAAGGCCCGTAACGTCAGGCCGTACCTGCAGAACGTACAGCCGGCTATGTTAGAGGTAGGCGGTGTGTTTGATGCGGAGGATTGTTTTGGCGCCTGGCATACTTATGCGGCGATTGAAAAGCAGAGCCCGCNGGCTAACAACCGCCTGGTAATGGGCCCCTGGTATCACGGGCAGTGGGCCAGTAAAAACGGCGATCACCTGGGTAATGTACGTTTTGGCAGCAATACTGCGGAGTGGTATTTTGATAATATAGAGCTGCCCTTCTTCAATTATTACCTGAAAGGGAAGGGTGCACAACCGGATATCGCGGAAGCGACTATCTTCTTTACAGGCGAAAATCAATGGAAAAAATTACCGCAGTGGCCTCCCGCAGATATGCAGCCGCAGCCTGTGTACCTGCAGCCGGATGGCAAGCTGGGATTTTCCAAACCTGCTGCCGGTAGTTCCTTCAGCGAGTATATCAGTGATCCCGCCAAACCGGTGCCTTATACAGAAGACGTACACTTTACCCGTACTATCAATTATATGACAGACGACCAGCGTTTTGCTGCCCGCCGTCCGGATGTGCTGGTATTTGAAAGCGATGCGCTGCAGCATGATGTAAGCCTGGCGGGCCCGGTAGTGGCAGACCTGGTGGTGAGTGTCAGCGGTACGGATGCGGATTTTATTGTAAAGGTGATAGATGTATTCCCGGATGATTTCAAATATGAGGATAATGCATCGAGCGAGCATCGCNGGGTGCCTTCGTCTACTTACCCGATGGGTGGTTACCAGATGCTGGTACGCGGAGAGGTGATGCGGGGTAAATACCGTAACAGCCTCGAAAAGCCGGAGCCGTTTGAACCGAACAAGCCGACACAAGTGAAATTTACGTTGCCGGATGTGGCGCATACGTTCCAGAAGGGGCATAAAATTATGATACAGGTGCAGAGCAGCTGGTTCCCGTTGGTAGACAGGAATCCGCAGGTGTTCACGGATATCTATCATTGCGATGATAAGGATTTCAAGAAGGCGACGATCAGGATCTACCATGATGCGGAGCATGCATCGAAGGTGGAGTTGCCGGTNGTGAAGTAAAAAAGTAGATTTTCTTCAAGGAAGGGGCAAAGGGCGTAACTTTTGCCCCTTTTTCTTCTGCTTAAATTAAGATATTGATTATAAGATATTTATGTTTTATACACCTCTTACCAATCGTATTATTACGAGTAGTATAGGGGGGTGGTGTTTCACCGGGGTTTCAGTGGGCTTTCATCGGGCAAAAAGGGCGTTTTATAGAAGGGGTGCAGTTACATTAACGAACGGGTAGGAAGGAATGCGAAGGTGAAAGAGGAGGAGAGTTAACAGGTTGGGATTATTTAACAGCCGGCTGCCGCAGACGTGTGATGGCCGGCTGTTTGCTGTAGAATAATCGGTATATTGCCGTAATAAAGAGATTATGACCACACTTGCATTCCTATACCTTCTAGCGCCACTTAGTATTAACCTTCAAGATAAACAATACTCCCATACGGAGAACCAGTGTTCTTACGACTATACTGTCACAAAGCAGTGGGATTTCAAATTAAAGGCACAGGGAAGTTTCAATTTAAAGTTTAGCAGCGTGGATAGCCGCTATAATAGCAAGAGCATATCTGATTTTTTGGGCACGTTTGCCTTTGCCGCTTATTCTTGAAGAAAATAAAACAGAACCCAATCAGCAAGGTGTAACTATTGACACAAATGAAGTAGCAATAGTTCCATTTAACACTATTGATCGAAGCTACTTTTCCAGGGGACATTTCCAATAATCATAAGGATAAATTGCTCAAATATCCAGGGCCTTTAAGCACATTCGCATCCAAAATCCAATGAATCTATAGTAAGAATTTTTCAATTTGAAGGATAGAGTGCCGTTAAAGTACAACACTTATCCCTTTCCCCAAACTTTCCTCCATTCTTCAAACTCCGATGGCCTAATCCGGTAACGGGCAAAGTTCCCCTCATGCAAAGACAAAAGCTCCGTATCAACAATTTCAATAAACTTCGCCCGATCCACCCCAGGAAGAGTTGCCGCCTTATTGCGAATCATTCTCCCAGCTTCATCCGCCGGTATAGCATTAGACACAATCTGCCCCACAATGCCGCGAATATCTTCACGATACTTCAGCCGGAACATATCTGGCTCCCCTAACGATTGACGCAAGGCGGCATACCGAAACGCCGACCGTTCATAGGCCCAAAGAAACACATCTTTCAATAACTCAATCCGGTTGAGTTCATAAACACCCAGCATTCCCTGAACATAAAGATCCGCAGGAACATCCACGAATGCGAGCGGAGCCAGGTTGTGTGCGTTCAAAGGAATATTGGCGGCAAGGCGTGACACACGTTTATTGACATCATCAAAAGGCTGGAGATATGGCAATTGCACCATGATGAAAAATGCCTGTTCAAAAGGATCCCGAATTTCCCCGGCTTTTTCAAGCATGATCTCAAACATTTCCTCTATCCGCTGTGGTATACTTAACGGTGTGAAAACGGAATGGCCTATACCGACACCAAAGACCCGTAGCCGGCCTGAAGCAGCCGAATCAGGCAATAGGCCGTTTGAAAGCAGCGCATGCAAGTTTGTGATCGTATAGCGGTTAAAGCCGATTTCATCAGCTAACTGCACCATAAATTCAATAGCATCCTTATGGTTGAGGATCATTTGTGCTTCCGCTGCCGTTTTATCATCGGCTACCTTGCCCAGTGAAATAAGCTGCTGCGTGTCGAGTAAGCTGTAAGTATTACCTTCCAACCGGCTTGAGTTCCAGGATAAGTCAATAAGTAGCCTTTGCAAAATCTCCTTTGCATAGGTACCTGCAGGTTGGTCCAACCTTACGGTTTTTCCCAAATCGGCAAGCTTGCGCTTGTCATCCGGTGTTAGATAGCTGTCTTTATTGGGACGGTAGGAAAGTAGAAATTCCCGATCATATCCAACCGGCCGGCGAACAGCAACGGGGCCTGAAACAGCCTTTCGTACTTCTTTACCGCCATGTGATAATGGAATAGGAATAACACGCTCTTCATTTACGACGTTATTCTCTTCAGCTGAAGGTTGGGTCAGATAATAAAGAGTTGATCGTGTCTTACCGGAAGTTGCGACAATGCCTGCTTCCTTTAGTTTGTCCAATCGTCTTTGCAGGGAGCGTGTCTCTATCTCGAGTCCTGATACCTCCTTGATTGTATCAAGCGAGATTCCCTCCCCGAACCGCTCAAGCGTTTTTCGGATAATTTCCAGTTCCTGGTTAATGTTAAATTGGCTACTTTTCATTACGACACATTACGACATTTATTTGACGAATATACCAAATAAATGTCGTAATAATGGACAATTACGACACATAAAACCGTCATTTGTCGTAATTTAGACTTTAAAGGCAATTTATATTACCAATAACACCATCAACAATGCCGCCACCGAAATAGCAATCCATAACACCATCCCTTGCTGCAATGGTCTTAAACCCACACTTCTCAATACCTTTCCCGATAATCCACAACCAATAAGAAACAGGGTAAGCGTTAAGCCTGCTTTAGCAAGGCCAGTGAAATAATGACTATAATGCCGTACAAAAGGAACATAAGTGTTTACGATCATAGCCACTACAAAGAGCCCTATGAAGTATGGGATACGTACTTTACCACCTCTATTTTTGAAGATCAATGTCGACAAAAAAGCTACTGGTATAATCCATAAAGTTCTCGCCAATTTTACTGTAGTTGCTACTTCCAGTGCCTGTGGCCCATACTTATTTGCCGCGCCCACAACAGAACTGGTATCATGTATAGCGATGGCGCACCATAGTCCGAATTGTGATTGTGACAAATTCAGGATATGCCCAATAACAGGGAAAAGAAACAGCGCTATGGAATTAAGGATAAATACGGTACCGAGGGCAACGGAAATCTGCTTTTCCCCGGCCTTAATGACAGGAGACACCGCGGCAATAGCACTGCCTCCGCATATTGCCGTACCGGTACTAATCAGGTAGGAGATTTTCTTCTCAATCTTTAACAATTTGCCTAATAGCAAGCCTGTAAGCAAGGTTCCTATAATAGAGATGACAGTAAATAAAACACCTTCTTTCCCTGCTTTGACAGCGCTGTTAATATTCATCCCAAATCCCAGGCCTACTATAGAGATCTGTAATAAGATATGAGTAGCTTTATGATTCAGGTGTAGATAAGGATGTCCTATAAACTGCGCTATTATCAGTCCAAGTAATAGCGCAAGAGGAGGTGTGATCAATGGTGAAAGGCAAAGGACTACCACCAGCAGGAAAATAAGCTCCCTTGTAGTGATGCTTCTATCCAGGAATTTTTTGCCACCAATTTTTTTCTTAGTTGCTATAAATTTTTCCAAAAGCGTGCTTTGCATTTTCATAGTGCAAAGCTCATTATTAGCATTATGGCAAAGAAATAGCTATCGGTGATCTTTAATTACTTAAAGTTATACGGACTGATCATATTGCCATGATTCAGAAAAAAGTGATACTTTCAGAGATTACATTACCCTTTTCATTGAGTTCAAGATAAAAATTCAAAAAATGAGAAGATTTCATTTTCTTCTTTTGTTATTAGGACCAGGGATATCTCCGGCAGTTGGTCAGTCCGTTGTTAATTTACCCAACGACTCGGTATTAACGGCTCTCATGCAAAAGCATAAAGTGTTGGCTTTAGGTATTGGCACTATCGAAAACAATGAACTAAAAAATGCAAAGGTCCTTGGTGAATTGAAATCGGGAGTACCGGCACCAATCAATACTATCTTTCAGGTCGCGTCGCTTACCAAACCTATTGTGGAGATGACCGCATTACGATTAGTAAGCAAGGGTCTTTGGTTGCTTGATGAACCACTATCCAAATATTGGGTTGATCCTGATGTAAAGAATGATCCGAGAAATAAGCTCTTAACCACTCGTCATGTGCTTTCACATCAAACCGGTTTTGTTAATTGGCGCTGGCTTCATTCAACCGGTAAACTTACCTTCGATTTTGAACCAGGCACTAAAACCCAGTATTCAGGTGAGGGTTTAGAATATCTTAGGCATGCATTGGAGGTTAAATTCAAAATGCCGCTCGTAGCGATTGTAGACAAATACCTTTTCAAGCCGGATGGCATGAAAGATATCCATTTTTTTTGGGACGGCGGCGTAACAGAAGACAGATATGCGATAGCCCATAACAAAGAAAATAAACCATACGAAATCAGAAAAAACAAAGAAACAAGCGCAGCAGATTGGCTAATGACGACTGTCAGTGATTATACAACATTCGGGATAAACGTTTTAATGAAAAAAGGGTTAAGCGATAAGATCTGGCAGGAAATGATACACATACAATCAAAAGATCTGAATGCAAAATTTGGACTCGGTTGGGAAGTCTTTAATAATCTAAAAGGAAAAGAATTTGCACTGGCACATTCCGGTAGTGACCCTGGCGTAAGAACAGTAATTATCCTTTTACCTGAATCGAAAAGAGGCTTAGTGATTTTTACCAATAGCGATAATGGCATGGCACTTATTATGGATATCATAAGAGAAGCGTTGGACATAGGAGAAGAATTACTCGAAAGGGCAAAATAAAACCCTAGTGAGCACTCCTTTTATAAATGCTCTTTACCACCCAGCCATCGATAGAAAAAATGCCTGCCCCGGTAATCATAAGAGCGATCAATCCAGCGATATACAGCAAATTGATCTCATATCCTGGAGGCCCAAATACCGGCCCCTGAGGTGTCAGGCCAATTGTTTTAACAGAACTGAAGCCATAGTTGATCTGAATGGTAAACATGGCAACCAACATGGTGACGATAAGCGGAATGGCAGTTATACTTACAAAAGCCCCCAGTAGTATTGCAAGGCCTCCAAAAAGCTCTGTCAGGGACGTTATCCATGCCATAACATGAGAAAAAGGAACTCCAATCTGGAGAAGCAATTTCCCAAAAGTTGCCGGTCCCCTGCTTAATTTTGCCCAACCATGCACTATACATCCCGTACCTATAGCTAAGCGCAAAAATAAAGGCGCCCATTGGCGATAGTTCTTCTCTGCAATAGAAAACACCTTGCTGATCATAGTTTCCGTAATTAGTAGTTCAAGTTGTTGATGATTTTTGAACTATTAGTCGCATGACTTATACAGTCCTTACAATTCAACAAAGGTTTTTTCTTAAAATTTATCTACTCCGCCTCTCAGTTAAAAAATAGCATATGTAGCTTCTACAAACTCNATTTGCTCGATCACCGGTTCAGCTTCCAAGTGCTGATCCCGCTGCTGTTGGAATAACCTGAATGAAGACAGCTCCAATAATCTTTTCTGCGCTGCGTCGCTATTGTATTCGGAAAAATGGTAGAAGGTTTTTCCGTCGCTGCCCCGGTATACATGATACCGAAGATCCGGATCGTTGATCTCCTGTAAATCTTTGAAAAATGCCTGGATGTTTTCCTGATTCTTTTGAACAAATGCTGCTTGTACCGTGTAGCTTACTTTAAAGACTTTCATTTTTTAGAATTTCAAGGTTTAATAATCTTTTCAGTAGTAAGACACACAGGTACAACAAAACGTGACAGGAAGTGAATTTTTCTATCTGTTAATTAGGAATTAACTATTAAGGAAACGGAAAAATGCTAGCCCATCACTGTTTGGGGTTATCTCAAATTCCCAGTATATATTTCTTATAAAACTCTAATTTAAACGCCAGGGTTTGCCCCTTCGTCCCACGATTCAATGGTGAAGGCAATAAAATACAGTTTATAGCTTTGTCCCGAAACATTATCTCTTGTTGTGGCCCAATAGCATATTTCAATTTTAATTTTCTAAGCCTAACCGGTTCAACTTTTTCCAGTGAATGAACAAACCATTTATACGCGCTTTGATATACAAAAAGTAATTCATTAATATCATTATCTGCTGCCAATTGGAGTAAGTCATTATAAGCCTTTGGTTGAATATGTTTGTCCTTTACTGAATCATAGTGATCTCGCTCGTAACTGTAGATAATATCGCTAATACCAACTTTTAAATTATTCAAGACTTCCTTCTTTCTGTCATCGCTCAAGTTGTTTCCACCCTTACCTACATATTTCGACTCAATAGTTATTGCGTTCAAAATGTCCCAAAGTCTTGTGTTATGGCTGTTAGAAAAGTAAAACGTTACTCCCTCCGGCGGTAAAGTTCCGACCAGCAACTTTCTGGTAGTTTTGGAAATACATGGTTCAAATGGGTGAGTACGCATATTTAATCTGTTGACATTATTTCCATTAACTTATAATTAATATAATAAGTTGTTCTCCCAATCTTCTGCGGCATTACAATATCTGCATCAGCCAATTTTTTCAACCATATAGAAGCTGTTTGGCGATGAGCAATTCCTTGCTTTTCCAGTAGGTCAAGTTTCAAATAAGGTAGTTTAAACATCAGCTGCAGTAGATCATAGCTGAAAGAAGAACCTAGCACGTCCTTCATTTCCCTCTCCATCCCCTCCTTTAAGGAAAGCATGTTCTTTATTTTCCTCGTGGTTAATTGGGCCGTCTCTATAATGGCCGTCAGCATATACATCACCCAATCATGCCAATTATTTTCTTCAGTAACTTTCCGCAGCAATTGATAATATTCTGCTTTATATTTTACAATGTAAGAACTGAGGTACAAAACCGGTTGCGATAATAATTCCTGCTGTACGAGGTATAAGGCATTTACTATACGTCCTGTTCGTCCGTTGCCATCTGAAAAAGGATGAATGGCTTCAAACTGATAATGTATAAAAGCCATTTTTATCAATGGATCTAGCGGTGAGGCTGCAGAATCATTGATAAATCGTTCCAGATCTGCTAATTTTTCTCTTAATACATCTTCGCAGCACGGCGGGGTATAGATAGTCTCTCCATTTATGGCGTTTTTTAACGATGTACCCGGTGTATTTCTGATACCCGATCCATTCTGCTTGATCGTCTGAACGATTTCGAGCATCGTGTTGGTAAGCAATAAATTCTTCTGAGCCTGCATCCTTTCCAAACCCACATATAGGGCTTCCCGGTAACTCAATACCTCTTTTGCCGCGTGGGTGGCCGTCTCGTCCTCAGCCGCCGCCTTATATAGTTCGTCCTGTGTAGTGACAATGTTTTCGATGGCCGAACTGTCCTTACTTTCCTGGAGGACAATCATATTAATCAATATCTGGGGATTAGGTAAAGAAGCACAAAAACCGTTCAATTCGCCTAAATACCGGGATGCCAAGGCGAGATGCTTGAATATATCCAGAGACTCAGTGAAATTATCCGGCGGCAGACCGGGCAGATCGTTGTAAGGAATATCTCTATTATAGGCCATAATGTCGAATTTTCATGTCTTTTTCGACATGACTTACGTTTAATGNCGAAAATAGGCCTTTTTTTCGACATGAATCAAATTTGATGTCGAATGCTTCGACATGAAATAAAGTTAATGTCGAAAATTGTCGCTTTTTTCGACATCAACAACCAAAGTCAATATTCCTCACACCTCCACCAACCTAAACGGCACCTTCCTTACCCTTTTCCCCGTCAAATCAAAAATCGCATTACACAAGGCCGGCGCAAAAGCTGGCAAGCCCGGCTCTCCTACCCCTCCAGGCTTCTCATCATTCTCCATAATATGCACTTCTATCACAGGGATCTCATTGATCCGCGGCATGGGATAATTATGAAAATTCGTCTCCACTGCTTTACCATCTTTAAAATGAGTAGCATGATTTACTGTTGCACCCAGCGCCATGATAATACTCCCTTCCAGCTGAGCACGGATAATATCAGGGTTTACATACCAGCCGCAATCTATTAACGCAAACACCTTATCAATCCTGATCCCTTTATCCGCCCGGCGGGACACTTTCACTACCTGTCCTACCATGCTGCCAAAACATTCTGTGATAGCCACTCCCCATCCGTCGTTCTTAGATCGTGATGACCAGTTACTGATAGCTGCTAGTTTATTGATCAATGCCTGGTAACGTTGGGAATTGAGATGCGATTTCCTAAATTCAAGCGGGTCTTGCGCAGCAAGATGCGCCAGTTCATCTATAAAACTTTCGCTGGCAAATGCATCTGTATTTGCACCGGGTGCACGCCACCACATGGTTGGTATGGGAGATTTGGTAGAGATGTTACCAAAACTATAGTGGGGTATTGATTGATAATAATCACTTGCCAAACCAGCTACCTGGCCGGTATTCAATGTTACAGGCTGTGGTGTTGCATCTTCATCCTGTCCATGCCCAAAGCCCTGTGCAGCGGAAATAATCTGAAACGCAGCTATTTTCTTCTGCATATCAACACCTCCCCGGCAGCGGTATAATGCTCCCCCTCGAAAAGGCCCGGC